>JAABUK010009447.1_pt1 | contig 13319 bp, 19 predicted proteins | sample 5559141 | NCBI WGS metagenome assembly JAABUK01 (sample SAMN10711869, study PRJNA513367) | rock metagenome | isolation source: Antarctica rocks | place: Antarctica: Victoria Land, Pudding Butte nord | collected 2016-01-03
CCCAGAATCTGGGCTTCGCTGAAACGACTCTTTTTCATGAACAACTAAAAATAGAGAAAGTGAAAAGTTACTACTTCTCTCTACTTTTCACTGGCTTACTTTCAGGGGAAGCTTACAATAAGCACTCTAATGCTCGACTTCAGTTCGGCTTTGGTGTCAGCCCCAGATATTGAGCGTGATTTATCAATAGCAAGAATAATAAGCTCAGCTGAACTACGATGTAGCAATGATTCATGTAGCAACTCATTAATTAACGCCTGCTCAATTTCTCCTATGGTGAAATATTTTTCGTTGAGAAATACTCCCTTTTTACCAGAAAAACGCTCAGATTCTATCCGTTTATAAACACTTCTCCAGTCGGAGTATCCTTTGGGCAAAGCACGCATTTTATTTATGGCGTTCAATTTAAAATCACCGCACATTATTATGTGGTTGAATTCGGGGGGAGTGCAAGATAAGCTTCAAGCAGCCAAGCCGTGCCAGCCGCTACGGGAGGGGGTAGGGTAGAGAAGTTTGAGTAAAAAATCTCATTTACGCAGCACAACTAAAAATTAAGCTGTGAGGCCCCTTGCATAAGTGCCACATTCCCTGCTACCTTTGCACCCCGAAAAAGCTTAAGCACACCGTGGGTTCGCCCACTCATTTGGCAGGTTGCCGAAAGAAACCATGAGCCGGCCCCGAAAGCCGAGCCCAGTAGTCTTAACCGAAATTTCGTTGTGCGGCAGTAGCTCGTGCGTCGAAATTTTCTTATCTTTGCGGTCCCAAAACCAGGGCCTATTTAAACTAAATGAATACTGACCCGATTGCCGATTACCTTACCCGGTTGCGCAACGCCATTAAGGCGAACCACCGGGTAGTGGAAATCCCGGCCAGCAACATTAAAAAGGAAATCACGAAGGTACTCTACCATAAGGGTTACATTCAGAGCTACCGTTTTGATGATACTTCGGCCCAAGGTGTAATTAAAATCGCCTTGAAGTATAACCCCACTACCAAAGCGCCGGCTATTACCAGCCTACAGCGTATTAGCACGCCCGGTCTACGTCAGTACCGCGCCGCCGATAACCTGCCCCGCATATTGAGTGGCCTGGGCGTAGCTATCCTGTCAACCTCGAAAGGGGTAATGACCGAGAAGGAGGCTAAAAACGAGAACGTGGGCGGCGAGGTGCTGTGCTACGTGTACTAACCGATAAGCCCTAGTATCTATATGTCCCGCATTGGTAAACTGCCGATTGCACTGCCCGCCGGCGTGCAGGTATCGGTTGACAAAAACAACACCGTAACGGTGAAAGGCCCGAAAGGCACCCTGACCCAAGCCGTAGACCGCGATATCGCAGTAGCTACGGAAGACGGTAATGTAGTGGTAACCCGCCCTACGGAGCAGAAGCGCCATAAAGCCATGCACGGCCTATATCGCTCGCTCATCAACAACATGATTACCGGCGTTAACACCGGTTACGAGCACAAGCTTGAATTAGTAGGCGTAGGTTACAAAGCTACCCTGTCGGGTAAGTCGTTGGAACTGTCGCTCGGCTACTCGCACAACGTGTATTTGGCTATGCCTCCCGAAGTATCGGCTACCGCCGTTACTGAAAAAGGTAAAAACCCCATCGTAACCTTGACCAGCATTGATAAGCAGCTTATCGGTCAGGTAGCCGCCAAAATCCGCTCGCTACGGAAAGTAGAGCCTTACAAAGGCAAGGGTGTGCGCTTTGTGGGTGAGATTGTTCGTCGTAAAGCCGGCAAGACTGCCGCTAAAAAGTAATCTAGTATCATGGCTTTCGATAAAGCATCTCGCCGAAAGCGCATTCAGCGCATCATCCGCACGAAAGTGTCCGGTACGTCGGAGCGCCCGCGCCTGTCGGTGTTCCGCTCCAACACGGGCATCTACGCCCAGATTATCGATGATACGGCTGGCCGCACGTTGGCCGCCGCTTCGTCGAAGAAGGTAACCGTCGAAGGTGGCAATGGTGTGGCCCTGGCCGCTGCCGTTGGCCGCGAAATCGCCGCTAAGGCGCAGGAGGCTGGCATCACGAAAGTGGTGTTTGACCGCTCGGGTTACCTCTATCACGGTCGTATTAAATCACTAGCTGAAGGGGCCCGCGAAGGCGGCCTCAATTTCTAAGCATCATGGCAGAGTATAACAACAACAACCGTGGTGGTGCTCCTGGTGGAAACGACCGCGGTGGCAATAACCGGGGCGGCAATGGCCGCGGTGGCCGCGGTAACGACAGCTTTGTACAGAGTGACTCGGATTTCAAGGAGAAAGTAGTAGCCATTAACCGCGTCGCCAAAGTGGTAAAAGGTGGTCGTCGCTTCAGCTTTTCGGCTATCGTAGTGGTGGGCGACGGCAAAGGCAACGTAGGCTACGGCCTCGGCAAAGCCAATGAAGTAACCGACGCTATTGCCAAAGGCATTGACGACGCTCGCAAAAACGTGGTGAAAGTGCCACTGTACAAGCACACGGTCCCCCACGTGATGGAAGGTCGCTACGGCGGAGGCTTCGTGCTCGTGCAGCCCGCTGCGGCTGGTACGGGTGTAATCGCTGGTGGTGCTATGCGCGCCGTGTTCGAGTCGGCCGGCATCAAAGACGTGCTCGCCAAGTCGAAAGGTTCTTCAAACCCTCACAACGTGGTAAAGGCTACCTTTGCTGCACTTGCTAAAATGCGCGACCCAATGCAGATTGCTCAGGCTCGTGGTATTTCTCTCGCCCGCGTTTTTAACGGTTAAGTTGACTATGCCACACATTCAAGTAAAGCTCGTTCGCAGTGCCATTGACCGCCCCGAGCGTCAGAAGCGCACTGTGCAGGCCCTTGGCCTGAACAAGATGAACAGCACTGCTACCCACGAAGCCAATCCCAGCATTCTGGGCATGGTGAAGTCAATTCAGCACCTGCTGGAAGTAACCGAATTGTAAGCGTTTATCCCAGTCATGAATCTCTCTAATCTAAAACCCGCCGCTGGCGCAACGCGCAATAACAAGCGTCTCGGCCGCGGTGAAGGCTCAGGTGGTGGTGGTACCGCTACCCGTGGCCACAAGGGTGCCAAGTCGCGCTCAGGCTACTCGCGCAAGTCGGGCTTCGAAGGTGGCCAAATGCCATTGCAGCGCCGTGTGCCTAAGTTTGGCTTCACGAACATCAACCGTGTTGAGTATAAGGGCATTAACTTGGACGTAATCCAGAGTTTACTTGAAAAAGGCACTGTTACTGCAATGGACCAAAGTTATTTCGTACAAGCTGGTCTAGTATCGAAGAACGCCAAAATCAAAATTCTGGGTCGCGGTGAAATCACCGTTGCCTTAGAAGTACACGCTCACGCTTTCTCAAAATCAGCCGTTGAGGCTATTGAAAAGGCTGGTGGTAAAGCAGTTACGCTATAACTTATATTGTTAGCCTGTAGCAATGAATAAGTTTATCAACACGATAAAAAATATTTTTGCGATTGAGGATTTGCGTACGCGAATCCTCAATACGCTATTTTTCATTGCTATCTATCGCCTGGGCTGCTATGTGGTACTACCCGGTGTTGACCCTACCCGCCTGAAAACAGGTAGTGGTGGTGTATTTGGTATTCTGGATACGTTGCTTGGAGGAGCCTTTAGCCACGCCTCCATTTTCGCTTTGGGCATCATGCCCTACATCTCGGCTTCTATTGTGTTACAGCTACTCACAATTGCTGTACCCTACTTTCAGAAGCTTCAGAAGGAAGGCGAATCTGGCCGCAAAAAAATTAACCAGTATACCCGCCTGCTCACAATTCCAATTGTGATGGCGCAATCTGTTGGTTTTCTGGCTACTATCAACGCGGAAGCTATTGTAAACCCCGGCACGTTCTTCACCATTTCAACTATGCTTATTATTACAGCCGGAACGCTGTTTTGCATGTGGTTGGGTGAAAAAATCACTGACAAAGGTATCGGGAATGGCATCTCCATGATTATCATGATTGGTATTGTATCGCGCCTGCCCGGCGCGCTCATTGGTGAGGCTGCTGCCAAAGGCATTAATAAGTCGCTTATTTTCCTGCTCGAATTGGTTGTTCTTTTTCTAGTGGTAATGGCGGTTATCGTGCTCACGCAGGCTGTACGTCGTATCCCGGTGCAATATGCTAAGCAGGTGGGTGGTACTACGCAGTTGGATGCTCAACGGCAATTTATTCCGTTGAAAGTCAATGCTGCTGGTGTGATGCCCATTATTTTCGCGCAGTCACTGATGTTTGTGCCAAGTATTGCTGCTTCTGCCTGGGATAAGAATAGTGACTTGGCGGCAACTATCGCCGCTTACTTTTCGCCAGAGCACTGGGTTTATAACACGGTGTTTGCGCTGTTAATTATTGTCTTTACTTATTTCTACACTGCCATTAGTGTTAATCCGAACCAGATTGCGGATGACCTGAAGCGTAGTGGTGGTTTTGTGCCTGGTGTGAAGCCAGGGCGCGATACTTCGGAATTCATTGATGAGATTCTGACTCGTGTCACACTGCCGGGTGCGGTAGCCCTAGCGCTGATTGCCATATTCCCTACTTTGGCTTTGCTACTAGGGGTTACTCGCCCATTGTCGCTATTCTATGGAGGGACGTCGCTTATCATTATGGTAGGTGTAGTACTAGATACACTAAACCAGATAGAAAGCTACCTGCTCATGCGTCATTACGATGGCATGATGAAATCGGGCAAACTACGTGGTCGGGCTACCGAGCCGGTAGCGCTGGCCTCGTAAGTGAAGTATGGCAACTGGTGTCATTCAGTTTAAAACTGAAGAAGAAATAGAGTTAATGCGCGCTGCTGGTCAACTATTAGCGCGTGCCCACGGTGAGGTTGCCGCATTGGTGCGTGAAGGAGCTACAACACGGCAACTTGACCGTCGTGCTGAAGAATTTATTCGCGATAACGGAGCTACTCCTTCATTCAAGGGCTACAATAACTTTCCCTATAGTTTGTGCCTGAGTCCGAATTCAGTAGTGGTTCATGGGTTTGCTACCGATGAGCCACTGAAAAGTGGAGACATTTTATCGGTAGACTGTGGGGTTTTCCTCAATGGGTACCATGCAGATAGTGCTTATACCTACCCAATCGGGGAGGTAACGCCTGAAGTAAGACAGTTGCTGAAGGAAACGGAAGCTTCACTGTACAAAGGCATTGAGCAGGCGGTGAGCGGTAATCGTGTTGGCGATATCAGCTTTGCCATTCAGAACCACGTAGCGCCAAAAGGCTACGGCGTGGTGCGTGAGCTGGTGGGGCACGGGGTAGGAGCCAAGTTGCATGAGAAACCCGAAGTGCCAAACTACGGCAAGAGGGGCTCGGGGCCACTGCTACAAACTGGTATGACGCTCGCTATTGAGCCAATGGTAACCCTTGGTAAGAAAAACGTGGTGCAGGAGAAGGATGGCTGGACCATCCGAACCCGCGATAAAAAGCCAGCTGCGCACTTTGAGCACACAGTTGTTGTTAGGAAAGACAAGGCAGAGATTCTGACTTCGTTTTCATACATAGAAAAAGCATTGCAGTAGCCCTTATGGCAAAACAAGCCTCCATCGAGCAGGACGGTACCATCCTCGAAGCCCTGTCCAACGCCATGTTCCGCGTGGAATTGGAAAATGGGCATCAGTTAATTGCCCATATCTCGGGCAAGATGCGGATGCACTACATCAAGATTCTGCCCGGCGACAAGGTAAAGCTCGAAATGTCGCCTTACGACTTGTCGAAGGGCCGCATTAAGTATCGTTATAAGTAAATTTTTTCGTTCTTTTCAAGGTCATGAAAGTAAAAACCTCGGTGAAGAAACGTAGCGTTGATTGCAAAATCATCCGTCGCAACGGTAAGCTCTACGTTATTAACAAGAAGAACCCCCGCTTTAAGCAGCGTCAGGGCTAAATTAATTTTCAGAATCCCGGAGCCTTGGGTACTGTCTGGTTAGAACATTTGTTCGGCCGGTCGCCTTCCAAGCTGCTGCCGGGCTTTCTGGTCCGCAAACATCTCACAACCACTATGGCTCGTATCGCAGGGGTAGACATCCCGGACAACAAGCGCGGCGAAATCGCCCTGACTTACATTTTCGGCATTGGCCGGAGTAACTCGGTTAAAATTCTTACCAAAGCTGGCATCGATGTCAACAAAAAGGTAAAGGACTGGACCGAAGCTGAAGCTGGCGAGGTGCGTAGCATCATCGCTTCTGAGCATAAGACCGAGGGTGCACTTCGTTCGGAAGTGCAGCTTAACATCAAGCGCTTGATGGACATTGGCTGCTACCGTGGCCTACGTCACCGCAAAGGCTTACCAGTTCGTGGTCAGCGTACCAAGAACAACTCACGCACTCGCAAGGGTAAGCGTAAGACGGTAGCTGGCAAGAAGAAAGCAACGAAATAAATTATAGCGGCAATCAGAGTTGAGTTAAAAGCTAAAGGTTAAGAGTTGCGCCCAAGTTGGCATTTTTCAATTCCTAGCGCTTAACTCAAACCTAACACCTGCCGCGTTTTTAGCGATAACCAAATGGCACAAAAAAGAAAAGACAAAGCCAAAAAGCGGCTTGTCGTAGTGGAGCAGGTGGGTCAAGTCCACATCCGTGCTTCCTTCAACAACATCATCATCTCGGTTACTAACTCCAACGGGCAGGTCATTTCCTGGGCTTCGGCTGGCAAGATGGGTTTCCGGGGTTCGAAGAAAAATACCCCTTATGCTGCTCAGATGGCAGCTACGGATTGCGGTAAGGTAGCCCATGATTTGGGTATGCGTAAAGCAGAGATATTCGTGAAAGGTCCAGGTGCGGGCCGTGAGTCGGCTATTCGCGCACTGGGTAACGTGGGCATTGAAGTGACGACCATTCGCGATGTGACGCCGTTGCCGCACAACGGCTGCCGCCCTCCTAAGCGTCGTCGCGTTTGATTTTTCCATTCTGTTAGCAACATCTCATGGCACGTTATACTGGCCCTACCGCCAAAATCGCCCGCCGCTTTTCGGAGCCGATTTTCGGGCCGAGCAAAGCGCTCAATAAAAAGAACTACCCCCCCGGCCAGCACGGTCGCGGCCGTCGTAAGAAGCAGTCGGAATACGCTGTTCAGTTGATGGAGAAGCAGAAAGTAAAGTACCTGTACGGTGTATTGGAGAAGTACTTTGAGAATCTGTTTCACAAGGCCGCTGTACTGCCGGGCATCACGGGTGATAACCTGCTGGGCCTGCTGGAGTCGCGCCTCGACAACGTGGTTTATCGTCTTGGTATCGCCACTACCCGCCGCGCTGCTCGCCAGCTAGTGTCGCACAAGCATATCACGGTAAACGGCGAAGTGGTGAACATTCCTTCTTACAAGCTGCGTCCCGGCGATTTGGTTGGGGTGCGTGAGAAGTCTAAGTCACTCGAAGCTATCACTACCAGCCTGACCGTGCGCAATGCTCGTCAATTCTCGTGGCTGGAGTGGGATGGCAAGGATATGGTTGGTAAGTTCACCAACATGCCGTCGCGTGACCTGATTCCGGAGAAAATCACGGAGCAGCTTATTGTCGAACTGTATTCGAAGTAATAATGGCATTAAGTGCGGCTCGGATTTAGTTCGAGCCGCATTTGTGCTAAGCCGTTGCTGGACTTAACATCCTGAAAAGGATGTTGAAAAGCACTGATTATACTCTTTTCGAGTTTTGGCTGGCTACCAATTTCCAGGCGAGCTTCGGCTTGCTTTCTTCATACATAACTAATTGCCCCACATATGTCAATCTTAGCTTTTCAGATGCCGGAGAAAGTGGTGATGGAGAAATCCGACGACTTCACCGGGACGTTTGAATTCAAGCCACTGGAGAAGGGCTACGGCGTTACGATTGGGAACGCGCTACGCCGCATTCTGCTCTCGTCGCTGGAGGGTTTCGCCATTACGTCGGTGCGCACGACTTCGGTGCTGCACGAGTTTTCGACGATTGAGGGAGTGATTGAGGATATGTCCGAAATCATCCTGAACCTCAAGCAAGTGCGCTTCAAGAAAATCAGCGACGCTATTGAGGACAAGCTTACGGTGCGCATTAGCGGGCAGAATACCTTCACGGCGGGCGACATCGGCAAATTTGCCGTTGGCTTCCAGATTCTGAACCCGAAGCTGGTCATCTGCAATCTTGACTCGGCCAAGGAATTGGAGTTTGAGCTGACAATCGCGCGTGGCCGCGGCTACGTGCCGGCCGATGAGAACAAGCCGACTGACCAGGTTTTTGGGCAAATTGCGATTGATGCTATTTACACGCCTATTAAAAACGTGAAATATAGCATCGAGAACACGCGCGTAGAGCAGAAAACTGACTACGAGCGCCTCGTGATTGAAATTCAGACGGACGGTTCTATCCACCCGGAGGAAGCGCTGAAAGGTGCGGCTAACATCCTGATTCAGCATTTCATGCTGTTCTCGGATAGCACGATGCAACTGAGCGGCAACCGCCCGGTGGCTGCTGAGCCGATCGACGAGGAAACCCTGGCCATGCGCAAGGTGCTGAAAACCTCGCTGGGTGAAATGGACCTTTCGGTACGGGCTTACAACTGCTTGAAGGCGGCTGACATCAAGACCCTGGGTGAGTTAGTACAACTCGACATGGCCGACATGATGAAGTTCCGCAACTTCGGTAAGAAGAGCCTGACCGAACTGGAGAATCTGGTAGAAGAAAAGGGTCTGCACTTCGGTATGGACCTGAGCAAATACCGCTTAGACGAAGATTAATCGCTGGTTTCTGGCCGCTACCCTTCACTCATTTGAGAGGAGGTAGCGGCCAGAAACTTTTTTATTTCACCCGCTACGCCCTCGGGGCTGGGGTTCTAATGAGGCTTTTGGGTCCGCCGTGGTCCTGGTCCGCAAGCGTAGCATTTAACCAACTTGTCCGATGCGACACGGTAAAAAAATTAATCACCTGGGCCGTACTGCTGCCCACCGCAACGCGATGCTGTCGAACATGGCCTCGTCGCTGATTATTTCGAAGCGCGTTACCACGACGGTGGCCAAGGCCAAAGCCCTGCGCCAGTTTGTGGAGCCACTACTGACCAAGGCCAAAGACGATACGACGCACTCGCGCCGGACCGTGTTTGCTACCCTGCAAAATAAAGAGAGCCTCAAGGAACTGTACGGCGAAATCGCCGGCCGCATTGCCAACCGTCCGGGTGGCTATACCCGCATTCTGAAACTGAGCGCTACCCGTGCCGGTGACAACGCGGATATGTGCATCATCGAGTTGGTGGATTTCAACGAAACTCTGTTGGAAGCCAAGAATGCTTCCGAAGCTAAGTCTACTACTACCCGTCGTTCGCGTCGTCGTGGTGTCAAGAGCGAAGCAGCGGATAACGAAACCGGTACTTCGGTTACTGAAGTGCAGGCTGATGCTCCGGTGGCTACTACTACGCAGTCGGGCCCCGCTGACACGGCTACCGATATGCTCACCAATGGCGAAACCCGCGAGGAAGCCACGGCTGAGTAGTCTTTGAAAGCGAATTGAGAAGGACCTGCTGGGAAGCAGGTCCTTTTTTTGTGCCTTTATTGACCTCATGCCCGTAAAGGGGGGTAGGGCCCTACCCCCTTGCTGTAAGTCAAGTTGCGCCGGGTACGCGTCACACTATAATTTGAATATATTTATGTAATTTAGTGACGTTTTGGGGGCTTTATGCAACCTGGCCGCGCTAGTGCTTGTCTGTTGCGGATAGTTCGAAAAGCTGCCAACCTTTGTGCCTACCCCAAGCTTTGTTTGCCTATGGAAGCCGTTGCGTATATCGACATTAATGCGCCGCTGGTAGAGCGGTGCCGGGTAAATGACCGACAGGCGCAAGCCGAGTTGTACCGGCGCTACTCGAAGGCAATGTTTAATGCCGCGCTCCGTATTACGGGTGACTATGCCGAGGCGGAGGATGTGCTACAGGAGTCTTTCCTGAGTGCGTTCAGAGAGTTGAGCGGCTACAAGGGCGACTCGTCGTTTGGGGCCTGGCTCAAGCGGATAGTCGTGAACAAGAGCATCAATTGCCTGCGGCAGCGACGCTTGCAGCTGGTGCCGCTCGAAGATTTTCATCACGATAGCTCGCCGGCCGAAAGCGTTTCGCCGCACGCCAAGGAAGATGCGGAAGAGCAGCAATACCGCGCCGATGTGCTGCGGCGCTGCATTCAGGAGCTGCCGGATGGCTACCGGGTAGTATTGTCACTGTATTTGCTAGAGGGCTATGACCACTTGGAAATCGCCGGTATTCTGGGCATTACTGAATCTACTTCCAAGTCGCAATATAGCCGGGCCCGGCAGCGCTTGCGGGAACTGGCCGCCGAGCGTGGGCTAAGCTAAAACCACTGTGCTTCTGGCTAATTAGCCTGTTACTCGCCCTTTTTTCATCCCTACCCACCCTTTTCTGCCGGCTTTTACCGCCGGGCAACCGTATTAGCTCATGGCATAATAGTAACCTGGGCAGCAACGGGGTGCTTATTCATTATGGAACCTATAAATCCTTATTCACTAGAAAAATACGCGGAGCGGCATCGGGCCGACTTCGACCTGCACGAGCCGCGCCCGGAGCTTTGGGCCGCGCTGGAAAAACAGCTGCATGGCGAAGGCCCAAGCGATGAGCGCCCCGTGATGGGCATAGCGAAGGATACCTGCGTAGCGGCCGACCTTCCTATGAACCAGCCTGCTATGCGGGTGCAGGCTACCAAGCGCTGGCAGCACTACGGTCTGGCTGCCGTACTGGCGGCGTTGGTAATCGCGGCAGGGGTAGGCGAGCGCTGGAAAGCCACCCACGCGCCGGTAGCAGCCGCTACTCCCGCCACGGATGCCGGCCTCTACGTAGGGCCTACGACCAGTCTACTAGCGGCCAGTCACAGGGAGGGGGCCGACGTGGATGCGCGCCTCGACACGGCAGTGCACGGAATGGAGCGCTACTACATCGCGCAGCTGAACGACCGCAAAACGCAATTGGGCCAGCTGGCGCCGTCGGCCACGGCCGAATGGGCGCACGAGCTGGTAGGACTTGATTCGAGCTACCAGCAGCTGAAGCGCGAGCTACCCCAGCACCCGCAGCCGGAAGTAGTACTAACGGCTATGAACCGCAACCTGCAAATCAGGCTCGATATTCTGGACCGGCAGCTGGAGCTGCACGGCGACGACCATGCCGCGCTGGCCGCGGGTAGCTCCAGCGAGTATGTGCTGGCCGATAGCCGGGTAGTAGCCGATAACGTAGTAGTGCGCCGTCATGGGCGTTAGGTTTTCCCAGCTAGTGCTAGCTGGCTTGAGCTTTATGCTCCTGAGCCATACGGCCCAGGCCCAGGCTGGCGCCGACCAGGCTGCTGAGCGCACGCAGACCAACTACGTAGCGCCGGTAGCTGGCAGCGTGCAGGAAGTGCCGGTAGCGCAGGTACCTGACCAGCAAGAGGCTACCCCCCCCATTGAGCAGCGCCGCCACTTTAACCGGAGCATTAAGGTGACGAAGGTGGGGCAGTCTTTCTCGCTCGATACCCGCTACGGGCGGGTGCGGGTGAGCGCCTGGGACAAGCCGGAAATCAAAGTAGAAGCGGAGCTGATAGCCCGCGCCGAAACCCCGGCGGCGGCTACCCAACTGCTCGACGGCCTGAGCGTGCAGTGGCTCGACTACGACGCTCACACTGGCGGCGTCGCCGTAAGCTCGCAGTTTGGGCCGGAGCTGAAGGGCAAATGCAGCGGCGCGGGCTGCCGCTACGAAATCAGCTATACCGTATGGCTGCCCAATACTACGGCCCTGCACATCAAAACTAAGTTTGCTGACGTGGCGGTGGCCGGCGACTGGCAGGGGCCGGCGCGGCTCGACGTGAATTATGGCACCTTGCGCACGGCCCGCCTCAACGGTACGGGCAACGTGGTGCACATCGCCAACGGCGACGCTACCCTGCCCTACGCCCAGCAAGCCACTTTGCGGGCCGACTACGCCAAGCTGCGCCTCAACGCGGGCGAGCAGATTGAGCTGCTTACTAATTATTCGGATGTGGACCTGGGCACGGTGCGCGACCTGACGGTGCACAGCAAATACGGTGACGTGGCGCTGGGCAGCGTGCGGACATTGCGCGGCTCGTCGGGCTACTCGCACTTCAGCGTCGATAAGCTAAGCGAGGGCCTAGATATGGCCGTGCGCTACTGTCCCGACTTTGAGGTGCGCGATATGGGCGCCAACTTTCGGCAGGTGACGCTGGATGGCGGCTACAGCACCATTCGGCTGGGTTTCGCGGAGGCTACCCCCAGCTTTCGCTTCGACGTGAGCACCGAACAAGGCCAGCTGCTGGTTGATAAAAACCAGGTGCGCGTGCTGTCAACGGGTGGCAAAACGGACGGCATTGCCGACGTGATGGGCGTGTACGGTGGTCGCCTGCCGGCGCGCGGGGCGGGCAACGTGAACATTAAGGTGCGCTACGGCACGGTGCGCTTCAGCAAGTGAGCGTCGGCGCGGATTCTTCTCCTCAAAACGTGTAGTAAACCCCCAGGCTGGTAGCAATGCCCCGCAACGGGGTAGTCATGGTAGCCGTGAGGTGGTCGCTGGGTGTATCGATAGTCAGGCGGATATCCCGTACTGAACTGACCGGGCTCCAAAGTTGCCGCACGGTCAGGTTGAGCGCCAGCCGCGGTGTGATGAAAAAATGGCCGCGCACGCCGGCTTCAAATACGGCGCAACTGCCTCGTTGCTGGGTTACCAGTTGCGTGGTGGTTTGGGTTCGAGTGCTGCCATCGGGGTAGGTTATAGTAGATACCGAGGTGGTATTAGGACTGACATACGGTCCAAAAGATGTATCCGTAAAAGCCGGGCCACCACCTGCCAGCACGCTTAACCCTAAACGGTGCCCGGTACCGAGAACTTGAAATACGCCGCGTAGGGGAATGTAAATGTAATTACTGGTATAAGATTCTCCAAGTCGGTCGTCTACACGAGTAGGTCGGTATGAATAACTCGTCGCGACCGGCAGTGCATATAAACCCACTTCTGCATTAAAGCAGGCGGTAACCCTGGAACCCACTACCAGAGCTGGGGTGGGTTCCAGCGCTTTATCGCCTGCCGTTAGAGAAGCAGGTTGAGTAGCGATAAACCGAGTATCGTAATTAGCGAAAATTATTCCTTCTACTCCCCCGTAAAAGCTATTTTTTTTCTGGGTCCACCGCGAAGGGATGCCTAAATCCTGGCCGTATGCAGTTGAAAAACAGCAGAAGAAAAGTATTGTGTTCCAAAGCATCTTCATAATTTAGTAGAGTTACTAACAACTTACTATCAGGTATTTACGTATAAGAGGAATTTTTCTTTATGGCATCTAGCATTTATCACAACGCTGTTACGGATAGACAATACAAAGCAGCAACCGGTTTGTCGCTGGTA
>JAABUK010009448.1_pt1 | contig 13318 bp, 12 predicted proteins | sample 5559141 | NCBI WGS metagenome assembly JAABUK01 (sample SAMN10711869, study PRJNA513367) | rock metagenome | isolation source: Antarctica rocks | place: Antarctica: Victoria Land, Pudding Butte nord | collected 2016-01-03
AGCATACGGTTTTTTCATTGATAGGGGAGCGTTGGATATCAGCCTCAGCCCTACTATGCTTGGCATGTACTATAAGTAGCAGTATCCTTCCATAGATCATCAACAAGTCGTTCCTCACATTCCAAAGTCCTTTGCGTCCTAAAGCTAGAGCAGCTTCAGTTGACGATAAGAAGCATAGCACGATAATAGCTGTGTGAACCAAGGAGCTCTGGTTTTTATGCTGAATGCAATAAGTGAATGATTCCAAGTTATGTCAATTCTCGTTCATAGTCCCAAGCTTTATTTCTTCACACTCTACTTCTTGTTGCAAGACTTACACCCTCTCAATGACAACTTCTGAATTTACATTATCTATTTGACGACAACCTCATCTGCCTTTTTATCTCTCTTTCCTTCAATTCACCACCACCTGACTTCCCAATTCCTGATAATCTTGGTAATGCCAGCCACTGTAGCAGGGTTCCATCCGTCAACTACACCTGCGTAGTTCACCAGGGTCCTGGAATAGCATACACTTCTACTACCAACTACTAGCAGGAAGAGGATGAACATTTGCTTTCAGGATCAAGCCTAGGACTTTGTTCCGTCGACGGTTTTGGCATTTGACCCTTCCGGCGCATAGTATTCCTCACTTCCTACTCACTTCATCACCTCGCGAACTTTCTTCGCGGCGGAAAATACTCAAACAATCCAGCACTTCATTCTTAATAAGTCTAAAGGGTCCAGCACTCTTCCACAATATGGATTCTAAAAAGGAGGACAGCTCTACCACAATGACCGATCCAAATTTTCTCTGGAGCACCGATGGGGTGCTTTCTAACCGCGTCGGAGCAGACAACATGGATGGGCGAACTATTCTTATAGGCCGCGAAGGCAAATATGTCCGACCCTGGAACAGCTGCATTACCCTGAGCAATCTCGCCAACGACAACTTGCCCCCATTTCATGTGCGACTGAGAGACGATCAGGTGGGACACCTTTCCCATTTTGCCCGTTCGTCTCGGAAGTCCATACCGGTCCAAAAATTGGGCCTATGGTGGTCATGGGACTTCGACGCTGGTGGCAAAATTCTATCAAGTCGCGACAATTGGGGCCAGCCATACGTTGGACCATGTACCGATCCCGGGAAGACCACCCTCAGGGGTGGACGAGGCCTGCCCACTTATGTCGATCCCTGTCTCCCACCTACCTATACCTCTTCGGACAAAATAATGCCACAGGGAACGTCAGGCTTGAGTGGAGGCGCGCTACGGAAGCGTAAAGCGACCGAGGGAACACAGTCTGGCGGCATTTCCAAGAAGCCCTGCCTCGAGCCAAATAAGATGACCGCTTTAAAGGCGGAAGAAGATAAGAAGGATATCAAACCCGGTGAACCGATCTTCGAAACCAAGCCGCGCTTGTTTGTGGACAATTACTCGGGGCAAGAAGCTCTCACATTCTTCGAGACTCTCACGTCTGAAGTGCGCCAGAGCCAGAGCAGGATCGTTGAATTGGAAAACGAGCTGCAGATAAACGAGGCCGAAGCCAGTGAGGACTATGACAACCTCCACGACGAATGGACAAAGTGCTACAACACGAAACAAGAAGAGGTGGAGAAATTCAAGGTCGAGTTGCAAATGTCTGATACGCTCCTCCAGTCAAGCAAAAAGACTGTCACCCAACAGGCAAAACAGCTCACCATCCTCGAAAAAACCCAAAACCTCCTCCAGGAAAAGGAGCAGGAGATCCAAAACCAGAAAGATCAGCTAGCACGCTGGGAGGCGCAAGCGAGGGCAATGCTGGGGGGTGGCCTTCCAAAGCCCAGCACCGACGAAAAATCCATCACAACCACCACCCCAAAGCCCAACCCCGTCTTGAAGGCCGAAAGCAGCGAGGCGGAGAAGCTGTCTGCCAAGATACCCGTAGTTGCGCCAAAACAACGCAGCGGTGCCTCTCAAATATTGAAGCCCACGCCGGAACATCTCAACCCCATTCCGCAAGTATCCAAATCCAACGCCAAGGCACCCACAAAGCCCGACGGCATATCAGGAAGGAAATACACTTTCTCTCGTCGGTTGTTGTAACACCATCCCTTACCCATTCCTGAAAAGAGGTAATGACATGGAGGTGTGAGCAGCACCGAGGAGTTTCTATCAACCATCAAAGCGAAGAACGAGGCATATGCCGGCGACGCAGCCGCAGTGCACGAGGCTGAGCAGAGATCATGAGGGGTTTGATTATCATGGGCATCATGAGCAATTCACCATCACAAAAATTAGCATCACAGACATCCGTATCTCTAAGGTTAGCATCATTGACCTCGTCAGCATCAATTACACAACAATCACGCAAGGAAATATAGAAAGCAATATAAGCAGATTTCGATCCGCACACTTCTCCAAAAACGTGCATTGACATCGAGAGTCTGTATGAAACACGTAGTAGACCGCACACAGACCCCGTTTTCGTATTATGCATTACCAACAACAACGACATGTCCAGTCGCCTCAAAACTATCTATGCAACACAAGACCTGCTTTGTAAAACCTCCCAGTCAACCTCTTTATTCCCCCAACTTCGACCTCAATCGATCCACCTCCGCCGTCAACTTACTAATTTCCTGACTTTGCGCACTCAAGGTTTTTGTCTGTATTTCCAACAAGCTCTTAATCTCGGCTAGCGAGTTCTGAATCGGTTGCTCCGTACTCTTGCTCATCTGTTGCGCCGTGCTCTTGGACATCACTTGCTCCGTGCTCTTGCTAGCTGGCGGCGGTGACGAGGGGCTGGGCAGCTCTTCGACTGTAGACTTGGATGATGGGGTTTGCTGTGTCCTAATTTGCGTCTTCGTATCTTGGCTTGCTGCGACTTGGGAGGCTTTTTCAAAGTCGTCGGGCTTGTCGACGAGTGCGAGTGAATCGCCGAGTCCTCTTGAGACGGCTTTTGGTTCTGACTTCTCGAATGGGGCGGCTGGGGTGGCGTGTCTTTCGGAACGGTCGATGGGTTTGGCGATTTCCTCAAAGTCTGAGCTCTCTTCTCCCGATTCGTCGTCTTCCTTGTCGTCGGTAAATTTCGAGGCGAGGTCCTTGATCGAGGCGGTCTGCTGGTTCATTGAATGTGGGGCACCGCGGAGAGCGGACGCTGATGGAGTGGCCTCTGGTTCGGGTTCGGGCGCTTTCTTGACAGGTGAGGGTGCCTTGGGCGACGGAGCTCGTGCAGTGGGCTTGTAGTCTGCGGCGATCTCCGCTGGTTCTTCGCCGGCGTAGACGCTTGCCAGATCGATCTTTGGCGGTAAGCCTTCTTTACCACCAAACCACTCTCCTGCGGACATTGCAGGCTTCGAGCCCGATGTTGGAGGGAAGATATCGTCTTGGAACACCTCAGCCCGTCGTGGCACCAGGAAGGATATCGGTTCAATGTAGGAGTCATTGACGGTCTTGAAAGCACGCATGACTTCGTTTTCGTGCATATTCACACCGCGCTTGGGGAGGAAGGCAACACCTCGTTGAGGATCGCCGGACTTGTATTCGGAAAGGAGTTCGAATTTGCCATTCTCGTATTCGAAATAGCGGATGTTACCATCCCTAGACAAAGTCAGTAGGAGCAGTACTCAGAAGAAAGAACGACCAACCCTTTGCCAGCTAAGTAGAGGCACTGCGTGCCATCATCCCAGAACGGCATGCAAACCCCAGATATGGCATCAAGCATCTGAAATCCTCCCACTGGCTCACTAGGAGCTCTGATGTCCCACAGTCCTAGTTGCCGATCGCTCATCTTCGAGAACCCGGTCGTAGCCACGTTGTTGTGCTCGCCCATCCAGGTCACGCGACTATTCTTTGCTCCAGGATGACTAGGCACAACGTGCGCAGGCTTTTCTTGCCGTACATCCCATATCCGTAGCTTTTTATCGCGGGAGGTCGTAGCCATCAGAGAACCATTTGCGCTCCATGAGAGGGATTGTACTATGTCGTTGTGCTTTAGCGTAAGTCGGGGAGAGCTTGCTTCAATATCCCAGAGCTTAATCGTGTAGTCGCCAGATGAGGTTGCGAGGACATTTTCGGCGGCCGGATTGAAGAGGACGTGGCCTACTTTCCTTCACAGCTGTGAGACTCTTCTTTAGGCGAACGACTATGGTTGCCATACCTTGAATGTCCTGCGAGCTTCTGCACAGGCGCAACATCCTGGACCGCTTCGCCCTCCTCAGTCCGTAGTGTAAAGTCCTCCGGGACCTTGTATATGAAAGCCTGCAAGGGTAAGCCTCTGGCCGTTCCCAATCATAGTTATTATTCCCTACCTTGCCATCGTCCGACCCAGAAGCTATCAGCGAATCATTGAAGGGACTCCTGGAGACCTTTCTAGCCTATGTATCGCTCGCCGTGTGAATCTGATCCTACCAATCTGTATCCAAGACCACGGCCGTATGCCCCCTGAAAAGTGGTAGCTGTTCTGGTAACCGCCCTTTCTCATTGATTGGTATGACCGCAAATGCACCTCCTCCACTAGCTTCCCAATTGACAGAGATGTACTTCGGGTTGGCCTACTGGCGAGTTACGAGAGACTCAATGTGTGAACGAGTGCAGCCAATGTACCTTGACTAGATTCGTGTCCCAGGCATTCGTCGAGATTCGTAAATTATCGTAGCATTGCTCCTGCAAGCCGGGTTAGACCTGAAATGCCTCGAGAGGGGTAGAGGTGCACCTTTTTTGTTGACCGGCCGAAGACATGCCCTGCATCGATACTTAGCTCGTGGAGTGCGCTTGGACAGGGTGTTCTACTTACGGTACTTCGACGAGCGCACGAAGCGGCCTGACATTTACGCGCATGCAACAGCGGGCTATTAATGGGAGAGGAGGCTGATCTCGTGTGCTTGAGACGCTATAGTGCAATGCCGTATGTGTCTTCCCTAAGAACTAAGCTCCCAGGTAGTTTCCAAGATCTCTGAGTCAAGGACCTGCAGTAGGCGCTAGCGCCAAGAACGAACACCTTTTCAAGGCTCTAAATATAAAAGTCATCATATTACATCATTACAAGCACTATGGAGTTTGTTTGAAGATATTGTTTCAGACTAGGCCAGCCTCCAGGGCCAACCAACTCAACCCAAATCATCGTGAGCCTCCCTCCCCCTAGTTCGGCTTCCTATCATCATCCTTCCTCTCCACCTGACCCTTAGGCCAATGATTGAGGCTGTTTACAAGGCTTCGAGATAAGGAGTCACGCCCTCTAAAAGGGCCCTATGCCCCTCTACTAGCATATTCGGATGGTATGCAGAGCTGGATAAGGCAGCATTCCATGGGCGGCGTACCCTTCGTTGGTGTAATTTGATACTGCCTAAACTTGGATGTAGCAAGTTTCATAGGCTATGTACCATCGTTTGAGCCACGTGGTGGCTGCATAGAACCAAGAGTAATGGTTTCTTTGTTGATGCATTCGGACGGTACCTAGAGCGACTTTCCAAGCCTGCTTTCCTCATATCGCTCCCTCTCCTGGTCCAATTCGAAGTTGCGTAGAGCTGGCAGTCACGGCTTTGGTAGGCTAGGTCCCATCCTTTGGTACAGTTCGACCGGCTATGTGCCTTCTACTGACCCACTTCGAAGCTGTGCAGAGCGAAAAGTTGCAGCTTCCAACGGCAACAATCCGCCAATTGGTGAAATTCAACCGTACATGGAGGTTGAAATGGCGACTTTCCATGCTCATGTTCGTCTATCGCTCCCCGTATTGGTACAAATTGTTCGTAAGTAGACCTGGAAAGCCTGCTTCCTAGGGGTACGTCCCCTGTGTTGTTGCAGTTTCGATGGCGCACGAAGCCGAAGATGTTGAACTTTATAGGCGATTAGCCCCCTTTTGCAACGTAACATGGGTGAGCTACCTTTGCTACGTGCTCAATGGCGTTTCTTATCCCATGCTTTTACGAAATTCTCTTTGTCGTTAAGTCCGAGACCGACCTTTTTGACCCTCCCCAGCCTGGCCAATGCCTCCGCTACCTTGTCCAGCACTCTCTTCTCCGCAATATTCATACCCTCAGGCTCCTCAGAGCCTAACAATGTATCACTACTACTGGCTCTATCATCGTGGACCAGGTCACCTGAGCTGGTCGAGCTCCTCGTTGCTGGTGACTGGGAAGTATTGAACACACTCTCCGCGATTCTCACACGTATGCAGTGTGTGGGCTTACTGAGTAGATTCCACAGAAACCCAATGTATGTTCCTGGCACAGGGGTGGTAATGTCCGCCGCTGTGTATCGCAGACTGATCGGAAAGATCTTTGCGGTTGAGGGGGCAGTGAGGAGTGATGTGCTGAATGGAAGGACACCCCTGCCGTTCGTGGTTGTGCATTCAGGAAACACGACAATAGCTTGGTGGGGATGCTGACGGATGAGAGTTTGAAGGTCTGTGAGTTTGGCATTTGGAGGATGGTCATACTGAGGAGATTGGAAGGCACGAAGGATTGCATGGAAGAGTGAGATGCGTTGGACGAGGCGGGTGGAGGGATATGAGACCGTGAAGACTGGGTCGAAGATTGCAGCGAGGTACAAAGCGTCGATCGGAGAGGTATGCGAGGACGCAATTATAGAACCTGGCTGAGGCAGCCGTGCTTTGTGGTGTCTTGCAAGGGAGCTGATTTTGATGCGATCAGTGCTGCCTATGAGAAGTTCAGCTGTGTCTTAGATCAGACGTACCCTTTTTTCACTCCGTCGATTTGCAAATCAATCCACCATATGCCTGGAACGCCCAGCATGAGCCACAGGGAAGCTTTCTTTCCCAGGGAGCCAATAGGTAGCCATTGCAATACAAAGAAATAGCTCAAGGTGACAGTAAGCAGCATCGGCAAGCGTATTAGGAATAGGAATAGGTGGAAGGGCAGAGAGAACCCTGAGGCTTCGGTCTGTATGGGGAAGAATGGCGCAATGCCAGACCCTAGATTGCATCAGTAGGTGCATATAGTAGACAGGTCGCGATGAGGGTACCTCGGTCTCTGTATTGTGAGTATTTTTCCATCTTTTCGCCCCAGGCGAAGCTCACAGCTACTCAAAAAGGTGTCGAGAAAGAGAGAGGGTTTGAAGGGTTATTGCAGCCAGCCATGGAAACCGAAGAAAAGCTAAGATGCAACATACTTATACATGGTGACTTGTCAAAAGCAGTGCACTTCGGGAATGCGGCGGTAGGATTACTTTGGGGATCTACCGCACTTTGCCAAGGAGCCGCTAGACTAGGCCATGAAAAGGAACGCGCGACTTTCGACTGTTTACTTTTGACGATCTTGAATGATGCACCTCAAGTTCAAGCTCGAGATGAGAACTCGCACCGCGGACATGGCTTGCTGATGTTAGACTGATGTCTCACACAATTCTATAGCTGCTTGACTGCTAATATGGATCAGAATGAACACTCGGTACGCTCTGGACCCGTCAGTTAACATAACGCCGGCTGATCTTCAAATCGCAGTTTGCTTCGGGCATACGCCCCCCAAGCAGTATTCCTACGCCAGGGAAGCTGTTTGATATGTCCGCCTCATCTGTCAATGCTCGCTCCACAGCAATGGCCCCACCAATGAACGGCAACACTCTCAAACGCAAGACCTTAGCTGAACGCGCTGGCGAGCCCGCGAGACCTACACCAGCGCCCCCAAGCTCACGGCCTGTCAACCACTACGTCAGAGCCACCTCGATTGCGGGAGTACCACGGGAAAGCTCCTGCTCATCTTCGATTTCATCGTCTCGCCCATCATCCAGTACCTCGTTACGCAATGTCTCGAACAGCTCCTATTCGAGTAGCGTCGGCTCGAGCAATCGACCTCCTTCTGCGCAATCTTGCAGACCCCAATCCGCCATGTCGCATTCACGCCTTCAGAAACTCACATCCATGTACGATAGACCCACTACGTTGTTGGAAGTTTACGAGGAAGAGTCTGGAACCACCAAAAAAAGGAAGGGTACGACCCCATTTTCTTTGAACCCCCAGGATTTTCCTCAAAGTATACATGCCCCCAAGGTCAGAAAGCGGTATGACTCTCAGATGAACTGCACTTTGAGCTCTGAGGGCAGACCGTACAGTGCAGTTTCTATGCGCGAAGCCTCCCTAAAGCGCGAAGCCTCGCTGAGTAACGCACTGAATTCCCTCTCGCTGAATGGTGAAGCTGGACAACGGGCTCTCTCAGCTGTTGTCGTACACTCGCGTTCACTATCGCCCACGAGGTCTGTCCCCAAGGCGGAAGTGGAGGTGCCCCCAACGCCCTCTCATATTCCTAAGCTTGCCCCTCGAGTTACGTTGCCTGCAGAGACCCCAAGTCCTAGCAAATCCCCCAGGAAAACCCCCAAAGTGTTACCCAAGTTCTTGAACAAAGATTCTAACACGCATATAGCCTGGGACACCGACAGCCGTCTAGAAGAAGTCGAAAACATGTGCTCCCAATTCAAAGAGAAGTGGGACGGTGCAACGACCGAGAGTAAAAGCCTAAAGGAGATGATGGCCGTGTACAAGATCAGAAGTGCGTCCGTCTGGACTTTCACTTCCCTGTTCCCTTTGTGCAGCCATGCTAACCTGCATCAGTCACGGAGCTTGAAGCCATTCGAACCCAGCTAACTTCTAATAATTCCGCTTTACAAATTGAACTCGACGCAGTAAAGGCCCGACTTGACACGGCTACCCAGGCAATAGACGATTCAAAAAGGTTCCAGAACATCCGCCTCGATGATATGCACCGACAACACCGTCGTGAATTGGAAGACGCTCAACACGTTGCTGAAAGGGAATCCCGCCGATTGAAACGCGAGCATGATGAGAAACTTGATGATCTCAAGCGGACTTTGGAAAACGCCCTGGAGGACGAAAGGCTTTCTCATCAGAAAGAGGTCCAAGCATTAACCCGTGAAGGGGCAACCAGCCAGCAAGAGAGACAGAAGGAACTTGAAATTCAAGCCAGAGGCTTCGAAAGATTGGAGGATCAAATGCGAGCCTGTCAGAATGATCTAGACCGGGAAAGAGACTCATGTGCTAGCCTGCGGACGAAGGCCTCTGAATTGACCAGTAACATAGTCAACTTGGAGAGCTCGGTACAAAGACTTGAGGGCCACATTCATTTTCTGGAGTCGGACAACAAAAGTCAATCGCAGGCTTTTGCAGACCTCGAAGCCAGAATGCAGGCTGCATTGAGGAGCGCTGCAGAAGCCAACGACAAGCTGAGGACTGAGGAGACCCTACGGAGGAAGCTTCACAACCAAGTCCAAGAATTGAAAGGCAATATCAGGGTGTTTTGCCGTGTCAGGCCATCGCTTGAAGGAGATTGCACCGAGTCTGCCAAGATCTCGTACCCGGACGATGAGGCCGATTCGAAAGAAGTCGAGGTGATGGGGGCAGAGGAAAAGAGCAGTCTCGGAACTATTACGACTAAAAGACACCCGTTTGCTTTCGATCGCGTCTTTGGTCCACGCTCCAAGAATCAGGACGTCTTTGGCGAAATTAGTCAGCTTGTACAAAGCGCTTTGGATGGCTATAACGTTTGTATATTCTGTTACGGCCAGACCGGATCTGGCAAGACGTATACAATGTCGGCGAATGACGGTATGATTCCTCTAGCTACCGATCAAATCTACCAGACAGCCAAATCGCTGGAAGAAAAGGGCTGGAAATACAAAATGGAAGGGTCGTACCTCGAGGTGTATAACGAAGTTCTCAACGATCTCTTGGGCAAAGCGGACGAATTCGATAAGAAGAAGCACGAGATTAGGCACGACATGGCAAAGGGCAAGACAACCATCACAGACATTACAACGGTAGACTTGGACAGTCCGGGTACCGTGGAGTCAATTCTTCATCGCGCAAGCAAGAACCGCTCGGTGGCGTCTACCAAGTCTAACGAGCGATCGTCTAGAAGTCACTCGGTATTCATCCTGAAACTCATTGGCGAGAACAGTATCACCGGTGAGAAGAGCGAAGGTACGCTGAATCTGGTTGATCTGGCGGGTAGCGAGCGGGTGGCCCAAAGTGGGGTTACTGGGGAGCGATTGAAGGAAACGCAGAGCATCAACAAGAGCCTGAGCTGCCTGAGCGATGTAATCGGTGCATTGGGTCAAGGAAAGGAAGGTGGACATGTGCCGTACAGAAATAGCAAGGTACCTCGATGCAAGTATTCGTGTGAACTGAGTATGCTAAAGAATCGTACAGCTCACATTTTTGCTGCAAAACTCGCTGGGCGGTAATTCGAAGACGCTCATGTTCGTCATGATCAGTCCCTTGCAAGCACATCTGAGCGAGACCTTGACGAGCTTGAAGTTCGCTACCAAGGTAAGTCATTGCAGATTGGTGTAGGTCAAATCAGCTGATACCCATCCTAGGTACACAATACGCATATTGGCACCGCTAAGAAGCAGACGAAGTCTTGAATCTTGGGCATTTTGTGCATACATGATACGAGTCACGATTCTTTCGCTCACTTCTTGTCTTACTTTTCGCCGTTGGATTTGGGCATTCTGGCACTCAATGACAGCGTCTGCGGCATGGTCTGTGGCGTTCGTGCATACTTCAAAGTCGCACTTGTGTATATCGTTCAATTACTCTCACTGTATGCTGATCATAAGCTTCGTCTGCATGGCAGATACGAGAACTTTTGTCATATGTGTACTGCGATTCCAATTTCAAGCCCTTGTCCGTCCGCTCTATCTGCTTCTCTCACTCATCCGTACATTCATGCAGCTCTCGGCCACTTCTTCACGGAGCGCCTCATATTTCATCCCTTTCTTACAGGGATGGCCCAAGGTATCGTAACTGAGCCGAAGATCGGCGGTAGCAACGGCATTAGCGATATATATTGGAGCACAAAGTATAATAGTTGCGATTAGGGTGGAGAGACCGAGAGGAATAGGGCTGGGACGCATCGTGAAACTTGTAGTGAGAGCTAGTGAGGACTTGGATGGTACTTGCGCTTGATGATGATGGTACTGAATAGTGGGGCTAGGCAACTGGTCATCTTGATAGATTGAATCTATCTGTCGAATTTACGATTGTGGTAGTCACTCTTGACGCAAACGGGGGCCATAGAAGACATGACAGCATTAGCTCGACCTCAAAACAGCCTGGTTATCTACATTATACTCATTCCCTGTTGAATCCGGATACTGACCAAGGCACCTATTTGGGAACGATAGAGACAGACACGTAAGCCTCACGTTTCTGAGCTGTGAGCGAACACACAAAGACAACAATGGAAGGCTAGATACCCCTATTCCAATAATGATAGCCCCGTTTTTCAATTTTTGGAATTTTGCGCACCCACCAAATCCAAAATCCAAAAACCACCTAATTAGACTACCACGTCACAACCAGCTCTCGTAAATTTATCGAACTTTCAGGAAGTATTATTAGGATATAGTTCTATTATATTCTCAACTCTTAGATTATTAGCATCTATGGTTATTAGTATATATCGAGTTTCATTGATTTTATATGAAGCCTTGGCGTAGGTCGGCGAAACGTCGGTAAAAAATCGGCGAAAATTCTATATTCGCCGACCTACGCTGAGATTTCTTACAAAATCAACGAAACCGGATATATACTAATAACCATAGATGCTAATAATCTAAGAGTTAAGAGTATAATAGAACTATATCCTAATAATACTTCCTGAAAGTTCGATAAGTTTACGAGAGCTGGCTATGACGTGGTAGTCTAATTAGGCGGTTTTTGGATTTTGGATTTGGTGGGTGCGCAAAAATTCCAAAAATTGAAAAACGGGCTATCATTATTGGAATAGGGGTAAGAGGGCTTCCACCCTGACGCTAAGCCTGTATGGAACTGAAACGCGCTGCAGAATCATCAACCAACAGCCTCCAGCAACTCAGCTACCAGCCCCTAGCTTCTGCTTTCTGAGGCACAGCTATGGGCACCATGGATTGCATCTTTAGGGGGCCACCGCGTCATGATGGAGCTAAACATATTTCATTGTCCTAATTTTTTTGTACATATCCTCTCACCGCTTGCACTTATGTAACATAGTCATTCCACTGCCCCGACGACGGCAGCTTCAATACTGATTATGCCCGACCCCTTCGTCGTTGGTCCTGCCGAGCCACGCGACATCCCATACCTGAGCACGATCCAATGGGCCGCTCTTCTTTCCAATCCTCTTATTCAGACACTCTATCCCCTGGGACCGACGCCTGCTCTTACGGCGTTCACGCGAGACTCCTATAGCAAAGCGATGACATATCCCTCCGTCCGGTTGATCAAGGCGACCGATATTGAGAGGGGTGAGATTGTGGCATTCGCGAAATGGATCCTCTATCCCGAGGAAGGAGAGAAAGATGAAGACGAGGAGGGGCTGAATGAAAAGGAGGATACGCACAGCATGAACGAAAAGAGCAACGCCCCAAGGAGTAATTCATGGGTTAATGTAGAGGGAGAGAAGAGCTCGAAACCAATTGGCGTGAATGAGCAGGCACTGAGAGCGTGGAACGAAGTCATGAATCGGACGAGGAGGGGCATCATGGGGAATAGACGGCATCATTGCCATTCAAAGACTGAAGAGCACGGGCTTGAATGCTATTTCGCCTGCTTCGCGCCTCGGCTGTGGGGTGAGCCTTGCCCTTCCCTTCCTCTTTTTTTTTCTCCCCTTTCACTTCTTCCAAGGACACCAATTGATGGGCAACACAGTCCTCGATATCCTCCACACGCACCCTTCCCACCAAGGCCGTGGCGCCGGCGCCCAGTTAGTAAAATGGGGAACTTCCCTAGCCGACAAGCAGCGTCTGCTATGCTACCTCGAAGCCTCACCCTCCGGCTACCGTTTATTCCGGAAATTAGATTTTCACGACGTGACCGAGATGGAGATCGACTTGAAGAAATACAGAGCTGGGTATGGGAACTATAGGTATAAGCACGTCGTCATGATAAGACCGCCCGATGTGCCGCCGATGGTGCCACCGAAGGATGGGAGGAGGGCGACCGTCGCGCCGTTGCATGTGGTTAATGGGGAAAGGCATGGGGGGCTGGAGAGTAATGGTAGCGATGAGATTGAGGCTGATAGGAGTAAGAGTATGGGGGATATGCCGGAGAGTGAGGGGGTTGGGGGATGGAACTTTGGGCTGTTGGACAGCAGAAATTCGGGGCTGTTGAATGGGAGTCATTTTGCGGGGGAGACGGAGAGTAATTATATGGATTGGAGGGATAGTGAGTATTCGGATAGTAATCGCTCGAGTTTGATCTAGGTTTGGGCTTGAGAATTTGGTTGTGTAATACAGAGAGCTCAATGCCGACGGTTCTTACAGCTCTTGAAGCAGCTGAGGGCAAGGCCGCAATAGGCAGTTGGTATAGGAAGACACGTTCTGTGCTGAGAAGGAAGGAGAGGGGG
>JAABUK010009451.1_pt1 | contig 13316 bp, 15 predicted proteins | sample 5559141 | NCBI WGS metagenome assembly JAABUK01 (sample SAMN10711869, study PRJNA513367) | rock metagenome | isolation source: Antarctica rocks | place: Antarctica: Victoria Land, Pudding Butte nord | collected 2016-01-03
ATGCTGCCGCGCCGTCCAGCGCGAACACCGTCTGCGTATAGGGCATGGCAACGCCTCCCGTTCGCTTCCGTCGTGGTCAAAGGGGGTGGTCGGGGGACGGCTCTGCACCATTCCCCTGCGGGCATTAAGCCGCCGCGACTTCGCCGGGGAAGGTGACGGGGTGCACGCACCGCATCCGGTCGATGCGGAATGTCTGCGTCCGCTGGCGGAAGGTGCAGTATGCCTTGCACGCGACGTAATGCTCCTCAGTGAGCATCACGGCACTGGGGTAGAGGGTGCGGGCGGTCTGCTCGTGCTTCGCGTCCTCGTAGAGCACCGTCACCGCCCCGCTCTCCATCAACGCCGTCACGAACGCTTGGATGGTGTCGCGGGTCGCGAGCACGCCGTCGCCGTCCTGATGGTTGTGCCATGAGTAGGTGACGCCATAGAAGGCGCGCACCGCATAGTCGGCGGTCTGGGGGTCGGTCTCCGGGGTGATGGTGCGGGGTATCTGGACGGTTGTCGGGACGGTGAAGGTAACGTACGCTGTGCTCGCCATGGGGGTCACTCCCTCTGGTCAGCCCCGGCGGTGTTGGTAGCACCGGCTGGGGCACTTCGTCTGTCAGCGGCGACTCCGGCTGACCTACTTATTTTACCGTATATACGGTATTTTGTCAATGCCATTGTCCCGTGGATGCGGGATGATTAGAATGCCCGCATGGAGGATGAGGGGAAGGACATGCTTACCGTTACGCAGGCTGCAGAGAAGTTAGGGCTGCACCGCGATACGCTCCTGCGCCAGATTACGCGCGGCAGTCTCCACGCTAAGCGACTCGGCTCGATCTGGGTGATCTCCGCCGCCGAGGTGGAACGCTACCGGCACACCCATCAGGGAAAAACGGGCGTTGCATCTCCTGACCACCCACTGCACGGGAAACGCGGCGGCGGGGGGCGGCGCAAGAAAGACGACCCCGCCTCGCGCTGACCGCACCGAACCTCAGTGGTCGCCGCGCAGGACACCCGCATGGCAGAGGTATCGCCGCAATCCCTCCAAGCCACCCATGACCATCTGCCAGAAGGCACGATCCATCGGCACCGGCGTCCAATCGTCCTCGGCTTCGAGGAAATAGATGGGTGTCTTGCCCGTCACCCGTTCCCGCTTCCAGTGCTGGATCATCTCCGCGCGGGTGCGATAGTAGGCGTGGCGCAAGTCTTCGTTTTCACACCATTCGAGCTCGTGATCGCTCATCGTCCGGTCGCGCTCGTCCATTGTGCGCTCCTTTCTGTTCGCTGCATTTCCCGGCGTCCCCCGCCGCTACGGTTTCGGGTGCAGGGCGGTCAAGGCCGGAGAGCGACGCGCAGCGGAGCGTGCCTTGAGGGCCCTGCGACCCTCGTTCTCGCGGCGGGGGGTGACGGTGGGAATGCCGACAGGGGGCGTGGATGAACCCATGCCGTTCACTGCGGAGTGCGCCGCAGGAGTTCCGCGTAGTCGCGGTCGGACAGCCAAGGGCGCAGCGCAGGAATCGCCGCCGCAGGCACCGCGAAATAAAGTCGCGTGTCCCCCGTCACCATGAGGGCGTGCCCGCCGTCGTACGGCCCCCCAGTGATCCGCGAGAGCGGCATGAGGGAGAGTCGCATCTCCCACTCGACCAGCTTGCCGAACCACTCAGTAAGGGTCACGGGTCGCCCATTGATGGCGATCTCGCCCCGCTCCCAGGCCTCCCCATCGAGCATCTGTACGGTCAGCACATTCGTGTCGGTCATGATCGTCCCCCTCATCGTCTGCTCCCTGTCGATACGGCAAGCGTCTCGCGCATCCGTGCGCGCGTATCTTCGCGCCCCTCCCGCAGGTCGCGGTCGGTGACGACATGCACCGTCCACCCCTCGCGTTCGTAGACCGCCGTCCGCCGCTCCTCCCGCTCGGGCATCCCCCGCTCAAGGAAAAAGGTTGCCTGATGCGCTCCGCCGTGAACCTCCACCGCCACTTTCCGCTCCGGCCAAGCGAAATCGGCGTAGACTCCCGGCGCCACTTTATGTTCCCGCTGGTAGTCTCGCCCTTCCTCCGCCCCCAATTCGGCGAGAAGTCCCCGCATCTCCCGCTCTGGGCGCGTCGGCTGCTCGCGGCGGTGATCGGCCAGGAGGTCGCTGGCGAAATCCCGCCCGTATCGCTCGGCCGTCGCCTGATAGCCGTGGCGACCCGCTTCCCGCAGGCTCTCTGTCGAACGGTGGCTCTGCGCGTATCGCTGATGGTCGGGATCCTTGAACCGGTCCACGCCCATCTCCCGCCATGCCGCCCGCTGCGCCTCCGTCGCCCGCAGGGGCTGCCGTGATGGGCCTGGCGCACGCGCGTCCCGTTCATCTCCCCAGTCTCCCGGCATCACGTACCCTCCACACACGAGATTTCTGGGCCTTCGGCGGCCGTTGTGACCGCCGGCAGCATCCCTCGCTCCCGCGCGAGCCAGACGAGGTCGCCCTCCATCCCGCCGAGTTTCGCGCGGATCGCTCCCTGCCGTTTGCGCACTGTCGAGGCGGCGACCACGAGGCGTATGGCAAGGGCGGCACTGCTCGCCCCCGGTGCGGCCGCCATCGCCGCGAGCAGTGCCATCTCGGCCTCGGTGAGTTCCTCCCGCCGCACGGGCGCATGCACGGGCATCGTCTTCGCACGGTGCGGTACGCACAGATCGTGCGAATTGGCATTGGCCGTCGGCATCGGCATCGTGTCGCGCTGGTGCGCGGGCGGTAGTGGGGGTACCGTCTGCGGCGGTGCATTGTCAGCACCCCCGGTGCGACCACTCCCGTCGGCGGCATCGCATGTCCTTCCCTGTCCTCCGGCGGCGCTGGTTCGACCATCGGGACTGGCAACGCCACGGCACGGTGCAGGGCAATCAGGGGATCGGTCCGATTGGAATCGGGGAGCAACCGGCCGAGGGCGGGGTCATCGTAGTATCGCCGCTGCCGCGCCCGGATCGGATGCTGGTGTCCCGCGACGATGAACACCTCGTCGCGCATCGTCCGTAGTTCGTCCGGGGTGATCAGCGCTCGTTGGCTCTCCCCTATCCCCCGGTTCCCCCGATCTGCCCATGGCATCAGGAGGGGGCGCGAGGCGCTCCGGTTCGCGCTGTAGACCGTCGTTGTCCCGGCGAGCTTGCTGAAATACTCCGCGTCGTCGTGCGTCACCCGCCCCAGGCACATCTTCGTGGTGGCATTGCTGAGGATCGTGTCCGCATCCTCCTCTCCATACGCCTTCGTCAGTTGCGCCAAGTCCTGTACGACGAGTAGGCAGCCGATCCCCGCGCTCCTGACCGTCGCCATCCGGGAGGCGAACTCGGGAATGTGCCCGACGGTGCCGAACTCATCGAGGTAGGCCAACACCGGCACGGGGAGCGCGCCGCTCGGTACACGCTTCGCGATGCTCGTCAGGGTCGTGAAGAAGTGGAGGAAGAAACAGGCGGTCAACGGGGCGAGGGTGCGACTGTACTGTGGATCAAGGGCGAGGTAGAGGGCGGTCGGCTGCCGCGCGAGTTGGGCAAAAGCGATTTCATTAGTGCCCGTCACCGCCCGCACTTCGGGCAGGTTGAGACAGGTGAAGCGAGGGGGCAGTTCGGTGAACACGCTCCCCAGCAACCGCTCATTCTTCGCCATGTTGGCGAGGAAGCCCCGCGCCAGCCGTCGCACTTCCGGCACGGGGCTTTCTGCCAACGCGGCACTGACATACTCGGCGGGCGTGCCGCACAGGAGTTCCACGAGCGCAACAAGCGGCGGGGTGATCTCCTCTGTGGCAATGAGATGCAAGGCCGCCGCGCCGATCAGCGTGCGGGCGGCATTCGACCAGAAGGCGTCCTTCGACTCGCCGGTGTTGCGGACCCATGTCTGCGCGAACAGGTCGGCGGTCGCGGCGTCGGTGACATAGGCGAGCGGGTTGTAGCCGCGCGAGAGCGTCGGGTCGAGGAAGTCGAGCGCCCAGACATTCTCCGCACCATACCGTGCGCCAATGGCGGGGGAGGATTTGCGCAGCAGCTCGCGTTTCGGGTCGGTGATGACGAGCGAGCGGGTACCCGGCTCGGCGAGGAGGTTGGGCAGGATGACGCCGCTCGTTTTGCCCGCCCCGGTCGGCGCGACGAGCAGCAGATGCTCGTATTGATCGCGCTCGGGGATCGCGATCTGCCGCCGCCCGATGCGCCCGATGACGAGGTCGGCGTGACCGGGCCGGGGCCGGAGTGCCGCACGCTCTGCATCGCTCGCCCAGCGGGCGCTGCCATGACTCGTGCTCGGTCGCCCCTGTCGCCGCATCACGAGGAGCATCAGCAGGAACCAGAGACCTCGGCCGATCGTGCGGAGAAACACGGCGATCAGCCCGACGGCGAGGACCGCGAGTTCGATGCGGGTGATGAGCCGCACGCGGGCATAATCGGGCCGCATGTATTGTTCCCAGCGCGCCGCGACGGGTTGCCCGAACCACTCCCCCACGCCGGTTTGATGCGCGGCGACCGCCCCACCGGACGACGGTCCCGCCGTGCCGACAGGCGTCAGGGCAACGATTGCTTCGTCGAGCCGTAACGCTGGGTACGCGGCGGCGAGTTCGACGGCGCGCCGCCCGACGTGTACGCGGGCGGCGACGGTCGGCCCAACGATCACCGCACCAATTACCCCTGCGGTCAGCGCGATCGCGAGGAGACTCGGCAGGAGGATTCGTTTCCCGTTCATGGCGTCTCCTTCATCGGTCGTGATCGTCCCGGTCGCCCCGCGGCTCGTCGCGCGTCTGCGCGTCCGCCGCCGCTGCCCGTGTCAGCGTCGCCTCCCACTGCATCCGCTCGTGCCCCTCCTCCCGGCAATAGTCCCGCCCATCCTCCTTCAGCCGGGCATGGTCGGCGCGATCGAGCCGCACCTCGTGCATCCCTCCCCGCCCGTCCTTACCGCCCCCGCACAGGATGACATGGACATGCGGGTGGTCGGTGTTGTGGTGTTCCACCGCGATCCAATGGAGCGGCATCCTCTTCTCTTTCTCCAACGCGTTCATGACCTGCCGAGTGAACGCTCGCAGGTCGTCGGGTTGCTCATCTACCGCCGGGCTGAGCATCAGGCGATGGGCGAGATAACCGCGGGCCTGATGGGCATCGAGGAGTTGGTAGGCTTCCGCCCGGCTCACCGTGCCGTCCTTCGTGAAAAGTGACCGGGGCGGCTCCCCCTCCCCGCGCGGGCGTATCTGGTAGTAGCGCAGCCCGGCGCGCGCCGTGTCGCGGTTACGCGTGTAGGTGTGGCGGAGAATCACGATCTTCACTCGCGATCTCCCGGCGGACGCATTGGCCGACCAGGCGGGGGGTCGCCTGGTCGGTAGCGTGCTCCCGCCTGCAACCGCGCCTCCTCCGCGATCTGTGCGGCGCGGACGGGATCGGCGAGCAGATGCCCAAGCGCGACCTCGGCGATGCGGGCGGCACGATAGGCGTCCTTGCCGCTCCCGACGAGCAGGGCGGCGAGCCGGTTCGACTGCCGCTCCACGAGCACCCCCACGCCGTCCTGGATCTCGCGCCGGGTCGCCTCGCGCACGACGCGCACGATGGTCGGGGCGAGCAGGTCCTCCACGCCCTCGTCCAGTCCCCCGGCGAGCGCCCTACGGAGCAGGTGCTCGGCGGCGTCCGAGCGGGAGCGGAAGCATGCCCGATGCAGCCGCAGATACTCGCCAAGCGCATGCGCCGTCTCGGCGGTGAGGTAGAGGACTGTCCGCTGCTTCTCCACAATGTCACCTCGCTTCGGGGGGAGCGTGCCCGTGTGCTGCCGCATCGGGACACGGAAATCCGCCGTTCAGTGCCTACGGGAACGAGCCCGTTCTTACCCGTGCGTGCACTTGTGGCATCGCTTTGGGATGGGCGTAATCGCTTCTCGGTGCATCGCCCTTTATCTTGCCTTCGCCGTCGCTCGATGTGACACCGGCACTGCAAACAGCAGCACGATGCGTGTCTCGCCCGGCGGAGGCGTCCGTGCATACGAACGCGGTACCGGCTGCCCCACTCATGGCTGCGCCGCCGATCCCGACGCCGCACTCCCTATGGTCTGCGCGCTCGACGTCGCCGTCCCGCCGCTCGCCGCAGTTGCCGCCCCTCCCGCGCCGCCGGTAAAGATCGTCACTACCGCAGTCTTCACTGCGCGTCCTCCCGTCCGCGCGTGCTGCTCGAACGTGCCCGAGTGCAGGAGGATTGGTGTCTTGAACATCACCAGCAGCATTCCCAACGCGGCGAAGGGCGCGAGGATGGCGTGCCCCACCGAGTCAGGAGGCAGATACAACCCTTCCCGCAAGGCATCGAAGAGGCGGAACTCAATCGCCCAGATCGTCGGCCAGAAGAGGAGCTTCACCCCGTGCTTGCCCCACAACGCGCAGTAGCCCGCTGTCTCCGGCACGAGCCCGAGCGGCAGCACGAGCGGGCCGGCGACGTACAGCACCAGCAGGAAGGCGAACCCGAGCATCCGCACGACGCCGATCACGAAGAGGAAGGCGAGCGCGACCACCCCGGCGAGCGCCCAGAGCGCACCTGTGTCCGGGATCGCTGACAGGATCGCCCCGAACGAGGGATGGGCGGTGTTCGTGCCCGCATGGAGCACGCCGTCGGTGATTGCGTTGCTGCCGCCGACCAGCCAACCGACGAGTGGCTTGTAGAATCCGAGGGCGAAGAGCGCCGCAAGGAGTCGACCCAAGGACGCTTGAGGTGCCATCTCGCCACCCAACCAGAAGCGGTAGACGGTAACGATGAAGAGGACGATGACGATCGAGAGCGAGGCGAGTCGAAGCGCATCGGTCATCCGCTGCACGTTCCCCATCTGCCCCGCACCTGTCGTCAGATCGGGGGTCCTGAGGAGCCAGCCCGCGATCTCGTCACCGAACTTCGAGATGCCGTCGACGCCGAGCGCCTTCCAGAGCCCCTTGAGCAGCTTGCCGATCCAGTCACCGAGATCGATTGAGAAGCCAAACGGACCCTTGCCGACCTTCACACTGGTCGCGGGGTCGCTCGTGTCGGGCGCTTCGGTTGCTGTAGGTGGTTCGTTCCCATCGGTGCTCGGCACGGGCGTCGCGATCGGAGTCACGGCCGTCGCGGCGGGGGTAGGTACAGGCGTCGGCGCTTGCGCCGCGACCGGGCGCAGGGACAGGAGCATAAGCAGCATGCTCAAGGTGGCAATCAGAACGAGAGTCCAGCGCTTCACGATCGTCTCCTTACGAGAGATGGCAGACCCATTCTTCGGGCGGCACCCACTGCCCGTGGGCGTCCACGAGTTCGATATGCAGATGCGGCCCGGTCGAGTACCCGGTGTTGCCGCTGTAGCCGATCAACTGTCCCTGCTCGATCACGCCATGTGCGACCTGCTTGTCGAGATGCAGTAGGTTCCAGGTGTCGCCATTCACCATGTGCAGCGACTCGATCAGCGCGCCGCCATAGCTGCGTGGCTCAGCGACTGCGGCGGCGGGGGCATAGAGCGGGGTGTCCATCGGCGCACCCCAATCGATGCCGGTGTGGAAGTGGGGATAGCCGAGGAAGGCGGGCTCGCCACCCAATGGTGAGATCCCATAGCCTTGGGTGACGGGAAACTCCTTCCCGCCGAAGATGATCTGCATGATGGCCGCGACGCCCGCCGACGTCAGGTTCTCGGTCGCACTCCGTACCGGTAAGCGCGGCACACAGTCGCCCGTCGCGGGATCCGGCCTGCCCGGTATCGGGACGAGCGGGGCGACAGGCTGGCCGGCGTGAATCCTTACGAGGTCGAGCAGCAGGCCCGAATAGCGGTCGCCGCACGGCAGCCCAGCATTGCCTGGATCGCTGCACGGGTCGTAGATGCGCGCGTAGTCGGCGAGATCGGCAGTCTGCCGGTAGAAGACACCGACGTAGTTGAACCAAATGCCGAGGCCAGCACGGACGTTGGGACACGCCGCCCACTGATGCCCTGTGCTCGACGGGCCTGGAGAGCAGCCATATTGGGCTGCGTAGGGCGCGGCAGCGGCCCAAATCATGTTCCCACCGTTTCCGGGGCTGTTGATGCCGACGGTCCCCATGTTGCTCTCCAATTGCCACTGGGCGATGAGGAGCGGATCAATGCCGAACTCTTGCCCGAGGTGGAGGATCGTTTCTCCCTGGCCGATGAGCGGGCTGCGCGGCTGGATGGAGGCAATCAACCGCTCGATGCGCGCGGCGTCCGAGGGGCCGAAGCCGAGGTCGTGGATTGAGACACGATCAATCGCGCCGTCCCCGCCTGAGAGACTGCGCGTGCCCGCGTAGTAGACAGGCCCGACCGCCTGGACGAAGGGGCCGAGCGGCTCACTCCCCGGCAAGCCGGGTAGGTGCCCCAGCGGGTTGAGCGTGCGCGCGAGGGCTGCCACTCCGGCAGCGACCACCGCGAGCAGCAGGAGCGGCACGAGCAGGACGGCGACGAGCGTGCCCACTGCCAGTTTCATACCCGCCCCGCCACGATTCGGATCGGCGCTTCGGGCTCCGCCGTCTGGGGACCTTCTCCGCGTGCCAGTGCGCGCACTGCGGCCCAGACATCCCCGCTATGTCGCTGGATCACCGCCTGCCGCAGTTTCCGCTCCGCCGGGACGGAGGTGAAGAGCCAATACTCCTCGGGCGTCACGTAGAGGCTGATCTCCCCGGAGTCGGCCCCTCGCCGCGAATGCAGGAATGCACCAGCCCTGACCTGCTTGACGGTCCTGAGTCGCCCGACCATCGCCCGCTCGTCCGCAGAGAGGTGGAAGACCGCCTGCACCTGCGGCAGCGCATGGTCCGACTGGGCGAGCAGCAGCGAGACCGACGCATTGTCGATCACTGCCTGGCCCAAGGGGCCCTCGTAATCGGTGCCCATCTGGCTGAGGTTGAGGGTGATGATCCCGTGATGCCTGCCCATCCGGGTCGCCTCCGCGACGAAGCGCGCCGATGCCGGGTTGTTCAGCAGGCTCCATCCCTCATCAAGCACCACAAGGGTCGGCCGCGTCGGGTCGGCGATCACGGACCAGATGTACTCGATCAGGGGCAGCATGGCGAGCGGCACGAGCCGGTCCGCGAGGCCCTTGAAGTTGAAGACCTCCAAAAGGGCGTCGGGCCGGACGGTGGTCGGCCCATCGAGCAGTCCCGCATAGGTGCCGCCGTCGACGTAGGGGACGAGCCGCTCGGCGAGCGCGCGGTAGTGTTGCCGACGGAGCGGGTCGCCGTCGCGAGCCTCCTCGCCCTCGACCCGGCGCAACCAATCGAAGAGATGCCGCTCATAGGGCGCGCGTTCCGCGCGATAGACCGCCCGACAGGCGCCCTCCAGGAGCGCGCGCTCCTGTGCCGTCAGGGCGAGGGTCCCGCCATGGAGTTCGCCGACGAGCAGCGTGTGCAGATCGAGGAGATATTCGAGTTTCGTCTGGCTCGGCTCCCCGGTGTGGCGCGGCAGTTCCCACGGGTTGATGCGGAAGCCGCTATCCAGCAGCACCCGGTGGACGACCGCACCGGGCACCCCCGCCACCAGGTCGTCCCAGTGTCCCGTCGAGCGGTCGAGGACGATCACCCGCCCGCCGCGCGCGATGTGCTTGAGGGCGAAGCTCTGCGCGAACATTGTCTTACCGGAGCCGCTGATGCCGAGGCAGGTCAGGTTGCTGTTGTCCAGCGCCGGGTCATACATGTCGAGGGTGACCACTTCGTGGCCGGGGTGCGAGAAGCCGATCAGCGCGCCACCACGCGTGCCGGCGCGGTGGTGGAGGAAGGGGAGCGTGTCGGCGAGGTTGGTCGTGACGGTGCGGTAGGTCATTCCGGCCGGGTTATGGGCGAGCGGCAGAGTCGCCTGCCAGACGACATCCTGATAGAGCTGGCAGCGATCGATTGCAGTGCCACCCGCGTCTCCCAATGCCTTGCCGACCGCCCGCGCGGCTGCGGGGAGATCATTCGGCGTGCCGGCGCGGACGGTGACGAAGATCGCGGTGTGGAAGGTGCGCAGATCGGTCGTCGCCATCACACGCAGAAGATCGTGCGCCTCGGTGTAGGCCTCCTCCTGCTCGATGTCGGGGCTACTCCCCTGGTACCGCCGCTCGGCGAGCACCGCGTGCCGCTGCCGCAGCGTGCGCGACAATGATTGCTGTTCCTTCTCCTTCGCGAGCGCCTCGATATGGAGTGCGAAGCGGAAGGCCACCCCGGTCGCCATGAGCGACTTGAGCCAGCCGGGGAAGGTGCCATCGGGCAGGGCGCGCAGGGCCATCGTCGTCTCATAGCTGCGGTCAAGGCACAAGGAATCGGCGCGTCGGAGGAGCCGACTCTGGCCTAACCGGTCCCGCAGGGTACGCAGATCGGCGGGCGACGCCTCCCGGTAGGGGGCGACGACATCCTGGCTCCACGTCGGATTGGCGCATTGCCAGAGAAGGTCGAGCATTTCGTGCCGCGCCACGGGTGTGGCGATGACCTCGAGTTCGGCGAGGGCATGCGCCAGTTCATTCGCGGCTTGGATCAGCGCCGCCAGCGTCTCGCGGTGCGCGGCGCGATCCATCCCGAGCCTCCGCCGCGTGCCCCGTCGCCGCACTTCCTTGGCGCCCGGCAGGGAAAGGATCGCGTAGAACCGCAGGTCCGGGATGTGCTGCCCGCCCAACTCCCGGCGATACGCCTCGGACAGATGGTCGATGTAGTCAACGAGCCCCGCAGGCGGCTGGAACTGCGCGCGATGGCGCGGCACCCATTCATCGGCGCGCAGCGGGCTGTTGATGACGAGCAGTTCGAGGTGCGCGCTAAGTGGCAGGTAGGTAAGCGTGTCCGCGAAGAGCGCCGCGACCGTCGCGGCCGCCGCATCTGACTGGATGCTGAGGTTGATACCCGTGCAGGCGATGGCCGTGCCGATTCGGCCGTCCACGGTGATGAAGTAGCCCTCCTCGACCGCGAGCACGGGCAGGAGATCCGCCACTGCCCCCCTACGCATCCGGATCCTCCTCCTGCGGGTTGCCCGCGTCGGTCGCGAAAGTGAGCGGGCCGCACCGGGCCGCACCGGGCAGGTACTCGGCGGGCGTGGCGAGGCTGTGCCCGACCCGTCGCGGCAATTCGATAATCGAGTGAGCCGTACTCCCGGCGAAGGTCAGCCCGAGGGGCACGCCGACAAGCAGCGCACCGAGACTGAGTCGGAGGGTGGCGGGGATGATCGCGGGCAGCAGCGCGAGACAGGCCCACAAGCAGAGCATGCCGAGGGTGAGGACCGCCCATTGCGCGAGGCTGAAGCCGAGGATGCACAAGGGGTCGTCGAGATGGCGCGGCGTGCGATTGACCGTGCGTGGCATCTGGCCCCTCCTAGTGCGCGACGCCACCACCGAGCCCGGTGAGGATTTCCCAGAGCTTGGTGATGACGAACGGTGCGAAAGCGATCAGGAAGAGGGCGCTGCCGGCGTAGAGCATCTTCTCCACACCGTCGCGGCGCCCGAGCAGGAACATCACCGCCCCGACGGTGAACATCAGGATGCCGATCGGGGCGGCGACCGGGATCAGGAGCTGTTCGTAGACCTTCTTGAAGAAGTCGCCCATCTGCGAGGCGTCACCAGCGGCGGCGAATGAGATGAGCAGCCGGTGGGCGGTGAGGATACAGGGAACAAGACCGGGCATTGAAAACCTCCTCCTTACACATCCGCCAGCCGCCCCAACACGGCGACCAGCAATTCCTTGACGGCCCGCCGGTAGTCTGCGGGCAGCGCGTCCATGTTGAGGGTGCCGTCCCCGAGCATCCGCCGCAGCGGGGCGGAGTACGGCAGCGAGACAACGTCGTTCAGGCCGGTAACGGCCATCCGCACCTTCGCCACATCGACGGGAACGGCACCGGAAGGGAAGCCCGTGCCGTTGACGACGAGCGTCATGTCGGCGAGTGTCCTTGCCCGCACGGCGGCATGATCGGGCGCAAGCTCCGCGAGGACGCTCTGATAGTCGTGGGCATAGCGGCTACTCGCCAGGTAGTCGATGGCGGCGACCGTTTTCTGCATGGTGGGATGGTCCGGCCAGCCGACTACCTGCAGGTGGTCCGCCGCCTGGAATGGCGAACTGATTGAGGCGCTGAGTGAAGGCGGTGCCGCAGTCGAGGATGATCAGGTTGTAGTGGAGCGAGAGGAGTTTCAGGACGCGCTCGTAGTCGCGCGGGGCGAGGCGGGCCATCTCCTGCGGATTGCTGGGCGCGGTGAGGACGGGCAGTCGCCCCCACATCGTCACGTACCCCTGCAGGAGGCCGATCCCCGTCTGGTTGATCGCGGTGAGATTCTGCAGCAGGTCCTGGATCGTCCGGGGGTTCGCGTCGCCGAGCACCTGATCGATCGTGCCCCAGTCGGGGTTCAGTTCGACGACGATCGGGCGGGCGAGCGGCACCTCGGCAAGAACGAGGCCAGTGGCGAGGGCGACGGTCGTCTTGCCGGGACCGCCCTTGGGACCGATGGTGGCGAGGATGCGGCAGCCGGTGGACATCATCGCTATGAAGTCGGCGATCTTCGCGTCGTGCTCCGTCTCAATGCGACCCGGCTGGGTCCGTTCCCGCACCCACCGCTGGGCACGGGTTGACCATGGGACGACGGGAATGGGCGGACGCGAGCGCAAGTCGGGTACCGGGATTCCCGGGGGTGGCGTCGATGGTGGCGACACGGGTTGCCCTGGTGGACCGCCGAGGAGTGACGCGGGGTGCTCGGCTGATACCGGTTCTGGCGGTGATATCTGTGATGCAACTCGCAGCGGGCCCCGGTCCCGGCCGACCCCTCCGGTCATCATATCTCTCGGTTCCGCGATCAGACGAGGGCGTGCAGGATCGGGCATTGACACGGTATCCTCCTTGCTCAGCGCATGCTTGTATGCGCAACGGCGATGAGCGAGAGCAACGCGGCGATGGCGAGACCGGTGTATCGCCGGATCTGACGTCGTTGGCGCTCGCGTGCGGCTTCCGCATGGATGGTCGCCACAATGCGGTCGTGCAATCCGGGTGGCGGTTCGGGTCGCGAAAGCGCATATACCGGATGCCTTCTCGCCACCCCAGCACTTGGGGCCATCGATGTATTGTTCATTTTTGCGAACGATATGGTCAGTTCGTTCATGATTAAGGATAATACATGCGTGACCTCTGATTGTCTAGAGGTTTCGACAATGACGTTCGTAGGGGTGTACTAACTTATGGTATGATTCGTGCGCGTGGATGCCTCAGCCGCGACGTGAGTCGCCAGGCCGACGCAGGAGCGAGTCGATGATGAAGCGTGGGCACAGCGGGGATGAGATAATGATGCCTGAGACATCGCCGGTCAGCCATCCGACGTTAGCCGAGAAGATCGACCGCATCATCCGGGTGATGCGAATCCGCGACCGACGCGACTATTCGTACAAGGATCTCGC
>JAABUK010009452.1_pt1 | contig 13315 bp, 13 predicted proteins | sample 5559141 | NCBI WGS metagenome assembly JAABUK01 (sample SAMN10711869, study PRJNA513367) | rock metagenome | isolation source: Antarctica rocks | place: Antarctica: Victoria Land, Pudding Butte nord | collected 2016-01-03
TCGGTCTTCCCCGACTCTATGTTCCAGCTCCAGCTTAATCCGGTCGAACCGCCGTGGTACGGACCCGTATGCCCGGTGGTGTGGGAGGGGCGGCGCCGTGAGGCGCCCCCCTATCCCGATCAATGACATTTGTATGCTTTAGGATGGCCCGGACGAGCCGGGCCATGACATTTGTATGCTTTAGGCGTCGTGGGCGGCGGCTTCGCTCAGCGCTTCGCCGAGTTCCTTGATTTTCTCCGCGTTCTTGCCTTCGCTCTTGCTGGCGATCGCGACGGTCTCTTTGCCCAGCTTGGCGATCAGCTTCTTGATCGCTTCGCCGTCGAGCTCCTTGGCGTGCAGGTGCTTCTTGAGGTTTTCGAGGTCCTTGACGATGGCCTTGGCGGCGGGCACTTCGACGGCTTCGAGGGTGGCTTCCCAGCCTTCGATGTTCTTGACAGCGGCGGCGACGGTGAAGCTCTTCACGCCGTCCTTGATGTGTTTGATGGTAGCTGCAAACCGCGGCATCGGTGTTTTCTCCCGAACGATGCGTGATGCACGGTTCGGGAAAGTAGGATTGGCGCGGGCCAGGCGACCGCAAGCTAACAAAGCCGTGTGCGGGTCAGTTAGGGCTCGGAAGGATTTAACCGAATCGGCTCGTGTTGGAAAAACGAGTCTTATCCTCGTGTTATGCTGCTCCGGCCGATCAGTTGATTGCTGACGACCCCTTAGTGAACTTGCCCTCGAAGATCGAGGCCGAGAGCGGGTTGCGGCTGTTCGGCGTCTCGCGGGCGCGCAGACCCTCCGGCAGCTTCGACTTGTCGCCGATCCGGCCGATGGCGATGACCGTCTCGACGCGATAGCCCTCGGGCACGTTGAGCTCGGCAAAGGCGCGCTGCATGTCGAAGCCGACCATGGCGTGCGCATGCCAGTCGAGCTTGGCCGCCTGCAGCGCGAGATAGCCCCAGGCGGAGCCGGCGTCGAGCGAGTGGCTGTGCGACGGCACCGGCTTGTCCTGGCCCGGCACCGTCATCAGCGAGCTGGACACGAGCACCATCAGCACCGCGGCCTCCTTGGCCCACGAACGGTTGCCGTCGTTCAGCAGGCTCAGCATCGGCTCCCAATGCGGCGTGTCGCGGCGGGCATAGATGAAGCGCCAAGGCTGCGAGTTGTAGGACGACGGCGCCCAGCGGGCAGCCTCGAGGATCTGCATCAGCTCGGCTTCGGGGATGGCTTCGCCGGAGTAGGCGCGCGGGGACCAGCGTTCGAGGAACATCGGTTCGATCTCGTGATCGGAGGTGCGGGGGCCGACGGTCGTCATGGACGGTGCTCCTGAGGTGGGGCGGTTGTGCCAAGCCTCTGGGACGCTGACAACCGGCCCGCCCGCCGGCCGGCCACCGCCAGCACCGCCAGCCCGGCCACGGCCGAGATCAACGAGCCGACGAACACCGCGAGCTTGACCTCGTCGCCGCGCGGGCTGTTTCGGAAGGCGAGATCGCCGATGAACAGGCTCATGGTGAAGCCGATGCCGCACAGGATGGAGGCGCCGTAGAGCTGCAGCCGGGTCACGCCGGCGGGCAGCACGGCGAGCTTGAAGCGGGCGGCCAACATGACAGCGCCGAACACGCCGATCTGCTTGCCGACCACCAGCCCGGCGGTCGCACCCAGCGCCAGGGTGTCGCGCCAGGCCCCGTCGGGCAACGTGTCAAAGCGCAGCCCAGCATTGGCAAGCCCGAACAGCGGCAGCACGAGGTAGGCGACGAAGAGTTCGAGCGCGTGTTCGAGCCGCAGCGCGGGGCTCGGCGCGGACGAACCGGGCGCTGGGGTTGCCGGCACGACGAACGCCAGCGTGACTCCGGCAAGCGTGGCGTGCACCCCCGATTTGAACACTAGGACCCAGAGCACGAGCCCGCCGATCACAAAAGGCACGAGCGAGCGCACGCCGGCGCGGTTCAGCCCCCACAGGCCGGCGAGCACCAGCGCCGCGCCGGCCAGCATCGGCAGGTTCATGCCGTCCGAGTAGAACAGGGCGATGACGACGATGGCGCCGAGGTCGTCGATGATGGCCAGGGCGGTCAGGAACACCTTCAGCGCGAGCGGCACGCGTTTGCCGAGCGCGCTGAGCACGGCGAGCGCGAAGGCGATGTCGGTGGCGACCGGGACGGCCCAGCCGCGCATCGCCGTGCGGTCCTGGTAGTTGAACGCCGAGAAGATCACGGCCGGGACGATCATACCGCCCAGGGCGGCGATGGCGGGCGCGGCCACGCGGCTGGCCGAGGCCAGTTCGCCCCTCGTCATCTCGCGGCGGAGCTCGAGCCCGACAAGCAGGAAGAAGACGGCCATCAGCCCGTCGTTGATCCAGGTATGGACGTCCTCGGGCCCGATCTCGACGCGCAGCATCGCCTCATAGGTCTCGGCGAAGCCGGAATTGGCCCAGACCATGGCGACGATGCCGGAGACGATCAGCAGCGCGCCGCCCGCGCTTTCCGATCGCATAAAATCGAGCAGCGGGGCCAATCGCGCCAGTACCGGCGGATCCTTCTTGGAAGTCGACATCGATGTCCTTGGGAAAACCGAAACGCCGTCCGTGGGTTGGCGTTATCCAAACCGTATGCGACATCCCTCTCTGCCTCAACCGATGCCAACGCAGACTTCCGATAGCGCTGACGCGCACCGATTGGGAGCGGAATGGCACCAGGCAATGGCAGCAGGCGACTTCGGGCGGGCCTGGGCGGCAAGCGACTGCTTGCTGCAGCTTCGCGCGCCCGCGGAGCGCGATGACCCGGCGCTGCCCTATCATCTGCGCTGGGTCTGGGATGGGCGGGCGTTCGACGGGCGGCGCGTGCTGGTGCGCTGCTATCACGGCCTCGGCGACACGATCCAATTCAGCCGCTACCTGCCCGCGCTGCGCCGCCGCGTCGGGCATTTGACGCTGGAGGCGCCGCCGGCGCTGATCGCGGTGCTGGCCGGGATCGAGGGGCCGGATCTCGTGGTGCCGTTCCGGCCGGAGGCGCCGGCGCCGCCCGCCGACGTCGATCTCGAGATCATGGAACTGGCGCACGCGCTGCGGCTGGCGCCTCTGCCGGTGCCGTATCTCGCGGCCCCGGCTCGGCCTGCGGGCGGACGCTTGCAGGTCGGGATCTGCGGCCGGACCGAGAGCACGTGGCGCCCGGAGCGGTCCGTCCCGCCCGAGGCGCTGGCGCCGCTGGCCGCGGTGCCGGGGCTCGATCTGCACAGCCTGCAGCGGGACGCCTGCCCGCCCGATCTGGCCGATACGGCGCGCCGGATCGCCGGGCTCGACCTGGTGGTGACGGTCGACACCATGATCGCCCATCTCGCCGGCGCGCTCGGCACACCGGTCTGGCTGCTGCTGATGGCCGAACCGGATTGGCGGTGGCTGGCCGGGGGGCGGGCGAGCCCCTGGTATGGCGGGGTTCGCAAATACCGCCAGCGCCAGCCCGGGCATTGGCACGAGCCGGTTGCGGCGCTGACGGCCGACTTGACCCGCGCGGCGGCCGCGGGAACTCTGGCGGCCGGCTTGGGTTCGTAGGATCGGCATGGGCACGCGCGGACTCCGAATCGTCATCCTCGGCCTGACGATCACGTCCTCCTGGGGCAACGGGCACGCCACGACCTATCGCGGCCTGATGCGGGGCCTGGTGCGACGCGGGCACCGGGTCCTGTTCCTGGAACGCGACAAGCCCTGGTATGCCGAGCACCGCGACCTGCCGCAGCCGCCTTACGGCGAGACCGCGCTCTACGACGAACCCGAGGCGCTGGCCCGCCGCTGGGGGCACGCGATCGAGACCGCCGACCTGGTGATCGTCGGGTCCTACGTCCCGGACGGGATCGAGGTCGCCGCCCTGGTGCAGCGCCTGGCCCGCGGCGCCACCGCCTTCTACGACATCGACACGCCGGTCACGCTGGCAGCCCTCGAGGCCGGCACCTGCACCTATCTCTCGCCCGAGACGCTGCGCCGCTTCGACCTCTATCTCTCGTTCACCGGCGGCACGACGCTCGACGAGCTGCAGACGCGCTGGGGGGCGAGGGCGGCGCGGGCGCTGTATTGCTCGGCCGACCCGACTCTGTACCGGCCCGACCCCGACGCCGCGGCGCGCTGGGACCTCGGCTACCTCGGCACCTACAGCACCGACCGGCAACCCGTGCTCGACGCGCTGCTGTGCCAGCCGGCGGGCGCCGAGCCGGAGCGGCGGTTCGTCGTCGCCGGGCCGCTCTACCCGGACGGCCTCGCCTGGCCCGGCAACGTCGAGCGGATCGAGCACCTCGCCCCTGGCGAGCACAGCGCGTTCTACGCGGGACAGCGGTTTACCCTCAACGTGACGCGTGCCGACATGGTGCGGCGGGGCTGGAGCCCGAGTGTCCGGCTGTTCGAGGCGGCGTGCTGCGGGGTGCCGATCATCAGCGATTGGTGGCCGGGGCTGGACGAATTGTTCCGGCCCGGCGAGGAGATCCTGATCGCGCGCGACACCGATGACGTCCTGCGATTCCTGCGCGATACGAGCCAGGCGCGACGACAGCAGATCGGGCGTGCGGCGCAGGCGCGGGTGCTGTCGGCCCATACCGGGGACCACCGTGCGGCCGAACTCGAGCAATACGCCATCGACGCCCTGCCCGCGATGCGTCCGCGAGCGACGGCATGAAGATCGTCATCTTCGGCCTGTCGGTCAGTTCGTCCTGGGGCAACGGTCACGCCTCGCTCTGGCGCGGGCTGATCCGGGCGTTGCTGGAGGCGGGGCACCGGGTCGTTTTCTTCGAGCGCGACGTGCCCTACTACGCCGCACACCGCGACCTGCATGAATTGCCGTCCGGCGGCGAGCTGGTGCTCTACGACGACTGGACGGCGGCCCTGCCCTCGATGCGTCGCGCGCTGGCCGGCGCCGATGTCGGCATGGTGACGTCCTATTGCCCGGACGGGCGGGTGGCGAGCGAGCTCGTGCTCGGGACCGGGGTCGGGGTGCGATGCTTCTACGACCTCGACACGCCGGTGACGCTCGCGCGGCTCGAGGCCGGCGAGGAGGTCGCCTATATCGGCGCCGATGGGCTGGCTCCGTTCGACCTCGTGCTCAGCTATACCGGCGGCGGCGCTCTCGACGCATTGCAGAGCCGGCTCGGGGCGCGGCGGACGGCGCCGATCTATGGCTCGGTCGACCCGGCGCTGCATCGTCCGTCCGCCCCGCGCGCCGAGTATGCCGCCCTGCTCTCCTATATCGGCACCTACGCCGACGACCGGCAGGCGACGCTCGAGCGGCTGTTCGTTGCGCCTGCGCGGCGACGGCCGGAGGGGAGGTTCGTCATTGCCGGAGCGCAATATCCGGACGCGTTCCCATGGACCGCGAATACGTTCTTCGTGCGCCACCTGCCGCCACCGGAGCACCCGGCCTTCTATTGCTCGTCGCGCCTGACCCTGAACGTGACGCGTGAGACGATGGCGCGGATGGGGTGGTGTCCCTCGGGCCGGCTGTTCGAGGCGGCGGCCTGCGGGGCGCCGATCCTGACCGACTGGTTCGAGGGCCTCGACGCGTTCTTCGCGCCCGGCGACGAGATCATGGTCGCGCGCACCACCGACGACGCACTGGCCGCGCTGGATCAGAGCGACGCCGCACTCGAGGCGATGGCGCGGCGCGCGCGCGAGCGCACGCTCGAGGAACATACGGCGGCGCGCCGGGCCGCGCAGATGGTCGAAGCGTTCGAGATGGCGATGCAGGAGGCGGTATAGCGATGTGGGGCATCATCCCGGCCGCGGGAAACGGCACCCGGATGCAGCCGCTGGCGTTCAGCAAGGAGCTGCTCCCGGTCGGCTCGCGGCTGGATGCGGGCGGCGTCGAGCGGCCGCGCGCGGTCAGTGAATACCTGGTCGAGCGCATGGCGCGCGCGGGCGCGACGAAGGTGTGTTTCGTGATCTCGCCCTGGAAGAGCGACATCTTGCAATATTACGGCGGCGCGATCGGCGACGTGGACGTGGTCTATGTGTGCCAGGCCGGGGCAGCCGGGCTGTGCGACGCGATCTTTCGCGCCGCACCGGTGATCCCGGCCGACGAGCCGGTGCTGATCGGCCTGCCCGACACGATCTGGTTTCCGGCCGATGCGCTGGCCGGGTTGCCGGACGACCGGCTGTCATTCCTGCTGTTTCCCGTCGAGCGGCCCGAATTGTTCGATGCGGTCGTGCTGGATGCGCAGGGGCGGGTCGAGGAGATCCAGGTCAAGTCGGCCGAGGCGCGGTCGCACTGGATCTGGGGTGCGTTCAAGATGCCGGGCGAAACGTTCCACGCGCTGCACCGTTTATGGCTGGCGCGCGAGCGGCAGGACGAGTTCATCGGCACGCTCGTCAATGCCTGGCTGCAAGCGGGTGGCGTGGCGTGGGGCGTGTGCGCCGGCGAGAGCTATGTCGACGTCGGGACGTTGCACGGGTATCGCGAGGCGATGCGCCTGTTGGGCGGGCAGGATGCCTCGTTCGCGCCCGCCGCGGCCGGACAGGCGACGGGCGGACGGCCGGCGGGCCCGGCGCGGTTGGTAGCATTGGAGCAAAGTGGCGCGTGAGTGACTGGAGCGAAGACCGCATACGCGACCGGGCCGCGGCGCTGGGACCATGGTTCCACAACCTCGACCTGCACGGCGTGCGGACCGCGCCGGAGCATTTCCTGGGCGACTACCCGCAGGTGAAATGGGAGCGGTTCCGGCATTGCCTGCCGACCGACCTTGCCGGCAAGACCGTGCTCGACATCGGCTGCAACGCCGGTTTCTACTCCATGGAGATGAAGCGGCGCGGGGCGGCGCGTGTGCTGGGCGTCGATTACGACGAGGATTATCTGGCCCAGGCGCGGTTCGCTGCCGAGGTTGAGGGGCTCGACATCGAGTTCCGCCAGCTCAGCGTCTACGACGTCGGCTCGTTGCGAGAGCGCTTCGACGTCGTGTTCTTCATCGGCGTGTTCTACCATCTGCGCCACCCGTTGCTGGCGCTCGACCTGATCCACGAGCACGTGGCGCGCGACCTGCTGGTGTTCCAATCGTTGCAGCGCGGGTCCGACGCGGTGCTGGACGTCAAGCCTGACTACGAGTTCTGGGACAAGGACGCGTTCGACGATCCCGGCTACCCGAAGCTGCATTTCATCGAGCATAGCTATTCGCACGACAACACCAACTGGTGGGCGCCGAACCGGGCGTGCTCGGCTGCCATGCTGCGCTCGTCCGGCTTCAGCATCGAGGCGAACCCGGAGGAGGAGATCTTCATCTGCCGCCGGGTCGAGCAGCCCGATGCGCGCTATGGCGCGGTGTATCCGACGCGAGGGAACGCGCCATGATCGAAGCGGCGATGATCTGGAACGAGCCCAACAACAAGTCGCACTGGGATTTCGAGAACGATCCCGGCTGGGCCGTGTTCTCGCGCATGACGGCGCTGGCCGGCCAGGCGATCGCGGCCGAGGCGCCGGGCTTGCCGCGCGTGCTGGGCGGGATCAGCCCGATCGATCCGGACTTCATCCGCGCACTCGCCGGCCACGGCGCGATGGCACATCTGGACGCGGTCGCCGTGCACGGATTTCCGCTCGACTGGAACAATTGGATGCTGGACGAGTGGCCGGCCAAGATCGACAGCATCCGAGCGGTGACCGACCTGCCGGTCTGGGTCTCCGAGGTCGGCATCTCCACGTTCGGCGCCGAGGAGGTGCAGGAATGGGGTCTGCGGCGGACGGCCGAGCTGCTGCGCGGACGGGCGCCGCGGATCCATTGGTATAGCCTTTACGACCTGCCCGCCGCCTGGCCGGCGACGACAAGGCACCGTGAGGCGGAAGGCAGTTCCTACTTCCGGCATTTCCACATGGGCCTGCTCGACGAGCACGGACGGCCCAAAAAAGCCGCGCGCGCGTTCGCCGACCTGACGCCCGACTTCGGCCTGTGCCAATGGTTCCACTACGAGGACCACCGGCTCGACCAGGCGGTCCGAATCATGCGGGACATGGGCGTGACCTACCTGCGCACGGGCCTGTCCTGGGCCGACTGGTTCCGGCCGGACGCGGAACGGTGGTTCGACCGGCAGATGCGGGCGCTGGACGATTTCAACGTGACGGTCACCTTCTGCTTCACGCCGGAGCATGAGGGCCAGTGGGCGCACTACACCGCCGTCCCGACGCACCCCGAGCGCTTCGCCGACTTCTGCGCCACCATGATTCGCCGCTACGCGCCCGGCCGCGCCGACGCGCTCGCCCTGCAATCGGCCGTCCCGTAACCATGCTGGCCGCGCTTGCCGAGCGGCGGCCGATCGATGCGCCCGTGGCCCTCGTCGTGGCGCATCCCGACGACGAGACCCTCGCCGCAGGCGGCAGCCTGCACCTGATGCGCCGCCTGGTGCTGGTGCACGTCACCGACGGGGCACCGCGGCGGCTCGCGGATGCCGCCCGCGCCGGGTTCGGCTCGCCCGCTGCCTACGCCGCCGCCCGCGCGGACGAACTGGACAGGGCGCTGGCACTCTGCGGCGCAGCGCCGGTCCGCATCGGCCTCGGCATCGCCGACCAGGAGGCGACCGCTTCACTGCCCGCCCTCGTGACCCAGCTGCGCGACATCTTCGCCGCCCACGCGATCGAGCATGTCCTGACCCATGCCTATGAAGGCGGCCACCCCGATCACGACGCCGTCGCCCTGGCCGTGCATCGCGCCGGCGCCCAGCCGCTCGAATTCGCCGGCTATCACGCAGCCCCCCAGGGCGGGCTGACGGCAGGCACGTTCCTGGCCGGCGACAGCCAGGCGGAGCGGCGGATCACCCTTTGCTCGCAGGACCTCGCCCGCAAGCGCGCCATGCTGGCCTGCTTCGACACCCAGCGCGAGATGCTCGCGCAGTTCGACCCGACCATCGAGCGTTTTCGCCCGGCGCCGGCCTACGACTTCGCCCGGCCGCCGCATGCCGGCCGGCTCCTGTATGAGGAATGGGGCTGGATGACCGGGGCGGAATGGCGGCAATGCGCCGCCTGACCGTCGCCAGCGTCGCCTATCCGCTGGCGCCCGTGGGTCCCGATGCGGTCGGCGGTTCCGAGCAGATCCTGAGCGCGATCGACCGGGCGCTCGTGGCCGAAGGGCACCGCTCCATCGTCGTATCCATGGCAGGGTCGGTGGTCGCGGGAGAGCTTGCCGCGTTCCCCGCCCCGCCGCCCGGCGCCGTCATCGACCCGGCCATCACCGCATTGCAGCGTCAACATGTCGGCAAGACGCTGCGGCGCGTTCTGGCCGAAGAGACGGTCGATGTCGTGCACATGCACGGGCTGGATTTCGACACGTATCTGCCGCCACCGGGACCGCCGGTGTTGGCCACGCTGCACTTGCCGCCGGAATGGTATGCCAAGTCGATCTGGGACGACCCGCGGCCGGAGACATGGCTCAACTGCGTCTCGCAGGCCCAAGCCGACCAGGCGCCGCCGACCGCGCGCCTGCTGCCACCGATCGCCAACGGCGTGCCGGCGGACGCGCTGGGCGCGATCTCGCTGACCAAGCGACCCTACGCGCTGATGCTGGCCCGGGTGTGCCCGGAAAAGGGGCTGCACCTCGCGCTGCAAGCCGCGCACGAGGCCGACATAAGGCTGTTCATCGGCGGCGAGATCTTTCCCTATGCCGTGCACCAGGATTACTTCGCCGGCCAGGTCAGCCCCCTGCTCGATGCGCGCCGGCGCTACCTCGGCCCGCTCGGCTTCACCCGCAAGCGGCGCCTGCTCGCAGGCGCCCGCTGCCTGTTGATTCCCAGTCTGGTGGCCGAGACCAGCTCGCTGGTGGCCATGGAGGCGGCCAGCTGCGGCACGCCGGTGATCGCCTTCCGCAGCGGCGCGCTGCCGGAAGTGGTCGAGCACGGACGCACCGGCTTCATCGTCGACAACCCGGCCGGCATGACGACCGCGATCCGCCACGTCGGCGACATCGACCCGGCGGTCTGCCGTCAGGTCGCGCGCGAGCGGTTCTCGCTCGGCCGCATGACCACGGCCTATCTCGACCGCTACCACGCCCTCGCCGGCCTGGCGGCCACCCGAACCGCTTGAGCAGCATCGACCTCATCGACACCGACGCGGCGCTCGAAGCGCTGCGCCCGGAATGGGATGCGCTCTGGACGCGGACGCCAGGAGCCACGCCGTTCCAGTCGCCGCGATGGCTGCTGCCCTGGTGGCACCAGTTCGGCACCGGAATGCCGCGTGTGGCGATCGCGCGCGAGCAGGGTCTTCTCGTCGGCGTGCTGCCCCTCTACGTGCTGCCGCAAGAGCGCAAGGCGCTGCCGATCGGCGCCGGCACGACCGACTACCTCGATGGCCTCGGCGCGCTCGACGGCCTGCTCGCGCGCGCGCTCGATCGCTTGCGCGGCGAGGTCGATTGCTGCGACCTGATCGAGGTGCCGCCCGGCTCGGCGCTGCTCGGGGCGGCGCCGGCTGGGTGGTGCGCCGAGTGGCGCCAAGACAGTCCCTGCCCGGTGCTGACATTGCCCGACATCCCGTCCGGCATCAGGCGCAAGCTGCGCATGAACCGCCACCGGGCCGAGCGGGACGGCGGCTGGTCGGTCGCCGACGCGGAGCTGGACATGCTGGTCGAGCTGCATCAGCGCCGCTGGACCGGCCAGGGCGAGCCCGGCGTCCTGGCGAGCCCGGCCGTGCTGGCGTTCTGGCGCGAGGCGCTGCCGGGGCTGCAGGCGGGCGGGCTGGTACGGCTGCTGCGGCTCGAGGTCGGCGCGGCGGTGGCCGCCTGCATCATGGCCCTGCTCGCGCCGGGGCGGATCTATTTCTACCTCAGCGGCTTCGACGATGCCCACACCTTCGTCAGCCCCGGCACCCTGCTGCTCGGCGCCATGTTGGAGCAGGCGATCGCGGAGGGCCGGTGCGAGGCGCATTTCCTGCGCGGGCAGGAGCGCTACAAATACGCCTGGGGCGCGGTGGACCGCTGCAACGCGGCGCTACGGCTGGCCCCGTCGTCTCGCGCCGATGTTGCGCCGCGGCAGCAACTCGGTTAGGGGTTAAGCAGTCGCTTGGACCCGGTGCGATTCCGGGTGGCTCTTCCAGCCGCCGACCCGCTGGACAACACAGACGACCGTTGCGTCTCGCCGTGCCGTCTGTTGCGGACATTTTCACCCATGACACAATCGATCCGCGCGTGGTTCGCGAACCCGCGCGCCGACATCCTCTCCGGCGTCGTCGTGGCGCTGGCGCTCATTCCGGAAGCGATCGGCTTCTCCGTCATCGCCGGGGTCGATCCGAAAGTCGGCCTCTACGCCTCGGTCGTGATCGCCTGCGTCATCGCGTTCACCGGCGGCCGGCCGGCCATGATCTCGGCCGCCACGGCCGCGACCGCGGTGGTGATGACGCCCCTCGTGCACGAGCACGGGGTGCAATACCTGTTTGCAGCGACGATCCTGATGGGCCTGTTCCAGATCGTCGCCGGGCTGCTCAAGCTGGGCCGGCTGATGCGGTGCGTGTCGCAGTCGGTGATGACCGGCTTCGTCAACGCGCTCGCGATCCTCATCTTCCTGGCGCAGATGCCACAGTTGGTGGGCGTCCCGGCCGCGACCTATGGCCTGATCGGCCTCGGCCTCGCGATCATCTATCTCTTCCCGCGCCTCACGCGGGCGGTGCCGTCGCCGCTCGTGGCGATCGCCGTGCTGACCGGGCTCTCGGCCACGCTCGGGCTCGACGTCCGCACCGTGGCCGACCTCGGCCAGCTTCCCTCGGCGCTGCCGGCCTTCGCCCTGCCGCACGTGCCGCCCACGTTCGAGACGCTCCGCATCCTGGTGCCAATCTCGCTGACGCTCGCAGCCGTGGGCTTGCTGGAGTCGCTGCTGACGGCCCAGATCGTCGACGATATGACCGACACGCCGAGCGGCAAGAGCCGGGAGTGCGCGGGCCAGGGCGTGGCCAACATCGCGTCCGCCCTGTTCGGCGGCATGGGCGGATGCGCGATGATCGGCCAGTCGGTGATCAACGTGTCCTCGGGCGGGCGCGGCCGGCTGTCGACGTTGGTCGCCGGGCTGTTCCTGCTGGTGCTGCTCGTGGTGCTGCAGCGCCTGCTCGCCATCGTGCCGGTCGCCGCGCTGACGGCGGTAATGATCATGGTGTCGATCAACACCTTTTCCTGGCGCTCGATCCTGCGATTGCGGACCAACCCGCTGCCGTCCTCGGTGGTGATGGTGGCGACCGTCGTGACCGTCGTGGCCACCGCCGATCTGGCAAAGGGCGTGCTGGTCGGCGTGCTGCTGTCGGGCGTGTTCTTCGCCGGCAAGGTGTCGAAGCTGAGCCGGATTTCCTCCAGCCTGTCGGCGGACGGAACCGTCCGCACCTATCGCGTCGAGGGCCAGATCTTCTTCGCCTCGGCCGGCACGTTCTTCGACGCTGTCGATCTGCTGGAGCCGGTGGAGCGCATCGTGCTCGACGTCGGCAGCGCCCATTTCTGGGACATCTCGGCGGTCGGCGCGCTCGACCGCGTGGTGCTGAAAGCCCGGCGGCACGGTCGCGCTGTCGACGTGATCGGCCTCAACGATGCGAGCGCCACCATGGTCGACCGGTTCGCCCTGCACCGGCAGCCAGAGGGCGCGGCCTCAGCGCCGCTGCACTGACGCCGGCGCTTCAGAGATAGGCCGCGCCGGCCTCCTGCTCGAACCGGTCCGGCGGGCCTTCCCAGACCGTGTGCGCGTGCTCCAGCACATAGACCCGGTCGGCATGCGGCAGCGCGAAGGTGACGTTCTGCTCGCCCAGCAGGACGGTGATGTCGGTCGTCTGCCGCAGCCGCTCCAGCGCCTGGGACAGCTGCTCGAGGATGACCGGGGCCAGGCCGAGCGTCGGCTCGTCCAGGATCAGCAGCTTCGGCTTCATCATCAGCGCCCGCGCGATCGCCAGCATCTGCTGCTCGCCGCCCGACATCGTCGCCGCGTTCTGGCCCTCGCGCTCCTTCAGCCGCGGGAACAGGTCGAACAACCAGTCGAGCTGTCGCGCCCGCTCCGCGTCGGTCTGGTGCTGGCCGCCGAGGTCGAGGTTCTCGCGCACGCTCATGTCGCCGAACAGCTCGCGCGTTTCCGGACAATGCACGATGCCACCGCGCGCGATCGCCGCCCCCGATCGACCGGCCAAGCTCTCGCCACCCCAGTCGATCTGCCCGGAATAGGGGATCAGCCCGGAAATGGCGTTGAACAGCGTCGTCTTGCCGGCGCCGTTCAGCCCGACGATGGAAACGAATTCGCGCTCGTGCACATGGATCGAGACGTCGCCCAGCGCCTGGGCCTTGCCGTAGAAGACCGAGAGGCCCTTGACGTCGAGCAAGGGTCGATCGGCGTCGGTGAAGGTGCCTTCCGGCCGAGAAGCGGTCGTGATGG
>JAABUK010009453.1_pt1 | contig 13315 bp, 15 predicted proteins | sample 5559141 | NCBI WGS metagenome assembly JAABUK01 (sample SAMN10711869, study PRJNA513367) | rock metagenome | isolation source: Antarctica rocks | place: Antarctica: Victoria Land, Pudding Butte nord | collected 2016-01-03
TGACACATAGAAAGTCATGTTTCAGTGTATTCATATCTAGCTAAGTCCTTTGTCAAACAAACCACCTATTGGTCGTGGTGAAAGCAGAAGCCACATTTGTGGTTGCAGATCTATAGGCGTGTTTGACAAGAAGGACACCGATGACAATGCCAAGCATGAGAGTGAGGAAGAAGAGCACGCACACGGCATTGCCAGGCACGATGTCTTTGGCATGAGCATCAAAGCCAAGGACGTTGGCGATGAGGGCGATGTGCGCGCTATGGACACTGACATGAAGGTACATCCTCTATGAAAACTAACATGAAGGTACATTTCCTACAAACACTAACATGAAGTATATCTTCTACGGCACCTTAGGCTGAATTCACACGGGGCATTAGACCGGCCTTCCGTCAGTGGGAATCTGGCTGCAGGTGCATTTTCTATGACAGATGCTCCCTGCTGCTTTTGCATTGCACAGGGCTGTGCACAGTACTTCAGCCTCCAGACTGCCCCAGCGTCAAAGTGTCATCACATCCCAGAATCTAACAATGCAAGTCGCCAAAATCACATCAAACCCAAGACCTTACAATTTACCTCACTCCCTTGAAAAAGTCAAATAAAGTAATGGTTCTTGTACCCACCTAAACAGGCCAAGGTCTGATGCTACTTGAGGCTGCCGTTCATTCTGCCTGCTGAACACCCCTGCTTGAATATGTGGTGGGTTGCCTGCTCTACATGCCCCTGCCTTCCACCAGCAATGTGCCTACTTGTTCAATTCACAAAGCTGCTTGGTAGCAGAGCCCATGTTGCCTGGTGTTTGCAGACAAGGCGAAGTCCATGTGTTGTCTGTGCTCTCCGTCACATGATACACTTGACAGCGAGCTGCACATGCTGAGAGTCTGATGCATGTCGCACAACTGGGCTCATCTCAAGACCAGTCATGGTGCAGCCTTGCATGCACCAGCTCACTGACTTCATGGTAGGATTTTCCCACAAGGGTGCATGAGGCGCACACATGATGCTAATAAGCACAACCTTCTTCACTGGCTCACCATGCTGCAGGCGCTGAATCACAAGCAGGTGGAGGGCTACCTTCAGAGGGCTTTTGGGCAGCAGCTTCAGGTGCGCCTAGAACCTGCCTCTTGCACCATATAGATGCTAATCATGTGCATACCTCAGGTGCATACAGCACACGCCTCCTGCATGTTTGCTCTACCATGCATGTTTGCTCTGCCATGCATATGCCCTGTCCGCCCTGCGTTAAAATTTGAGACCCTGTCAGCTCAGGGCTCAGACCTTCTACTTTACCTGCCTTCTGGCAGTAGCACAGTGGCTGAGAAAGTGGTCAACTACAGGTTACTAAGGATGCTTTGTCAGAGCTGGCCAGCAGCTACAAGGCTGAGGAGATTGGCGATCACTGCTACAAGTTGTATGAGCAGTTCCGCCCCAGTGTGGCGTCAGGGCAGAAGGGGTGGGGGCAGAAGGGTCAGTTGGATCTGACCCAGATTCGCCAGCTGGCTGGAAAGCATTAGTCATCACATGTGATGCTGCCAGGTGGCATCAGACACGTTGCTGTGCAATGCTGTGAGCACATGTCAGACTGTGACAGAATGCTGTGGTGACAAGTAGTAGCACCCCAATGCACTATGTGTATATACACACCGTCTGCTCAGTGAGTACATAACGTACAATGATTGCACACTTTGCAAACATTGTTGTCTGTGTAACATCAGGACAGAACAGCCAAGGTTTTCAACTTTGCACAGCAGACATTGCATTCGACTGAAAGGCAAAGCATGCAAGTTGGCCAACTGCACCCATGATGAAATCTAGATTCTGAATGTGTACACATGGCATGCAACTGCTGTGTTGTTGATGATCAACCATTTAGGCTGCCGTACTGGATAGACTAGGATGCTAACACTCAAGATGTACCATGTCAAAATCTGACCTAAAGGCTCCTAGTCTACTAGAGTCATCTCGACTACTCAACTGTCTATCTACGTAGGTATACCATGCATCAAATTGATCAAATTTGCCAGATTTGATCATGTACAGTTGTGGGTACATGTGTCCTATGTATAATGTATACCTGAAGGTAAGTAAACACAGGCCTAAAGTGCTTATCTTTGCATCAATGAAGCTTTGCCCTTGCCCATGCCTCCCTGCTCAATAACACACCTGGAAGCAGGAAGTTTTCTGACTTAACAATCATGCTCAAATATACTCAAATACACTGAAAGCTCAGTTTATTTTGCTGTACTGTCACAATGCAGATTGTGCTGAAATGAACCCTAAACCCGAAATGTCTAATATAGTATAGCAACTACCGTAGTCATACTTAGTCTATTTGACACTCAACTTTCTCCCAGAAATTGCTTCTGCTGCTGAAACCCATGTTCCACCACAACAGCGGCTGCTTCAAACAAAACATTTGTGCCAATTATTTTGCCTTCCACTAAAACTGAACTAGACGGTTCTAGGCCTTGCAACACTCGGTACTGGCTGAGGAAGAAGGAAAAGGTGGATGGTTCAAAGCCTACAAATCTGTGGGCCTTGGCCAACACCAACAAATCAACCAGAGCCTTCTGTTCAGAATGCAGAGCATCCAGCTCAGCAGAATCAAGAAACTGCTCCTTGAAAGCAACACGATCACACAGACCCTCAGCTGTCAAATTCGCCACAAAATGGTCTAGGGTTGCATGACCTGCCTCATAAGACAACAGGCCAGTGGCAATGTACACTGGCGCCTTGTCATCGAAGCCAGCTGTCTGCATAGCTTTCAAATATTCACCCCAGTAAACATCTACCCCCCCCATGGACCGCGCCCAATCCATAGCATCTGCTTCCACCCTCAGATGAGCCCCATTGAAGTATGGTGCATGCGCAGCCATACCTTGCAGAACCTGATCTGCTAACTGATGCACCACAGGAGCGAAGAAGAGGTTCCTTGCAACCTCGGAGACAAGCTCCAAATGCTCACTGCTTCTGAACATGAAGAGCGTGACTGGGAGGTCCACAACAATATATGGGGGCTCTGTTTCAGTGAGCTGCTTGTACTCTCTGGCTGCTGTGAGCACAGCTTGTGTGACTAGCTCTGTGAGCTCAGTCATAGCATATGCTCTGAGGTAGACATCTGATACATTTGTGAAAAGCCTTGTGTCGTGCTGATCGAGGTACCTGAAGGTGTGCAAACAGCTGTCATACTGACATCCATTTGCACTGTTGATGCCCAGAAGCTGTCAAACAGGAAGCACTAAAGCAACCAACAGGATGATTTTACGCTGGGTGCGCTTTGAGGGCAGACAGACTAAAAACACAATAGTGAATGTTGTGGTTGAACAATCATGCAATGTTTGTAAACACTAACTTGTGTAGCATCATTGCAAACCTCTTTCAAAGGCTTGCTCTTGGTGTGAATGGTGTCATGTCACAGCAGTTTCCCACTGCCCATCAAGCATTACCTGGGAAAGGCACTCTCAGGCTGTACAAGGGCAGGCAACTCCTGCAAGGCTGGTGTGTTCCATACTTGGAACCCCATTTTGGCCCATTCTACTGTTATCTTGTCTGTGTCATACAGAGTCTCTACAGGCTTTGCAGACCACTGCACTTTGTTGAACTCCTTGAAGACGCTGAATGCATCTTGAAAGGAGCTCCGAGCCACCGCTGGCGGTAGCACGATCTGCACATACAGTTGCAATGCTTTGCGCATGCATGGTGAAGGTGAGTGTGATGTTTGCTGGTTCACGCTGCGTGAAAGTTGTCTTGGCAGCACCTTTTAGTGCAAGACACGAAAAAACAAAACATCACTTGTGACAATCACAGATGGCATGCTGGTCACCCTCAGCATTGCAACAGACTGCCAACAGCGTTGCATGCAGTCAGATCTGCAGGATCAGATGCATCAGGAGCAGGATCTTGCGAGGCAGGTGCAGAATCCACATCTGTGGGCATCCAAAGGGTCAAGCTGCAGCTCACCGAGCACCTGCCTAGCACAGCACAAAGGCTGAAAGCTGCAATGTGGCAGTAATGTTGGTTGCTCAAGCCTGTGGCTGCCGTGTAGCGTAAGATGATCTGCGGCAACTGGTGTTGCCTGTTCTCTTGCTCACCAAATTCTCTGCAGTCAGCACAGTAAGCATAAGGTATGAAGTTGGATGCTCAGAGAGCATAGCAAGCGTTTCAGCAAATGCGTATTGAACATGTATGCGCCATATATGGACTTCCGGAGCTGCTGCTTCCTGATACGCACGGCGCTCAAAGTTCGCAGAACTGACTACACGACACTATGTCAGCTTGTCGCTTAAGCTTGTGCACACTTTTGCGTTGCGTGGCTTTGAGTTGAAACCTGTAGTGCCGCCACGCTTTGTTCTCAGACCCGTATCGCTGCAGTGAGAGATCGGGGTTTAGGGCTTCCCAGTCAAAGCCGGTCACTGATTGATCGGTATCAACGCTCTGTCTCTGCCGCTGGAGGCGGTGCACTCTTCTCCGGAGACGAGGTGAGCTATCTTGATGTTGCTCGTAGATGTTGACGCTGTGGGTCAAAGACAGACTTGTAGTTGTTTCGCCTTGTTGCTGCCCGTCTACGAGCTCGAGGTGCAGGTTGTTCCGGCAGTTCACCGGCGAGAATACCGATACGATCAATGCGACGGTTATACAGCATTGCCAAAAACACATTGACCAAGCCACGCCAGCAATGGCCCTGTTAGGCGCACGGCATCCAGGTCGTACTGTCGCGGTTTTAGACAGTTGCTTCTCCTATTCCGTGCAAGCTGTACTGCAGCCGGAACGAGGAGGATATCAGGCTCTTCTGTATGATATTTGAGAATTGTCAGAAGATTGCGGAAGGCTTGCCGTAATCTCGAAACTAAGCATGATCGATATGGGCCCTGCACAACTGAAGAGCCATCCTAACAAGCCAGGGGCCACGTGCCGACGCATGTTGACTCATGCTAGCTTCCTCTCACTCAGGAGCGACGTGTAACAAATGGTGCGGTTACCGTGACCCTCCTAGCTGCAGTGCTTTCCACATTTCAGGATTTGGCCATGCTCATTTCAGGACTTGGCCGTGCTCATTTCAGGTTTGGCCATGCTCTTCAGCAAGGTCAACGTTAGGTCAACCTTTTCACCACAATCGAGTAGTAGATGCTCCTAGACATTCAATGTTTGCAGCTATAACAGATAGTTGCAGAATCGAAATGCGAGCCTTGAAGCTAACAGCTGAAATCATAGCAGTAACTGCTGCTGTTTCATTATGAAACAGTCCTGGACTTGACTTAGTGAGCTATGAGGCACTGTGCCTCAGGCACAAGCCTTGCTCAGCTTTCACTTGCTCAGCTTGACTTCCTCGCAGTGTCAAAAGCAAACACTATCCCAACAGCATGCTCAGCAGCGGAGCTCCCATCAATTGTGAAATTCCGAATCAGTCCTCAGGCAGAGCCTTGGTCACAGAGGTACGCTGTTTCGTCATCATACATGATGGGCACCGGCACATTTGCCTTGTCATTCTCGTAGTCAAGAGCCAATTCTGCGAGAGCCTGCAACATCCACCAAGTTTATTCAAAGTTGGTGATGACGGTGCTGCAAGGAGCGTGCTCGTTGCTAAACATACAACAGGTGACACCAATGCCGACTGTGCCATATTGCTTGAAACACTCAGGGTCTGCTTGCACATATGTCGTACAGCGCATGACCAGTCTGTGGCTAGCAAAAGCACACACATTGTCAGCTTTGTGATAATATGGAACACAGCTTGCAGTTTGCAAGCCTGGCATCCCTTGGAGCTGAATCCCAGTCTGGCCGATCATCTGCATTCGTACTGATGCAAACATACAGCTGCCAGGACATGAGCAATCCCTGTGACGACACTTCAAGAAGCCACGCCAGGGCTCACTGTCAGCTTGTCATTCAGCACAGAAGTGAAAGCAGCTCCGGGCTGCTGCCTTAGGAGGCTCCCGTTATGATCGCTGAATATGTAATCGGTTCTTTTCTTTTCAGAAGTAACAGCAACGGTACCTGATCAATCTGAGAGGCAGTGGCAGGCACACTGGCTTTCTGGTTGTACTTCTCGACCAGCTGTGCCAGCTTCACACTATGTGTGCCACTCTCCTTGTCCAAGAACATCCCTCGCAGAACCAGACCCATGTTGGTCTTCTGTGCGACAGTCATGGGACCTGCCTGGGAGCTGCTGACTCTGGGCACAGCTGTGGCGCTGGGGCCTGCAGCTGGGGCAGCCTCTTCGTCTTCCTCCATCATGTCTGCAGAGAAAGTCAGTCACATGGTGCATGATGGCCTGTCATGTTATGCTAATCACCCCTTGAGGGTGTGAATCTCGTGGCAAAGACGTATGAGGTAATGCTGAGTTGGCCCATTGTGAATCTCACGTCAAGTGATGAGAAGCAACGCAACAAAAACATACCCCACTGAACAGAATGCTGAACCACGTCATACACAACAAGGTTACAAACGCTGCCACGCATCGGGAATTCACATGCAGCACACACGCAAGGACATTTGCATTGCCACTGCTCATGTGGGCTGCTGCGTACCTGTGTCAGAGCCCTGTGCAGCAGCCCCTGCTGATGCCCTGGTGGCCCTGGCAGCCCCGCCTTGTGCTCCAGGTGCACCATTGTCATCATCCTCTGCAATGCCACCACCTTTTTTCCACCACCTCTATGTTTAAAACAATAGCTAGTGGCGCCAATGATCAAGCCAGGGATCCAAAGGAAAACAGCTACAGAATGGATTAGGAAGCATGCAAGGAAGGAAGAAACAGGGTGGCAGGCAACATGTAATGGTTTCCTTTGGTGTGGGAAGTTTTGCTGCACTGCAGCAACAGAAGATGACGATGACGACAGGACGTACCGAGCAGTCATGAGGTGAGTTACTTGAACAGCGGTCAATGCTGGTTGCATGCAGCAGGGCATGTATGTACCTGAGATTGCATCACTGTCATCACCGTCGCGTGTGAGCCGCTTGCTTGGGTGATTGCGCCCTGACCGGCCCCTGCCGCGGCCCTTACCATTGCCCCTCCTGTAAACAGAAAAGAAGAGTTTATGCTTATCAGTGCTCACAACAAGAGCCTCGTGAGGTGGCAGAATGGAGCGCCCCTCCTGTAATACAAGCCAATGGCCAGCTCTTCAGAGGGCTGAGTTTCAAAAAGGCACAGCCGGGGATGTTCTTTGTATGTCTTGCATTATGCCTTTTTTGAAGCACAGATGGAGCTGCGCAGAGCAAGATGACAGCATTTCCAGAGGTCACTATCTACATGTTGGACCCCGGCTGAGCATTGACTGGGCTTGGTATTGCAGCAACGGACCACAGTATACATATAAAGCGTGACAAGAGGTCAGGCTCGAATTACAGCAGCAGATGCACAGTAGTACGCAAGCTGAATGTGCATTCAAAGCCATACCAACAGTTCCAGCCTGGTGCTTGTTTGCATGCAGCCATGATCACATGCAAGCAGTGGTGAAGCATGTGATTCAAGCAAGGCCATGAAGGCACCCCTGCTTACTCAGACAAAAAAACCGGAACAGTTAGGTACTTACAGTGGGGCACGTGGGGAACCGCCCTCCTCATCTGAGGCCTGGTCCGGGTGCCTGTCCTCTGCTTCATCTCCATCTGCCCTCTGTGTGGCAACGTCATCCAACACATATGTCAGGATCCTTCGCGCCACCTCTACATCCACCTGTACCGTTGACGTTATCATGTCATTAATCATAAACGAAATCAGCAATAGCATTGACAAGCTGCTTTTGACAGTTACAAAAGTGGTGATCTGCCTGGGCAGCCCGGTATAAAGCAGGGCTTCTCATTAAATTGACGCCGAAAGGCGTAGTCTTTTCTCTTCTTTCTAGTGGTGATCTGAGGACTTCACAGAGGGTAGGTTGGACCTTAGCATGCAGAGTGAAAGTAGACTGTCCATTGCACGCTGTCCCTTCTCAGTCTCTTGGCATATCTCAAAACACCCTGCCCCTGCAATTTGGACAGTGTGGCACTGCCATGAACTGATGAGTATGACATGTTGAGCATAGGCTGACCTACCCTGTGCTTTCTTTGGTCACCCTGGCCTTTCAAGCAGCAGCAATGCTGCATGCTGTTGCAATGGAAAGCAGGTGCAAATGTGGGCTGGGAGACTATGTTTTGGGGTCAGACCTTCAAGCCTGACCCCAAACACTGCATGCTGGGAGACTATTTTTGAGGTTAACACCTAACCCCTGACCCCAAACACTGCAGGCAGGGAGACTGTGTTTGTGAGTCAGAATCTAAAGCCTGACCCCATAACACTGCAGGCTGGCAAGCGCTGACCTGTTCTACCCCTTCTTCAGACTAGATTTGGGATCAGAAGCCAAAGCCCCGACCCTAAAGACTGCAGCCTAGGAGGCGCTGACCGGTTCTACCCCTTCTTCAGACTATATTTGGAGTCAGAACCTAAACCCCGATCCTAAAGACTACAGCCTAGGAGGCGCTGACCTGTTCTACCCCTTCTTCAGACTATGTTAGGGGTCAGAACCTAGATCCCGACCCTAGAGACTGCAGCCTAGGAGGCGCTGACTTGTTCTACCCCTTCTTCAGACTTTGTTAGGGGTCAGAACCCAAAACCCCGACACTAAAGACTACAGCCTAGGATGTGCTGACCTGTTCTACCCCTTCTTCAGACTATGTTTGGGGTCAAAACCTAAACCACAACCATAAAAACTGCAGCCTAGCAGGCGCTGACCTGTTCTACCCCTTCTTCAGACTATTTTAGGGGTCAGAACCTAAACCCCAACCCTAAAGACTGCAGCCTAGGAGGTGCTGACCTGTTCCACCCCTTCTTCAGACTATGTTTGGGATCAGAACCTAAACCCTGACCCTAAAGACTGCAGCCTAAACAGGAGGCGCTGACCTGTTCTAAAAAAGACTACACACTTCGGCGTCAACTTAATGACAAGGCAAGGACAGCCCAGTTGCCGACCTGTTCTACCCCTTCTTCAGACATTCTGGCTTTGGCAGCGGCAGTGGAGATGCGGATGATGGTCTCCAGAGTGCGCACTGTGATGGGCAGGGTGAGGTGCTCACTGTTGGCCCTCAGCTCTGAGTAGAACTCTGAGATGGCCTCCATGGCTCCAGCTGTCAGCTCCATGTTCCTGGAAACAACAGGGCTCAGCCAAGAAGAAGAAGCAGAAAGTTTCTCAGCAGTCTGTAGCAGGGTACGATGAGTTAAGGGGCATCTAATGCGCAATCTGGTATTGTGCCCTGGAAACAATCATAATGGGAGCCTCCTAAGGCAGCAGCCCGAGTGTCAGAGGTTTGCGCTAAATCCTGGCTCCCTCAATGAAGACAAGCAACAGAGGCATGATGGCATGATGCTATGACAAGATACAGGGAGAAATCTCCCCAGGGTGCCCCACCTGGGAGTTGCCCCTGCTAGCAGCTGTGCAGAAGCTGAATGACAAGACGAGGTCAAGAGTCTTGTCGAGCGAGCCCTGGTGGATCAGCAGACATTTACTGATAGTGTTAACCACAAGCAAACAGTGATGTTGTCTTTTGTTGTCACTGTGGATGTACAGTGTCAGGGCAAAATAGAGCAAGTCTGCATTGGTGTAATAGGGCTGAAGCATGGCTGTCTACACACAATGGCACACCTTGACTGCCAAGTCCCTATCTTGTAGGACCATGCGCTGCAGTACAGGTCGTGGCATGGTGTCAGTGGGAGCTTACTGCGTCCTGTTCTTGGCAATCTTGATGAACTTCTTGAGGAAGTTGGTGGACAAGGGGTCTTTCTGGCCTGGCCGCTTGGGCCCGTGCAGCTTGCGGTCATACTTGACATACATGCCCTTGCGCGGGTCAGGATGGTTCTCATCGTTCTCCTCGTCATCATCCAGTTCCATATCCATCCTGTGCATGACGTGAGCATGATCACGCATCTGAGCATTACCGCCATGACAATGATGATGTCAATAAGTGGTTGTGTTGACAACGACATTGTCAAGGCAGTAATGGGTAGTGCCAAGTTATCACCCGTGCACTAAACATTGATGCCTTGTCAATGGCAAGGTGGGCGCATTACTGCCTTGACAATGACAGGACTCAATCTGCAGTGTTGGGCTGCAGTGTTGGTCTGGCCAGGTTTGTGCAGGCTGGGACTCAGTGAGTGACTGTGAGGCTGTTCACGCAGGGGAAAAGGCAGAAAAGCATGTGGCAGACAGGCAAGCTGAGCTTGTACATCCGCACAAAAGCTGTCAGTGAAGCATGGAGAATGAGCAGCAGCAACACTAGAGAGGACACATCTGAGTGTGACAGGCCGGCTGCATGGTAATCTGGAAGCTTGACGCTATTGTTTCTGTGCAGAGCTCAGCATGCAAAGCATGCAGGCTGAGCAGTCTCACCTTTCCTGGGCATCAGTGATGATGGAATGGCCGTCTTCTCCAGGTGCTCTGTAGATGTGCTGCCCCAGCACATGCTCTGCTATCTGCATAACAATGATAATAATAACAATAATTTTACAGGCGTGCCAAGTAATCGCTCTCGCTTGGTACCTACTAGGTGTGCTTAAACCCTAGTCCTGTGAGGCAACATGCACTAACATGAGACACTATGCTATCTGCATGACACACCCAAATTACCCACATGCAATGTCCCTGCCATTCAGCGCAGATTCACATCATCCACAGCTGCTTGGCAAGAGCGAATCTGTTCATATAGAGCAGCCATGTCAGATTGAAGCATGAGGCATGTGATGCTGTGAGAGGTCTGCCGGAAAATACGGTAATCGCTCTTGTGGCGCATACGTGCACACATGCAATGACATAACATACAACAACAAGCCAGGTGTGTGAACTAGCAGTATCTGCTTGTGCAAAGTGTCCCACCCTCAAGTCTCTTGTGCTGGTCATGTTGTCCAGCACGATGAACAGCATGTCAAACCGTGACAGCAGGGAGTCTGGCAGGTTGATGTTCTTGTGGGGGCCCATGGTCAGGTCATAGTTGCCGTACAGAGGATTGGCAGCAGCCACAACAGAGCATCGGGCGTTCAGCTGTGTTTGGATGCCTGCTTTGGCAATTGTCACTGTCTGCTGCTCCATCACCTGCAATGCAGCGCAGGCCTTGCAACTGATGCATGTTTGCCTTTCACGGACTAGTGCTGCCCATCAGGTTGTGAGCATACAGAATGCATGCAAAACCACCAAGTGCTGTTGGCTGACCTCATGAATGGCAACTCTGTCTACATCATTCATCTTGTCAAACTCATCAATACACACCACCCCTCTGTCAGCCAGGACCATGGCTCCTGCTTCCAGTTGCCTGTCACCTGTAGCAGCAAGCACACACCTCAGTTTCATTGGATTGAACATCAGTCAAATGCAGGATATGTAACATGCAGCAGTATTGTTTCACCTAGTCTCGGCACGGTCATGGTCAATGGCAGCTCCCCAACAGTTCTGGGAGGCTGCAGAGAATGCAGCAAATAAGTGCTTTGCAACCATCACTGTCAATGCTGTATACACAGGCAAGACAAGCAAAGGTGCTTCAAAACCTGTCATCTGATGTGTCTTGGTATGAAGGCATGCTGGATTCAAGCTGTGGGCAAGCTGCTGCTGCGCAACAAGAAGCGCTTCGCAATATCAGTTGTTGCAAGAGGCAATGCCTTGCACACTCAAGGCACCAGTGCCACGCTGTAAAGGCTCTTCAGCAACCAGAATTACATGCCATTGGGATCCATAGTTTGCTCACTCACCTGTGTCAGGATCAGTGGTGACTGCAGCAGTCAGACCCACTCCTGAGGAGCCTCGGCCAGTGGTACTGATGGACAGATCTGCAACATTCATCACTGCCCTGAGCAGCTGAGACTTGGCCACACCGGGGTCACCCACCATGAGGCAGTTGATGTCCCCTCGCAAGTGATGCCCGTTGGCCAAGTTGCGCTCTCGGCCGCCCAGAAGCAGGAGTATGAGGCCTTGCTTGATGACGTTGTGACCGTAGATGGAGGGAGCGATTGAGTTGGCTAGCTGACTCAGGACGTCAGGCTCATGGGCTAGGGCTCGTGCATTTCTGCAGTGCAGCAGCGGTGTGTTTGCACGAAGCAAAACGGTGTTGGAGTGCAGAGCAAAGTTGTGTCATGTTGCAGCACAAAGCAAGACGGTGTTGGATTGCACAGCAAAGTAGTGTCATGTTACAGAAACAGCATCCTGAGGAGATGATGTCATTATGCCTGGACTTGAGCATATCTGGCCACAATGTCAGATAGTGTTTGACCCATCAACAGCTAGCAGATCTCAATAAACAAAGTGCAAACTCTTCAGAAACAGCGTTAGATCTTCAGGGCTTTGCTTAACGGCTGGACGATTGTGCTGGTGCTGTTGAGCAAGGCAAGCAAGCAAACCTGATGTCATCAGCTGTCAGGTCTCTATCAGCTTCCCTGGACAGCTGGCGCACAGAGTTGCCCACCACAACAGCCTTGAACAGACCACCAACCTGACCACTTGCCCTGGGAGGTATGGCCTTGTAGACACCCACCACACTGATACGTCCACCCGGCTTGCATGTGTCTACGAGGTCATCTTCCAACATGATCTGAACAGCAAAATCATTGACTGTCCCTTTGCAGTAATGCAAGCTGTGCACCTGATGCGTGTGTGATCTTTTGTCAAGGTGCCATCACTTGATGTGCTGTAGAAAGGACGGCTGTAGTTTTTCGCGAGCTGTGTGACATGTATTGTGCAGAAGAAAAGCAGGCAGCATGGACAGCAACTTCAGAAGGAACTTGCCTCTGTTGAACAGGGCAATTGGCCTGCTGGTGCAGTCTCAGGTAGCTCCTGGACAATGACAGTCTGGTGGTCCTTGTACTTGCACAGACCAAACTCAGTTGTGAGAGGATTGCCCTGATCGTCCCGCTGTGGGTACACTGCTCCTGTTGGCTGGCCGCTGTTTGAGGTGACATCACGGTACTCCTTGGTGGTGAATTGTCTGGTCTTCTCACAGTAGTGCACTGACTTGACGACCTTGGGTCTGACCAGGGAGCACTTGGTCACTATTCCCTCCACTCTGACAAGCTTGGATATGTGAGCACATGATAAGGCTCTAGGTGATACAGTGTGAGGTCCAAGCTCGCCCACGATGCCGATCTTGATCTGCTGGTCTTCTTGAAGCGTCTTGGGAAACAAGTTCCTGACAGTGTCTTCTACAGCTATTTCGAATGCTCTGATCACTGCTTCTGGATCTGTCACCAACCGTTGGTGCAGGTGCTGCTGAAAGTCTTGTACATCCTGCAACTTGATGTCCAGGCGTAGTTTGCCTGTTTCAAGCTTTTCCGTGGTGAGTACATCGTGCTCAAGCACCCGCTTGTAGGGCC
>JAABUK010009454.1_pt1 | contig 13314 bp, 18 predicted proteins | sample 5559141 | NCBI WGS metagenome assembly JAABUK01 (sample SAMN10711869, study PRJNA513367) | rock metagenome | isolation source: Antarctica rocks | place: Antarctica: Victoria Land, Pudding Butte nord | collected 2016-01-03
AAGCCACACATACCATGAATGGGCCATGCTTTGCTTTGATCAGAGGTTGACAACATGCCTAGCTGCCCTGAACAGAACATCATGGCACTCACAATATGGCTTGAACCTCACAAGCGGTTTCTGTGTAATTGGGGCGGCTTAAGCATGTGCGTACGAACCACATGTGAAAGCACATCACTGCTGACGATAAGGCTAATTAGATCAAATTTACTCTGGACAAATGCTGTGAATTAAACATTTTAAGATACACGTACACACACAAGAAAGGATCACACCTGAACCTGGGTGGCTTGTGCCTGGGGCACTTCTGCCATCCTGTGCCCTTCCTTCTGACAGCCGTCCTGCTTGCTTGCTGGGGCATCAGTCTCCTTGGGCGCCTCAGATGATCCAGGAATTGCTGATTGATCCTCAACAGCCACGCTGCCGCCAGCTTGGTTTGTCACTGCAGCATAGCTGCTTGGCTCATGCCTGACTGATCCCAGGTCATCCTTGGATGATTCTGTAAGCTGAGACCTGGGCAAAACTGATCCTGTGGCTAGTGCTGACTGCTGAGGCTGCTCACCCTTGGTTGCGTCAGTCATCGGCTCAGAGGCTTCGCCAGCTCTGTTCAATGCTGTTTGCCTGTCACCTATCTGCTGCTGAAACGCACTGCCTTGTTCATCAGGCCTTGGGGGTGCAGCTGCTGCAGAGTCTTTGTGAGCTGCGCTCAATGTGGTGGACTCCTGAGGACTGCCGCTGGTGGAATCGACAGTGAGCTGCGATGTTGCTGCAGGCTTTGGCTGCAAGCCATCATCCTGCCCAGTGGGAGCTGCAGCATCAGCTTGCACTGCCAAAGCTTGCTGAGCTGCAGCGAAGTGAGCATGAAGCTTAGAGAGTGGCTGCTGCAGTGAGTCAGCCTGCACGGAAGGCTTGGTCTCCCCTGTCTTGACCATGTCATCTGTCGGTTGGTCTCGGCACTCATGCTGATCAACCTGAGTCTGGGCAGTCTTGCTTTCAGCAGCAGCCTGCGCTGACCGGTGCAGCTCTGCTGTGCGTTCATCCAGCTGCTGCTGCAGAATCTTCAGCTGCTGGGTGTGAGCATTGTGCTGGAAATTGATCTGCCTCTGCAGATCGGCTGCTTGGCGCTCAGAGGCCCCAAGGACTTCTTTTAGGCGATCAAGCTCAGCTGTTGGCCCTGCCACATGCTGCTGCAAGCCTGAGTCACTCTCATTCTCATCTCGCAGCATCTGGTCCAGCTCAGCCCTGCGGTGCTCAGACTTGGTCAGCTGCTGCTTAGTATCACTGAGCTTCTGAGCCAGCTCTGGCTGCTGCTGCTGCTCTGCATCTGTGAGCCGTTGCTGCGTGTTGGATCTGCTGGACTTGGAGCACTACAGCTGGTCCCATTGGCGCTGCACATCCTTCATCAAAGTGTCTCGCTGCTGGGTCCTACTGGCTAGCCTGGCATACACATCCTGCAGCTCTTTGTCTGCTGCTTCAAAGTCTCTTTTTGAGGCTCTTGCAGTGCGCTGAGATTGGCGCAGCTGGCGTTCCAGACTTTCCACAGTTTCTGTCTGTGACAGATGTTGCAATGCTGCTGCTGCAGCTGCTTGCTGTGCTGTCTGCAGCTGAGACTGCAGGTCTTGGATTGTTGTGCCTGCGCTGCTAGCCTGAGCCTGTGAATTCTGCAGTTCGCTGGACAACTGCTGAACCCTATGCCTGAGCTCTGCGACACTTGCGACACACTGCTGATGCTGCTCAGTCTGCGTCACACTCTTAGCTAGGACTGCACCAAGAAGGTCATTCGTGCTGGTGGCAGAGTTCAGACCAGTGGAAGCTTCGTGCTCTAGGAGGACCTGTCTGAAGGACTGATTTGCCTGCCTTTCGCTTGCAAGCTTTGCCTCAACGGCTGTCACTGCAGCACCTGCATCCAAGCATACGCTGCTGTGTTGTAGCTGACAAGGAGTGACATACTCTTTGTTGAATAAAGTATGTGATGACATGCTGGCCTGAAGTCTCTGAGAATACGCCTTTCGTACCTGCTGCTTCAGTCTTCTTGTGGGCAGCTTCAAGCTCTTGTGCCAGCTCTGCCACCCTGGCTGAGTTGCTCTTGCAACGGCTGCGTGCTGCTCTTTAGCATGCCTGTCACGTTCAGCTTGGCGAGTCGCAGCAATGCTTTCCAGCGCTGCTTGAACTTCGCTTTGTTGTCTGGCGAGAGAAACACCTGCACAAACTTTGGTTGCTTCAAGGGCATGTGACGACAATACAACTTGGCAACGTGATCAAAACGTCGCAAAGCAATTAAATGGCAAGCAAGGAAGGTGGAAGACATCTCACATAATGCTTTGAGGGGTCCGTCCATCTTGTCCAGGAGGTCATCAGATGGCCACGCCATCACCAACCCTGTCTTGAAAACGCCGGTACTGCGTGCTAATGATCACAAGTTCGCCGAGGGGTGTTTGCTTCGCTTGCTGATGACAAGAGTCGGCAGAGAAAAAGTCTAAAAAAGGAACGTCTGTCTGCCAGCCCAATATAGGCTATATTGGGCTGCCAGCCCAATATTATATAGCAGTTGAGAATTCTGGCATCTGGGAATTCTGGCAAATTTGACGGTTACTCATCCATTTGTCAGGCCGTTGGGGCCAACCATGATCATTTCTCCAGTAGACTGGAGTGTCAAACAAAGACACCCAAATGTGCTAAAGCACTTCTGAAAACACCAAGTTTCACAGCTGACGCACTCTGAACTAGACTAAATGTAATGTCCAAGGTAATGCTTATCCTGCAATTCCTTAGAAACCTAAGCTATAATTTTGGGATGACGTAAAATCAAAACGAAGGCAGTGTAGATTGGGATGCTAAAGTACACAATGTCCAGCTGTGCATACGTACCAACCTGCAGTCTGGACTCAAGCTGTATATCAATCAATTGCAGCTCGTCAGTACACACAAATGCAATATCAGTACTCACAAGCTGTCGTCCCTGTTGGTGCATATGACATGCAAAGGAAGCTTACTACCAATGACTAAATAGTCCTACAAGAGATGCTGCTGCTGTGGGACTGAGCTGACAATCATGATGACAATGTTTCAGAGTCTGACATAGATGAAATGTGACCCATATTTACTCCCCCTGTTGGGAAGTTGGGGATGGAGTGGGGGTGTTGCATGTCCTCGTCATGCTGATGCAACTCTTGGTACTCCACTTTGTAGATATGCCGAGTTCTGTAGTAAAGGATTGTTGAGGAAACCAAAGCCACCACATCCAGCATGGCTATCAGCAGGAACGACAGCCTGCAACACACACTAGCTTTGAGCATTACAGCAATTGATGGACGCAACCACAGCTGCTGAAAAGCACCAACAACTGCTATGCAGTTTGAGATCATCGTGTATGAACAAGCAGGAGGTCAAAGCATGTCGCTTGTTCCTCTGTGTGCTGTTCTGTCTGCTTGGTTTTGCATAAAATGCCCAGCAGGCAAAGACGCGTGGCTGACGTACACTTCCATGTAGCCACATGTCTGAAAGACGCTGTGGCTAGATGCACAAGGCACAAGGCTAGAAGACTGAGCAACCACGATTGAAGCAATGCAAGTAGAAGATAAGTGGAAGTAGTTGCAAAGGGCTTATACCTGAAGCAATGGGGGCCATAGCAACTGAACTGCATACATCAAAACAGTGTTATGACTAAGTGTGCAAACACAGACATTTTGCCAGCAAATGCACACAGCCACAGTGCGTAATCATTTACAGCATTGTGCACTTTTGCTCAGTTTTGCTGTTAAGCATAAATAGATCCATCAGCATTTCTGTGTCAAGCTTGCATTGAGATCAAGCTGATGCCAATATTGCGTAACGCACTATGCTATGATACCATGTGGGCGCGAGAGAAACATTTGCAGGTGACAGGCAGACCGACATGCCACGCATCAAAACACAGAAGACAGGCTGACAATGACATTGTGCAATCATTTGTGATGACATGCACATGCTGTTTGCAAACTCAGCATGTCCAGAGGCTGTAGAACGGAATGTGCTGTTGAATCTGAAAGCTGATCTTAGACAACAGCCACAGGCACAGTGCAAAGCAGGGGCTGTCACAGGCTGGCACTTGTGTTGGCAAACCTGAATGAATGTGTAGTTGGAAGCAAAATGGTGAAGACCAAAGAACTCTGAGGTGAGAGTGGCCATGAGGCTCCAGGTGGCGCCAAATGCCAGTCCCGCCATAATTGAGGCGGGAAACAGCAGCGGAAGGGAGGCAAAGGCATTGAAGCAGATTGCAAGGGCTGACAGTGCACTGATCAGGATCAGAAAGATGCAGCGTGGCGTGCCACGAGCATGCAACAACCTCTCAGGGATGTACCTGCATGGAGCATTACTTGACTTCTGAGGCCAATCAGGGTCTGCAATAGAGACAAGTACTCAAATAAATACGCCTTTGGTGGATACATGCACGGATATACACATGCAAAGACAGGCATGCAAACTTTGAGTTCTGCACCATCCTGCAGTAATCTTTGCGCAGCCCAGAGCTAGATCACAAGTTGCGCATGATTCTGACTTTCAGCATTCTTGATTGCTGCTCAATTTGGATTTGCTATGGCTGTTCCAACATGAAATGCTGATGAAACATCAGATGTCGCAAACAGGAATGTGTGTACGTGCATCTACCCTCTATGTGAGCCATGATAAAGAGAATGCAGCTGTGTTTGAAAGATTCGAGCATACCTGCTGCCCTAGCAGGTAAACCAAGCATGAGTCACACTTGCATCTGAGATGCACAAGCAAGGCGCACCCTCAACTGCTGTTCAGCATGGATGATGTTCTGCAACTTGTTAAGACCTATCTGGAATATAGTAGACAAAGATCAAAGATTGCACAAAGCACATGACAGAAAATCTCAATGATAGACTGAGTGCAGAGGGCTCACCCTAACAAGAGGCGCCCTGCGCAGTTGGAAACGCTGAAAAGAGACACAAACACAGCTTGGCTGTCGCTCTCGCCGCCTAGGGCTATCACCAGCTGCCCTAGGTTATTCAGGTACGACAGCCCACTGCCCATACCTGCATGCACCAGCATGTCAAGCCACCATGTGACCCGCCCCTTCAAGATTTGGACGTCACATCAGCAGCATGATGGCTCAACACAAAGCCCGTAGTTGGACACTTCTACTACATGCGATGCAGCTTGCTGAGTGACAGTTGCAGGCTTTTGTACATGCAGAATCATCAAAGGTCATGGTTGCGTCATCACATCATCAAAGCTCATGGTCATAGCCCTTGCTGCGGCGTGTATCAGCTTAGGCTTGATTTCAGCGTGAGGGGGGGAGGGGGGGGGGCAAGGGGGAAGGGGGGGGCATCACCTATGCTGCACGTCAGGAAAAGCAGCCAGAAGTTGAGTGATGTGCAGCACTGCAGCAGGGTCATATCAGGCATCTGTTCCACAAACCCAGCAGATGGGGCTCTGCCAGAGGGGGCAGGCTCGGGCCTGCCCTCATCATCTTGCCCTAGACGCTTTTGGTGGGAGACTTTTGCTGATTTGCCGTGTGAGTCTGCCATTTTACTGGTGTCATCTTGGGTTGGAGTTGTGCACTCCTACAACGAAAAAACCCATCTTCTGTTTTGACTCGAGTGGAAAATCTTGTAATGCAAACCTCAACGATTGCCAACAGACGCATGCGCTCTGGTCCTGGCTGCAGGTCTTGACAGTTGTTATATACAATGCTTTCCGCCTGTCCATGTGTTGTCTGCAAGTATGATGTGCAAAGAAGGCTAGTGCATCAAGCTGTGTTAGTTTGTTGCAGCAATGCCCTTACAGGGATGCACAAGACAGACTGCCTCTGGAGAGACCTGCACGTACCTAGCTCGTCATGAGCTGGAAAGCGCTGGGATCATTACTATCACTGTTTGTTGCAGCAATGAGTGCTGCAGCGTGCAAGCTTACCTCAGTGGCATCATCATCAACAGCATCAGACATTGTCATGGACATCAAGGGTGCATGCTCATCCGGAACTGCATGCTGGCCAGGGGGGCAGATGTGGGGGTCCGCTGCCTGGGGACCCACCCTGGCCCTGCACACCCACACAGCAACTTGACTCCTTGACTGATAAGGATCTGGCATTTGACACCAAAGGGATGCACAGCTGGTGTTTGGCAGCCAGGGCTGTGCGCAGAAGGGAAACAGGCCTGTGCGTCGGTTGGAACTCAAGACATCGTTTGTTCGTTCATTTCACACACCTCTTTCCCTCGGGTCAGACTGGAGTGGCTCTCTCTGTGAAGACCTGTTGTGGCAGTTGGCATACCAGCAAGTGAGGATGCAAAAGTTAAGTTCACATGATTTCACTCAACAAGGCTGCACATCCAAGCTGTAATCCGCCCTTCACTGGCCAAAGGTTCTTCAGCCAGAGCAGCGCGAGTTCAGCAAATGTCTTACTGTGAACATTAATTCTTTCATGCATTCATCTGTTTGCGAACTCATGTAGAATGTTGTTCAGTCGTTCCTTTTTTACTTTTTGAAGATTTTGGCGCCAGCAAACATTTGACCAACATACTGAACTGACAGAGTCATCATGCATACCTGGCCGCTTCAATGCCATCTTCTTCATCACCGTGAGGCTGTGCATGCTGGCTGGCAAGCCCTCCACTACCAATGGGCACCAGCAGTATGCTCAAAGTCAAAACGATGGTGCCTGTAAGAAACGCACATGAGAAATTTGCAATCCTGGTCCCGACAATTACAGCCAATGGCGCACAAAACACTCAAACCATATAGAATTGCACAATGTTGGTTCTCAGTGCACATACATGTGTACTGAATAGCAGAGCTGCAGGACAAGTCATTAACTAGTTCTGTTGACAATTTGGACAGCAACAAATATGTGGTACGACAGGAGTCAAGCAAATGCATGTGCAAACGACAGAAAGCTACAACTGTAGTTTGTGTTTCATGTGAAGAAGTGTGCATACCTATGCTGAGAAGCATGCGAGTCTGATGGTTGAGCATGAAGGATGGGGATTGATCCATCACCGCCGTGGTCATCAAATAAATCGCCAAGGCAGTCATGATCTGGTAAGCAAACAAGAAGCGCCCCCCTGTGCAGAATCACACAGCATGAGACTGATGATTTACGCACAGACTCAAGTTGGCCTGTGACACAAGGGCCCTTCAGTCAAACCCTTCAGCTCAAACTCATCATTAACCAGTGATCAATCAGTCTGTGAGTGTGTGACACTTGATGGCAGGACTTAATTTGAGAAAAGCAAGGAGAACAGTTTGGCTGTACAAGCTGTGCTCAACTCCTCTGCAGCTGTATACAAATGACTCTCAACTCAATACAAGCTGATGAGTTTGCTTTGTGTTTTGATCGTTGGTATGTTGTACAAAGAAGACTCTTAACTGGGTACAAGCTGATGAGTTTGCTTTGTGATTTGACCACAGGTATGCTGTGCATGCCCTGTTGGCCAACATGTCTGAGATCACAACACAACAGAAGAAGAAGCTGGGCATTGCCAGACGCTCTAGTGCTGCAAAACCACTTGCTCCCAAGTATTAAGACAACTGCTCCAGATCTAGTTGCTTGTATAAGACAAGTGCTCCAAAACCAGTTACTTCCAAGTATAAGACAACCGCTCCAGAACCAGTTGTTTCCAAGCATAAGACAACTGCTCCAAAACCAGTGGCTTCCATCTATAAGACATTTGCTCAGACGGGAACAGAGCATACCTGTGGTGCAAAACCACTTGCTTCCAAGTATAAGACAGCTGCTTCAAGAAAATGGGACCCTACCTGTGGTGCAAAACTGGGGTCGTGTGGCCAGCTCTGACTTCTGTGTGTATGGAACAAAGTTGACAAAGGGTGTGCTGCACATAACCACTATTGCTGGAATGAACGCCAGGTATAACAGATACCTACAAGCAGAACAGCAGACTGAAAACAGGGGCGCCTTCCTATTTAGGCTCTGCTGAAAGACACTCAGTGCAACAAGCAGGTGCATCATGGTTGGCAGCCTTTTGCATCAGCTTTGTTTTGGGATAGCAGACAAAAAGGTACCATCATATCGCATGTGTTCGATGAACTGTAACAGGTATGGTCATGATTGTCCTGTCACTTTTGTCGTGTGAAAGTACTGTGATGTCATGCAGCCAGCAGGAGCAGCTTCACACAGGTATTGCTGACAGCAAATGCAGCTGTGTTGGTTGAGGAACATACGTGATTGCATCTGGTTCCTCGAAGCCTACATATATTGAGGTATAAACACTGGCAGACAAACCTGGAGGCAAAAAACAGAGACTCACTGTCCATTCATTCTTCAAGCAGCAGATAGAATGCAGCTGCCTGTCTTCACCCCAAAAACAAGAAGATGAAGGGAGAAGACAATTTCATGCCACTTGTGCTGTATCATTGTGGATATATAGTTGTGAACATGCTGGCCTCAGCAAAGGAGAGTCAGCTGGCTGCATGCACCCCAGACACAAGAGACGCAACAATGCAGCAAATTTGTGCAATAAGGTATGTACGATTCCTACAGTTGCGCAGACGTTCACAGAAGCAACTTGCTTGTCTATGAATGCAGTGTGCCTGAGTTTTGATGGAGCAGAAGGCATTGGGACTTCAGCCCCTGAGCTTGAGCTATCAGCAACAACTGGGATGACAAAGTACTATAAGTGAGCTTAACAACGCTGTTTTGTCCAGACACCAGCTCAAGTGGCCAAGTACAGGGGGGGGGGGAAGACAGGTGGGGGGGGGGAAGACAGGTGGGGGCAAGACAGGTGGGGGAAGACAGGTGGGGGGTCTCACCGACACAGGCCTTTAGCAGCCCCACAACAGTGCCCCTTTCATTTGGGAAGTTGCGCACGCTGGTGACTAAGCAGGCTGTGTCGATCCATGTGCCACCATTGCATGTCAGCCCAGCAATGATAAGCACCAGCCAAAAGGGCGCTGCTATCAGCCTGTCATGCACAAGCTGCATGGCTCAACCCATAGTTGTCGGTGTCTTATGCTACATGCACAAGTTGCATGGCTCAACCCAAAGTTGTCGGTGTCTAATGCTACAAACGTGCATGTCATGAAGGCACTGCTGTGAAGCCTGTGGGACAGAGATGAGCTGGAGAGTCTGGCATTTCTGTGCTTTGTAATGCATGCATCACAAATGGCAAAAGTAATGCAAAGCGAAGCGTTGGCAACAGTCTGTACAGTAGAATTGGTGCAGTGACAAAAAGTATGAAGTCTGTGGTGCTCACCCTTTAGCAGCTGCCCATAGAGACACCCATCCAAAAATGTTGACAATCACACCGATTAGAAGTGTTATCCTGCAATTAACGATCAGGCAAACTGCAGTGAGGCACCATCCAAGCATTGTTGGCAGAACAGCAGGTCTTGCCTGGGCCCTCGACCATCCCAGCCAAGCATGGAATCATACACTAGGCCAGATATGATCGAAGCATAGCCACCCAGGTTTGTTGCAGAGCCTATGGCTTGAATCTGCCTCTGATCATAACCAAATGCCTCTTTGAGCTGGTTGCTGTAAAGGCTGAAGCAATACGCGAGTCCCGCTGAACACGTGCAAACGACTGATACTGAGAAGCCGGCCCATTTATTCACGTACATGGCTCTTCCGGGGTCGCACTAATATGCACAGATTACATCAGAGGACTGGTTGGTCATGTTCGATCAAATGCAAGGTTTTCAACGTATGCGATGTCTGACGACGCTGATGCCAGCCGTGTCGTCAAATATACATGCACTGCGTGACAGTCAAATTTAAGAGTCGTATCCTGAGCGGTGTGGCGATTGCGCTCACAAACTTGGATGCAGCAATCGGGCTTGTGAGCATAAGAAGAAGCGTTGCATTGTGTTTTCTTTTCACATACCGCTAATTTGTCTGCGAGTTCCGAGACCTCAAAGTTGACACATGCATCCTCACCGTTTCATCTTCCTCAGGCTGTGCCTGGATATGGAAGATAGGTCAGCTTAACACCATGGGCGATAGCATATTGCAGCAGCGCACTACGGAGACGCGATGTCTTGGGTTGACTACAACAGCGACGATGACGTTTCCAAGCGCCGCGCGTCTTGGCGTCGGCACGACGATAGCGACTCCAGCGACTCAGCCAAGAAAGGATTGCAAAAGGCTTCGCGCAGAGCCAAAACCCAGGCCAAAGCAGCAACAAACGATGCAGAAACCTTCGTGGACTCACGCAAACCACAAATTGCCATTGTCGCCGCTATTGCCGCTGGTCTAGCAATAGCAGGTCTGGTTGTGAGCAAGGTCCGAGGCACTCAGGACAGGACGGCAGGCAGCGACAGGGAAGCAGTCCCACCCTCAGAGTCAGACACTCAGCTGTCTGCAGCTACTCACCCCAAGAAGCTTGCTGCAAGGCGAAAGCGCAGCGGGTATGTGCCACAATAGCTTGTTTTGGACCACTTTGCTGCACAAGTCACCCACTCAATACAATATCAAATGGCATGCTGTAGACTCCATTACTGTCTGTGCTCCTCAATGGCGGTGCTGTTGTCACAGGCAACTGCCTGAGGCAAACACAGCATCGTCCTCTGCACCTTCCTCTCCAAGGCACAAGCACGCTCGCCATGACAATGTGGAGGAAAAGGAGGAGCCCTCCACCAGCAATGCTCCCCCAGCCCCTGGAAAGGCATCTGCACAGCCTGCCAAGTCTTCAAGGTCTAAGACCATCACTAGGGGCCCCTCCAAACGCCCTGCCCTGCCTAGCAGTGACACTGCTGCATCCTGGTCATTATCTGATCAGCAGGTCTCTGGAGATGCCCCAGACCAGGTACATGTGATGTGCCATCTGTCACTGCTGAGCTGGAGGCTGTTTGAGCTATTTTGAAATCTTCCGTTTGAGCTGGAGGTTCCGAGTCTGGTGTCAAAGCAGATGTTATGTCTCTGCATGAGATTTTTGTACAACAGCTCAACTTGAACCTGTGTGTGGTCATGTATTGACTCCAAAACTGCTATGCATTGTTGCCTTGAGATGCTGGTCTTTCAAGGATTGCAGTCATGCAAGTTTTTTGCGCATTCAACATCAGGTGACGAAATTTCTCTTCTGGTGTGTCAATTGCCATTGAGCAGACAACAAAAGAGAACACAGAGCATCATGAGGTGGTGCACTGCTGACCTGTTTCTCTGCTTGCAAGCAGGACAGTAACGGTGCTGCGGGCCCTGCCCCTACTTCTTCCTCCTCAGCTGAGGCAGGAAACCAGGAACCTCAAACCAAATCAGGTGGCAGAAACGACAAGCCTGAATTTGGGCAGCCCATTCAGGAAGGGCCTACAGCAGAGGAAACCAAGAACTCACAAGTTCAGGAATCTGAAGCAAATCCTGCTTCCAGCAGTCAGACAGGCTCTGAAAGGGGCGAAGGCAGCGAGGAAGAAGAACAGGAGGGTCAAGATGAAGAGGGACAGGGATCAGCGGCAGCTGAACATGAGGGGGGTGATGAGGAAGGGGGCCTCCCCAAGCTTGCCACAGGGCAGGAGGAAGATGAAGGGCCTGAAGCCATCGGTGAGCTTTGCAGTTGTGCGGATCTGCAATTGACCATAGTCAAAGTATCTGTGGTGTGCTGTGCTGTGCTGTGCTGTGCTATGCTGTGCTGTGCTGTGCTGTGCTGTGCTGTGCTGTGCTGCACCCCGTCATTGTAACTTGTGTAGCAATCAAAGTTCCATAACATTGAGCGTCGCCTTGCAGCAATGCCAGCCACCGACTGGCTTTGCTGCAGCCTCACAGACAGATTGCCTGATTAGGTTGTTCCACACACATTGCCTGCTGCACGTCTTCCTCGTCATTCATCTAGAGGTCAGATTATGCTGACAGCAGCAACTGCTAGATGTTCACTCATGCTAGTCCTGCTCTGTTTTGGTCAGACACACAGGTGTGGGTACCTATCATGCTTTTCCAACAGACATGTAGTGCATCCAACATTGGCTAGTATGCCTGTTAGAAGGGGGAGGGGAAGAAAAATGAAATTTCTGTTGCCCAGCACGGACAGCATGCTTTTGAGAACAGACACGCCAAGCCTTAGCATCAGAAGCATGAAGATACATATGTACACGCCGAGCAGCACCAGAAGCATATGGATACATATGTACACGTATATACACGTGCCACTGTGTGTCATATACAGCAAGGTTGTGTGTCTGTTGCAGAGAAAGCAGAGCAGGCGGTGAAGGAAGCTGCAGAGGCAATAAACAAGCAATTACCAAAGGAGGCCCAGGGCGGCTCCATGCAGCCCTTGGTCGAAGAAAAAGAGGAAGGGGAGGGGCAAGCCCTAGACACCTTCTCAGCTGAGATTGATGCTCTTGACCAGGTGCGCTGTAAGAGATGGTGTGAGCTGCACTACAGAGTATGGGTCAGTACACATTCAGGGCTGAGGGTTCATACAAAACCTAAACCCTAAGAACAACCAATGTTTCCCTACTATGTTCAGTCTTATACTGTGTACAGTGTGTCAAGACGTACCCTGTGTTTCTGATTACCATGATTTGCTTCAGAAAAACCTTCAAATATTCATTACTTTTGGCTCATGCAAATCTTGCAAACCTTGCATTAGTGTTTCAAACCTGCAAATGTCAAAATGGTGTGGTACTCACTGCAGAGCAAGCACAAGAAGGGTGGGGATGGTGAAGAAGAGGAAGGAAAGGAGAAGGATGCCAAGAAGAAGGACAAGGGCAATGAGGGAGGGTCCAGAAAATCAGAACAGGCTTCCAAAGATGATGAAGAAGAGGCTGCAGACAAAGAAGAAGAGCAGGATGGAGACAGTCAGGGAGAAGAGGAGCAAGGGGCTGATGAGGAATCTGCAGACAAACATGAGGTACACAGTTACATTGCTGATGGGCTCAGATGCATTTCACTGAGACGGTATCACAACTTGTCCTTCTGAAGGGCTTGTTGCTCCTGCGTACAACCCAAAATCGCCTTGTTTCTAGTCCACAGCAGTTCAGCTGCAGTCCACTGTAAATAATCTCATAATTGCACCAACCCCACTCATGCTCCTTGTTGCTTCTGAAACACGCCAACCTGCTGACCGACTGCTGTTTTGAAGGGTAAAGAAGAGGAGGAAGGGAAGAACAAGGGAGGGGAAGACAAGCCAGTGGTTAACCCTCTGGAAGACAGAGAGCCTGTCATGAATTTCTCACATTGGTGCCAACCTGCTGACTGACTACTGCTGCTGCTGTTTTGAAGGGTGAAGAAGAGGAGGGAGCGAAGAACAAGGGAGGGGAAGACAAGCCTGTGGTGAACCCTCTGGAAGACAAGGAGTCTGTTTTGAATTTCTCACATTGGTGCCAACCTGCTGACTGACTACTGCTGCTGCTGTTTTGAAGGGT
>JAABUK010009455.1_pt1 | contig 13311 bp, 13 predicted proteins | sample 5559141 | NCBI WGS metagenome assembly JAABUK01 (sample SAMN10711869, study PRJNA513367) | rock metagenome | isolation source: Antarctica rocks | place: Antarctica: Victoria Land, Pudding Butte nord | collected 2016-01-03
GCCCGTTCCCACCCATGCCCCGCTCGCGCTCCGGGTGCTCGCGGCGGGCAAGCACTGCTTTGTGGAGAAGCCCCTGGCGACCTCCGTCACCGACGCCGAGGCGGTCGCCGAGGCGGCGGAGCGCGCGGGCCGGACGCTCATGGTCGGGCATCTGCTCGAGTACCACCCCGGGGTCCGCATGTTGCGCACGCTCATCGACGACGGCGACCTCGGCACGCCGTACTACATCTACGGCAACCGCCTGAACCTCGGCAAGCTCCGCGCGGACGAGAGCGCCCTGTGGAGCCTGGGCGCACACGATGTGTCGGTGATCCTCGCGCTCGCCGACGAGGAGCCCGAGGAGGCCGTGGCCCACGGCGAGTGCTACGTGCGCCCGGGGGTGCAGGACGTCGTGTTCTGCTATCTGCGCTTCGCGTCCGGGCTCGCCGCGCACCTGCATCTCTCCTGGCTCGATCCCCACAAGGAGCGGCGGTTCACCGTGGTGGGGGCGAAGCGGATGGCCACGTTCGACGACATGGCCGTCGAGGGGAAGGTCACGGTCTACGACAAGGGCTTCGACGAGGACTCCCGGTCGTGGGGGGAGTACCTGGCGCGCTCGGGGGACATCTGGTCGCCCCGGCTGCCCAACGCCGAGCCGCTGCGCCTGGAGTGCGAGCACTTCCTGGAGTGCGTGCGCACCGGGGCGCCGCCCCGGTCGGGGGCGCAGAGCGGGGTGCGGGTCGTGCGCGTGCTCGAGGCGCTCGACGACTCCCTGCGGCGCTCGGCGCGGAGGGCGCGTGTCGCAACCGACTGAGGCCTCCGAGGTTCGTCCCGGCGCGGTCGTCCTGCCCGGGACGGTGATGGGGAGCGGCTGCCTCGTCGAGGAGCTCGCGCTCGTGGGCAAGGCGCCGCGGCTCGGTGTCCTGTCGGAGGCCTCGCGCGCAGCGCCGGGCCCCGCCGTCCTCGGCGACGGCGTCATCGTCTGCGCGCACGCGGTGGTCTACGCCGGCGCGCGGCTCGGGGCGGGGGTCGTGGTGGGCGACGGGGCGCAGGTGCGCGAGCGCGCGGTTCTCGGGGCGGGCAGCATGGTGGGGCGCGGGGCGTCGGTGGACAACGACGTGCGGATCGGTGAGCGTGTGAAGCTCCAGACCGGGGTCTACCTCACCGGAGGATCCGTCGCGGAGGACGACGTCTTCCTCGGGCCGATGGTCGTCACCACGAACGACGACGCCATGGGGCGCCACGCGCCCCGCGAAGGGATCCGCGGGGTGATCCTGCGGCGCGCCTGCCGGGTGGGCGGGGGAGCGGTGCTCGTGCCCGGCGTCGAGGTGGGCGAGGAGGCCTACGTGGCCGCCGGCGCGGTGGTGACCGCGGACGTGCCCGCCCGCGCGGTCGTCATGGGCGTGCCCGCGCGGGTCGTGCGCGAGGTGGGAACGGAGGACCTCGTGGAGGCATGGCGCTGAGGGTGCGGCGCGGGCGCCGGCCGGAACGAGGCGGCGGTGCTGCCGGTCTGACGGCTCAGGCGGCGGCCCGCAGCGGCGCCGTCCCCGCCGCGGCGCCGGTCCAGATCGTCTGCTCGCGCCCGGGGCCGACGCCGACCAGGACCACGGGCACACCGACGGCGTCCGCGATGAACTTCAGGTAGTCACGCGCCGCGGCTGGGAGGTCCCCCTCGGCGCGGATGTCCCCCAGGGGCTCCGACCACCCCGGCAGCTCCTCCCACATGGGCTTTGCGCGGTGCAGGACGCTCTGGTGGTAGGGGAACGTGTCGAGCTCGGCGCCCTCGGCCGAGCGGTAGCTCGTGGCCACGAGGATCCGGTCCTGGCCGGAGAGCACGTCGAGCTTCGTGACGCACAGGGCGGTCAGCGAGTTGATCCGCGAGGCATAACGCAGGGCCACGAGGTCGAGCCAGCCGACGCGGCGGGGGCGCCCGGTCGTGGTGCCCCACTCGCCGCCGGCCTCGCGGAGCTGGTCGGAGAGCTCGTCGCTGATCTCGGTCGGGAACGGACCCTCGCCGACGCGGGTGCAGTAGGCCTTCGCGATCCCCCACACCTCGTCGATGTCGCGCGGGCCGACGCCGGCGCCGACGCACGCGGCCCCCGCCACCGGGTTCGAGGAGGTGACGAAGGGATAGGTGCCGTGGTCGATGTCGAGCATCGCGCCCTGGGCGCCCTCGAAGAGCACGGAGCTCCCGGCGTCGAGCAGGCCCCACACGAGGCGCGAGGTGTCGGTGATGTACTGCTCGATCCGGTGGCCGTAGCCGAGGTACTCCTCGGTCATGGTCTGGAGGTCGAGCGCCGGCTCCTTCTGGAACGGGCGCAGAGAGAGTCGCTTGGGCTCGAGCGCGGTGGCGATCTTCTTGCGGAGGATCTTCGGGTCGAGCAGGTCCTGGACGCGGATACCCAGGCGCGCCGCCTTGTCGGCGTAGCAGGGCCCGATCCCGCGCCGGGTCGTGCCGATCGCCGAACGACCGAGCTTCGCCTCGCCCGCGTGATCGAGCAGCAGGTGGTAGGGCATGATCATGTGCGCGTTGGCGGAGATGCGCAGGCCGCTGGCGTCGATCCCCTGGCGCCGCAGCTCGTCGATCTCCTCCGTGAGCACCTTGGGGTCGATGACGACCCCGTTGCCGATGATGCACGTCTTGCCGGGGTGCAGGATCCCCGAGGGCATGAGGTGCAGCTTGTAGGTCTGCCCGTCGCGGACGATGGTGTGCCCCGCGTTGTTGCCGCCCTGGAAGCGGATGACCGCGTCCGCCCGCTCGGCGAGGAGGTCGGTGACCTTGCCCTTGCCTTCGTCGCCCCACTGGGCGCCGACGATGACGGTTCCGGGCACCGTCCGAGTCTAGGCCGAGAGCTCTTCGCGCAGATCCTCGCCGTGAACGGGGATCTCGACCTCGCACATCTCGAGGAGTCGGGACACGGTCCGCTTGCCGACCTGGTCCTCGAGCGCCGGTCGCTCCTTGATGTTGGTCGTGAAGATGATCGACCGCTGCTCCTCGTAGCGCGCGTTGACGATCGTGTACAGCTGCTCGAGCACCCACTCGGAGCTGCGCTCGGCCCCGAGGTCGTCGAGATGGAGGAGGTCGACGACGGCAAGACGGTCGACCAGATCCACCTCCGAGAGCGCCGAGGCGTCGTCGTAGGACTGCCGGATGATGGAGAAGAGACGCGGAAGCGAGTAGATGGCCACCGAGCGGCCGGCGCGCAGAGCGGCCGCGGACACGAGCATCGCGAGGGTCGTCTTCCCCGTTCCCAGGTCGCCCATGAACCAGAGACCGGTGCCGGCATCGAGGCGTGCATCGATGTTGTCGGCGAAGGCGCGAACCGGGCGAACGACGCTACGCGGCATGTTCGACACCGGAGGACGGTCCCAGGACGCGTCGCGGAAGCGCTTGGGGATCACCGCCGAGAGGGAATGCGCCTTGGCCCGGGCCACGCGCTGGGGCCGGCAGCGACAGGGCCGGACCGCGCGGTCGCCCTCGTCCTCCACGAATCCCGTGCCGTCGCACTCACCGAAGGGGCATGGCGCGCTCACGCGAAGCGGTCCTCCTCGATGTGGGTGCGGAAGCGCGGATACTCGGCCTGGAACACGAGCTTCACCGTGCCCAGCGCGCCGTTACGGTGCTTGGAGAGGATCACCTCGGCGATGCCGGGCTCCTCGGACTCGTCCTTCTCGTAGTACTCGTCGCGGTAGATGAACATCACGAGGTCGGCGTCCTGCTCCACATTCCCGGATTCGCGCAGGTCGGAGAGCAGCGGGCGCTTGTCGTGGCGCTGCTCGACCCCGCGCGAGAGTTGGGAGAGCGCGATGACCGGTACGTCGAGCTCCTTGGCCAGGAGCTTGAGCCCGCGGCTCATCTCGCCCACCTGCTGCACGCGGTTCTCGATGCGGCCGTCGGCGCGCATGAGCTGGAGGTAGTCGACGATCACGAGGCCGAGGCCGTCCGCGCTCTGCTGGTGCAGGCGTCGCGCCTTGGCGCGGACCTCCGTCGTGCCCACGTCGGAGGAGTCGTCGACGTAGAGCGGCGCCCCCCCGAGCTTCTGGCACGCGTCGAGCACCCGGGGCCAGCGCCGGTCCTCCACCCGGCCGCGGCGGAGCTCGTCGCCCTTGATCGAGGCCTGCGAGGCCACGAAGCGCTGGGCGAGCTCGGCCTCGGACATCTCGAGGGAGAACAGCGCGACGGGCTTGCCGTGCTCGATCGCGGCGTTCTCGGCCATGTTCGTGACCAGCGCCGACTTCCCCATCCCCGGCCGGGCGGCGAGGACGATGAGGTTCCCGGGCTGGAAGCCGCCGGTCATCTCGTCGAGGTGGCGGAACCCCGAGGGCGTCCCCGTGAGCGTGGTCTTCTGCTGGGAGAGCGCGTGGAAGCGGTCGAGCGCGTCGTGGAGGAGCTGCTCGATCCCCACGAAGTCCTTCTGCTTGTCGTCGCGGCCGACCTCGAGCATCGCGCGCTCGGCCTGGTCGACGAGCTCGCGCGGCGGGGCCTCCCGATTGGCGATCCTGCCCAGGATCTCCCAGCACGTGGTCTGGAGCCGGCGCTCGAGCGCGTGCTCGCGGACGATCGAGGCGTACTGACGGACGTTGGCGGCGACGGGCGCGGCGGAGGCGAGCTCGTCCACGAGCGCCTCGCCTCCCGCCTCCTCGAGCTTTCCCCGCGCCTTGAGGTGCTCCTTGAGCGTGAGGTCGTCGATCGGCTCGCCCTTGTCGTAGAGCGCGAGCATCGCGTCGAACACGGCGCCGTGCTGCGGGCGGTAGAAGTCGGTGGAGCGGAGGCCCTCGTCGATGACCACGCCGTAGATCCGCTTCTCGGCGAGGAGGATCCCGCCGAGCACCGCCTGCTCGGCGTCGAGCGAGTGCGGAGGGGCGAGCATCGAGGTCTCGGCGACGGCCACGGCGAGCGACCATAGCCCCGCCCTCGGAAGGTGTTACGAGACTGTCTGCAAACTCCGCGGAGTTCGCCGAGGGGCCCCTCCCGACAGGCTCCTAGCGCTGCTCGACGACCATCGTCTTGACGGTCGCCGTGACGCCGTCGACCACCTCGACGACGACCATGTGCGTGCCCACGTGCCGGATGGGTTCCTCGAGGTGGATGCGCCGCCGGTCGACCCGGATCCCGCGCGCCTCCCGGATCGCGTCGGCGATGTCCTGGGCGGTGACCGAGCCGAACAGCCGGCCGTCGTCGCCCGCCTGCTGAGCGATCGTGAGCACCGTGCGCTGGAGGAGCTGCGCGTTCTCCTCGGCGCGGGCGGCCGCCTCGCGCTCGGCGCGCTCCGCCGCCGCCATGCGGTGTCGCGCGGCCTCGAGCGCACCCTTGGTGGCAGGCTGGGCGAGCTTGCGCGGGACGAGGTAGTTGCGCAGGTAGCCCGGGGCGACCTCGATGACGCTCCCCTTCTCGCCGAGCGCGTCGACGTCCGCGAGCAGGATGGCCTCGGCCATGCCCTAGCGCTCCCGGTCGCGGTCGCGACCACCCCGGCCGCCCGTGCGCTCGACCGCCGCCTCGTTGACGTAGTAGAGGAGGCCGAGCTCACGCGCGCGCTTGATGGCGCGGGCGATCTGGGTCTGGTGGCGGCGGCAGGCGCCGGTGATGCGCCGAGAGCGGATCTTGCCCTTCTCGGAGACGAAGCGGCGCAGCGAGCCGATGTCCTTCCAGTCGGCCTGCTCGATCTTCTCCTTGCAGTACGGGCAGGACTTACGGCGCCCGGCGCCCGGCCCACCCTTCCTGTCTCGCTTGGGCCTGACCGGCCGCTTGCGCTGCTTTGCCACTGACCACCTGTACCTGTCTAGAAGGGAATGTCGTCGTCCGCGGCCGCGGTGGTCGCCGGCGCGAAGTCCCTGGTGTCCATCGGGATATCGCCCGCCGGGCGCCCGTAGGAGCCGCCGTTCTGACCGTTGCCACCGCCGGCCTCGTCCCGGCCGCCGAGGAACTGCACGGAGTCAGCGATGATATCGACCGCCTGGCGCTTGTTCCCGTCCTGGGTCTCCCACTCGCGCCACTCGAGGCGCCCGTCGAGGGCGATCGGCCGGCCCTTGGAGAGGAACTTCGCGCAGTTCTCGCCCTGTGCGCCCCAGACCGTGACGTCGAAGAAGTTGGGCTTGTCATCCCACTCGCCGGTCGCGTTGTTCTTGCGGCGGGTGTTCGAGGCGATGCGGAGCGAGCAGACGGACATGCCGCTCGCGAGGGAGCGGAGCTCGGGATCCCGGGTGAGGTTGCCGGTCATGACGACGCGGTTGATGTTGGTGGCGGCCATGGTGGATGAGTCTAGGTTCGGCCCCGGCCGTCAACGCGGCGGCGGCACGCTCTTTCCGCACTTTCAGGACGAAGGCGTTACGCCTCGACGGGCTCGCGCCGCGATTCGGGCGGCGGAGGGGTCCCGGGGAGGACCTTCACGATGCGGAAACGGGCGACCCCGTCGGTGATGCGCAGGCTGTGACGCAGCCCGTCGAGCAGCTCGGCGGAGCCGTGGAGCTGGAAGAGGTGGTAGTCGGCGTCGGGGCGATGGGCGATGGGGTAGGTCAGGGCGCGGATGCCCCAATCGTCGTCGACGACGATCTCGCCGCCGCCCTCCCCGACCCGCCCACGGACGCCGTCGAGGATCTCCTGACGGCGGTCGTCGTCGACGTCCGTGCGCATGAGGAGCATGAGGTCATAGAGCTTGGAGGTCTCGGCCATGAGCGGTTGGGGACGGTAGCAACGGCTCACGAGGGGAGAATCGGGGGCGGGGACCCCCTAGGCGGGGGGTGGATCGGGTGCGCTGGGGGAACGTCGGGCGCGCGCTCGCGGCCCTCGCCGCCCTGGGCCTCGTCCTCCTGTGGCCGCGCGGTCCCGCCCCGGCGGGGGACGCCGCGCTGGACGCCCGGCCCGTGCCCGCGTACCCGGGCGCCGTGGCCGGCGTCGCGCCCCGGCATCCCGTCCCGCACCGGCGCGCGCGCCCACGAGGGCCGAGGCGACGCCCGCAACTCCGCCACCGGGCGCGTCCACGCCGGGCCCGCGGGCGTCCTCGCGCGAGTCGCCGGGCCAGAGCGCCCGAGCACCGAACCCACGCCCACCGCCCGCACCACACGCACGCGCCGCGCCCGCCTGCGCCCGCCTCCCCTCCGCCGGCCCCCGTGCCCGCTCCCCGGCCCGCACCCGTCGTCCCCGCGCCTCCCTCCCCGCCGGCCCCGGTAGCCCCTCCCCCGTCCGCCGCCCCGGCGCGCGCCCCTCCTCCTCCCCCGCCGCCGCCGCCCGGCGAGTTCGGCCCATGAGCCCGCCGCATCGGACTGGTCCTCGGGCTCCGGTACCTCGCCGTCCAGACCTCGTCGCACGAGATCAACCGGGGACCCAGGAGCTTCGGCCCCGGCGACGCGTTCTCCTTCACCGAGAGGCTTCTCGTCCGCCGTGGGGTCGCGGGATCGGACCGCGTCCGCTGCGACGTGCTCTCCCGGACGCGGTTCTTCTGTCGTGGGCGCCTGTTCTTCCGGGAGGGCACGGTCGCCGTCCGCGCCGTACTCCGTCCGACGAACGGGCCGTTCTCGATCCCGGTCACGGGCGGCACCCGGCTCTTCCGCGGCCAGCGTGGCACGCTGCGCGTCGTGCCCGCGGGGCACGACAACTCGCGGCTGACGCTCAGGCTGAGGTAGCCCGCGCGCCGCGTCCCTTGGCCCGGATGTCCGCGAGCTGCTCGTCGATCCAGTCGCCGGGATCGCGGGCGGTGACGATCGCGTTCAGCCCCTCCATCCGCCGCCGGCGCTCGGCGTCGGGCATCGTCAGCGCGGCGTGGATGGCGTCCGCCGTCTCCTGGATGTCGAAGGGGTTGACCGAGAGCGCGAACTCGCCGAGCTCCTCGTGCGCCCCCGTGTTCTCGCTCAGGATGGAGACCCCGGCGCGCTCGTTGACCAGGGGGCCCTCCTTGGCCACGAGGTTCATGCCGTCGAACATGGCGTTGACGAGCAGCACGTCGTACTCCTTGTAGGCGGCCATCGCCTCCTCGAGGTCGTCGCGGAGCTTGAGTTGGATCGGCATCCAGTTCGGCGTGCCGTGGCGGTGGTTCACCACCGCCACCACCGCCTCGATCCGCTCGAGATACTCGGCGTACTCGGGCACGTCGGTCCGCGAGGGCATGAGCTGGGCGACGAACGTGACGCGCTCGAGGAACTCCGGGTGCTGCTCGAGGAACAGGTCGAAGGCGGAGAAGCCCCGCAGGACGTTCTTCGAGAGGTCGGCGCGGTCCACGCGCAGCACGAGGTGCTCCCGGCGCTCGCGCGCGAGCCGCTCCGAGAACTCGGCCACGCGCGAGCGCTGCGCCGTCCGCCGAGCGGCGCCCGCGTCGATGGGCAACGGATAGGCGCGCACCCACACCGCGCGCTCGCCGTGTTGGACCACGCCGCGCGCGAAGTCCACCTCGAGCCCCATGAGGTCGCGACAGCACTGGAGGAAGTTGTTGCGGTAGGCCTGCGTGTGGAAGCCCACGATGTCGTTGGCCAGGATGCCGTCGTAGATCTCCGTGCGGATGGGCGTGGGGAGCACGCGCCACGCGTCGGGCTGGGTCCACGGGATATGGACGAAGTGGTGGAGGAAGACGTCGGGGCGGGCGCGGCGCACGAGCGCCGGCAGCGTGTAGAGGTGGTAGTCGTGGACCATGACCACCGGCTCCTCGACGCCCTCCACCTGCTCGAGCACCGCCCGGGCGAGATCCTCGTTCACCACGTTGTAGCCCGATTCGAACGCCTCGACCTCGTTGCGCCGGATGTCGGGGGCGTTCGAGAGGTCCCACAGGTAGTGCTGGATGAACCACAGCAGCGGGTTGGCGACGACGTTGTAGAAGCGGTCGTAGGCGTCGGCGTCCGAGCTCACGAGCTTGACGAGATAGCTCGACTCGCCGTCGACCGCCTGCACCTCGAAGGGCTGCCCGCCGTGCTCGGCGGCGACCTCGGCGTCCCGGTCGGTCATCGCCGAGGCGATCCACACGACCTCGCGGTGCGACGCGAGCCCGGTCAGCGCGGTGACGAGCCCGCCGCCGCCGCGCTTCTCGCCGCCATCGTCCTGGAACGTGATGGGACCGCGGTTGGAGACGAGGACGAGGGGGGGAGCGGCCACGGACCCCCCAACCTACCCTCGCTGCGCTAGCGACACATCCTCTAGGAGCCCGGCCGGGTACCCAGGCGGACCTTGACGGTCCGCTTCTTCCCCGCGGAGCTCACCACGGTCAGCGAGAGCTCGTCGCCCGGCGAGTGCAGGCCGACCACGGTCGAGAGGTCGCGGCTCTTGGTGAGCGGCTCGCCGTCCACGTCCGTGATGATGTCGCCGCCGGTCTGGTAGGGCGCGAACTGGAAGGTGGTCTTGCCGGGACCCCCGGCCTTCAGCCCCGACTTCGCCGCGGGCGTGCCGGGCTGGAGCTCCTGGACCCACGCGCCCTGCTTCACGGGCAGGGAGAAGCGCGTGGCGAGCTGCGGGTAGATGGAGACCGTCGTCACGCCGAGGTAGGCGTAGCGCGCGACCCCGTTCTTGCGCAGGTCGTCCAGCGAGCGCTTCACGGAGTCCACCGGTACGGCGAACCCGACGCCCTCGCCGCCCCCGCCCGTCGACTCGATCTGGGCGTTGATGCCGAGCACGCGGCCCTGGGAGTCCACGAGCGGACCGCCCGAGTTGCCGTGGTTGATCGCGGCGTCGGTCTGGAGCGCCCCGACGATCTTGAACTTCTGCGTCAGGGAGTTGATCGTCCGGTTCAGGCCGGAGATCACCCCGACCGAGAGCGACTGGGGCTCGCCGAAGGGGGAGCCGATCGCCGCCACCGGCTGGCCGACCTCGACCCCCTTGACCGAGTCTCCGAGCGGCAGGGGGCGCAGCGTGAGCCCCTTCGGATCGACCTTGATGAGCGCGACGTCGACGTTGGGGTCGGCGCCGACGATCTTCGCCGGCACCTGGTTGCCGTCGGCGAACTGGACGTAGACGTCCTTCGCGCGCTTGAACTGCGCACCCTGGCCGTTCGTCACCACGTGCGCGTTCGTGGCGATCTCCCCGTCGGCGTTGATCACGAAGCCCGAGCCCTGACCGGCCTGCTGCCCGCCGCCGCCGTCGCCGCCGAGCAGCGAGCCGAGCGACTGGCCCTCGAACACGGAGAGGACGGTGACGACCCCCGGGGCCTCGCGCTTGTAGATCGCGCCGGGGTCGAAGCCCGCGGGGCGCTCGGAGGGGACGGGCGTCGAGGAAGAGGCGTTGCCCGAGGCGGGCTGCGGCACGCTGACGACCTTCTGCACGGTCGTCGTCCTCGGTCCACTCCCCGAGGAGGACGAGCCGCCACAGGCGGCCACGAGCACCACGAGGGGAGCGAGCCACACGCCGCGCCTCATGCCGCCGGCACCTCCAGCGTGAAGGCGGTGCGCCCGGGCTGGGCGTCGAGCGCGAGCGTGCCGTGCATGTAGCCGGCGAGCTCGGAGGCGATCGCCAGACCGAGCCCGGAGCCGCGCGTCCCGTCCGAGGTGAAGAACGGCTCGAAGACCTGAGCCTGGTCCGCGCGCCGGATCCCCGGCCCGTCGTCGCGCACCGCCAGGCGCGCCCGGCCGTCGTGCCGGCCGGCCGTCACGACCACCTCCGTGCCCGGGGGCGTATGGGTGAGCGCGTTGTCGATGAGGATGCGGAGAACCTGGGCCACACGTACAGGATCGCAAACCGCGTCCGCCGGTCCGGTGCCCAGTCGCAGGACGAGGTGCGCGTCGCGTGTCGCGAGCGCCGGCTCGAACTCGGCGGCCACACCGCGGGCGAGCTCGGCGAGGTCCACCGCCTCGGGTCGCAGCTCGAGCGATCCGGACTCGAGCTTGGAGAGATCGAGGAGGTCCGTGGCGAGCTTGCGCAGGCGCTCGACCTGCTCGCCGAGCTGGGCGACGAAGCGCCGCCGGTCCTCCTCGTCGACCTCCTCGTCCTCGAGCAGCTCGACGAAGCCGCCGAGGGAGAAGATCGGCGTGCGCAGCTCGTGGGAGGCGGTCGCGATGAACTGCTTGCGTGCGGTCTCCAGTGCGGCGAGCTGGTCGCGCATCGCGTTGAAGGTCAGCGCGAGCTGGCCGAGCTCGTCGGAGGACTCGACGGGGATCGGACGGGAGAAGTCGCCGCCCGCGAGCCCCTCCGCGGCCCGCTCGAGCCGCCGCACCCGCCCCGCGAGCTGCGTGGCCACGGCGAGACCCGCGAGCACCGCCAGCCCGAAGGCGATCCCCCCGGCGACGAGAAAGCGTCGGCGCACCACGGCCACGTCCTGCTGCACCGCGGAGAGCGGGGCGGAGAGCACCGCCACCGCGGCCGGCCGGCCGCCACGCAGGAGCGGGCGGGCCGCCTCGCCCCAGCGCCCGGTACCCGCCGACTCCGTGGCCAGGACCGTCCGCCGCGTCGCCGCGGCCTCGAGCGCGGAGGCGAACTGCAGGTCGCCCGGCGTGCTCAGGGCCGCGGAGTCGGCGACGACCTCCGTGTGCAGCCGCCCCCCGATCCGCCCCACCCGCAGGAGGGTCACCCGGACGGACGCGCTCGCCGAGGCCCGGCGGACGCGCGCCGTGACCTCCGAGGCCCGCAACGAGGACCCGACCGTGGCGGCGAGCGCGGCCCCCGAGGTCCGCGCGTCGACCCCGAGCTGGCGCAGGGTCTCGTCCGTGAGCCGGTGCTCGAGCGTCGGCACGACGAAGAGGTAGACGCCCGCGATCGCCCCCAGGGCGATGAGCGACACGAGCAGGGTCAGGCGGGCGCGGATGGAGCGGAGCACGGGGATCCGCATCTCAGCCCCCGTCGTCGCGGAAGCGGTAGCCCACGCCGCGTACCGTGAACATGTACTCGGGGAGCTTGGGGTCCGCCTCGATCTTCTCGCGCAGGTGGCGGATGTGGACGTCGACGGTGCGCTGGTCGCGGAAGGCTGAGTCCCCCCACACCTGCGTGAGCAGCATGTCGCGCGTGAACACCCGGCCGGGTGCGCGGGCGAGGGCGTGGAGGATCTCGAACTCCACGAAGGTGAGGGCGACGGGCTCGTCGCGCAGGGTGACCGTCCGCTTGTCGGGATCGAGACGGAGCTCGCCAGACTCCAGGGCGCGGCCGTCGCCGCCGGCCGAGCGCGAGAGCTCGACCCGCCGGAGGGCGGCCTTCACGCGGGAGCGGAACTCGCGCAGGGAGAAGGGCTTCGTGATGTAGTCGTCGGCGCCCGTCTCGAGCCCGACGACCTTGTCGCTCTCCTCCGCGCGGGCGGTGAGCATGATGATCGGCACCGCCGAGCGCTCGCGCAGGCGCCGGCAGACCTCGAGCCCGCTGACCTGGGGCAGCATGAGGTCGAGCACGACGAGGTCGAACGGCTGCTCGCGGAAGCGCACGAGCGCCTCGCGGCCGTTGCCGGCCTGGACGACCTCGTACCCGTCCTTCCGCAGGGGGTAGGAGAGGAGGGTCTGGATGGACTGCTCGTCGTCGACGAGGAGGATCCGCGGTGCGCGTTCTGCCATGTCCGGAGAGACGCTCTAGGGTAGGCGGGCGAGGATGCTCGACCCGAGGATCTACCGCGCCGGCTGGATCGGAGTGCTCTTCGCGGTCATCGTGGTGGCGTTCTCCTTCCACGGTCTGCCGCGGGCGAGGACGACATCCCTCTCGGCCCAGGCCTTCGACGGCCAGGCCGTCGTCGCCCGGGCGCGGGCGCTGACCGCGGCGGCTCCTGCCCGGCGGCCGGGGAGCGCGGGGGACCGGGCGCTGGCCACGCGCGTCCGGACCGACCTTGTGGGCCGGCACGGGTTCCGGGTCTCGACCCGGCGCTTCGCCGGCCGGACGGTCGACGGCGAGCGCGAGCTCGAGACCGTCCTGGCCGTGCGCCCGGGGTTCTCCGAGCACCGGATCGTCGTCGTCGCCGACCGCTCCGCGCTGCGCCGGGGTGCAGCACCGGAGGCGACGGGGACCGCGGCGCTGCTCGAGCTCGGACGGGTGCTGGCGGGGCGGACCGTGCAGCGCACGCTCGTCCTCGCCTCCGTGTCCGGCGGTCCGGGGGCGCCCGGGCTGCGTGACCTCGCTCAGCATCTCGGCGGTCCCACCGACGCGGTGATCGTCCTCGGGGACCTCTCGGGCGCCCCCGACCGGCGGCCGTGGGTCGTCCCGTGGGCCAACGCGCCGGGGCGGCTCGCGCCCTTCGGGCTCCGGCGCACCCTGCGCGCCGCGCTCGAGGCCGAGGCCGGCGCGCGCCCCGGCGAGTCCGGCCTCCTCGAGCAGATCGCGCGCCTGGCGTTCCCCATGACGCTCGGCGGTCAGGGCGCGCTGCTCTCGGAGGGGGTGCCGTCCGTGCTCGTCTCGGCGTCGGGGGAGCGCGGGCCGACCGGAGGCCAGGCCCTCGACGCCGCGCGGGTCGA
>JAABUK010009456.1_pt1 | contig 13310 bp, 18 predicted proteins | sample 5559141 | NCBI WGS metagenome assembly JAABUK01 (sample SAMN10711869, study PRJNA513367) | rock metagenome | isolation source: Antarctica rocks | place: Antarctica: Victoria Land, Pudding Butte nord | collected 2016-01-03
TATGCAGGTTTTCAAGTTCGTTCTAGACTGTCTTGATGTTTTCCACATTTGACCTTCGTCTTCTTCTATATGTGATCAGACTTGCTGGCTGGCTAAAGCATTGTAATCTCTCTCTCTCTCTCTCTGTTTGCTGATATACAGCTCTTCCCAATGCACCAACGCCCTTTATATGGAAAACAACGTCCTGGCGTGCCGGGGCGCCCCCCGCCCGCCCGGGCCCCACGTGACCGCCATGCTCAGCGCCCGCGCGGCTTCGGTGCCTGGTGCAGCGCGTCAGGCGCTTTGCGACCAGCCCGAAGCTCGGCGATGTGCTCCTCGGGTGCCAGGGCGCCTTCGTGAGGCAAAAGATGCTGCTCTCGCAGCTGCCTGGCCTGGTGCCATCGACGCCCCAGGCCCGTTGACTGACCTCAGCGTCGCGGCAAGCAACAGGGACCCCTGAATGCCGCTGGCAGCGCATGTCATGCATAGCTTTGCGCACATGTGGTCGCAGCATCGAGAGCGAGTATGCACACAGGGTCTGCGCTCCTTGATCACACGTATTTCCTCAAGCTGTGTATCCCCCTCAAACTCAAGTTCTCAAGCAGCCTGCAGCCACATAGAACTGCGCGCAAGTGCTTTGCAGCAGAAAGTATTGCTGAGCGTGAGCTTGCACAGATAGCAGAAATTGCCAGGTCTCTCCTATGATCACAGTCAAGAACGACTCAACAACCCATCTGATAATGCGGCAAAGGTCTGGATTTGTGTGTGGGCATGGCATCTGCACGCGATCACACGCGCGTGATGCGAAGCTGCTCCACAGCAATCATTGCCCCTGACGAGGTGTGTCGACTATACTGACTGTAGGCTGTTCTGCAGCAAGCATGCACAGCTGTATTTGCATTGCACAAGCAGATTGCTGAATAAATGTAGCTCTGCTCTGCATTTTTTGGCATCAAGTGAAGCTTCCGCAGCCACCCACAAGATGCAAACTGGCAGACGAGTTTGTCCACATCAGCAACAACAAAGCGTGTCAAGGAGCAGCCCTGCACGCACTTGCTAAAAGTGGTACATGCTGGCTTCATAACAGATTGCAGACAGGCAGACAAGGTTCCAGAGCCACATGCATGCAAAATTGACATGCTCACCAGTAGCTTTGCTTGCTGACCAACATCCTTGCTCTGTATTCAACACCAGCTGTGGTTGCTAGCAGATTTACACAGCGGAGAGAGACAGCTCAAGGCAGACAGGTGTGTCAGCAGCACTGGCATGTACAGTACTGTAATTGCTTTGTATGGACAGCTGCACCAGCAGTGCTTGGCAAACAGCAGCCCTGCTTTGCAGCAGCAGCTTCCAACAACACAGGCTTTTATAGGCACAGAAGGTGCCAGCAGCACATGCCTTTGTAGCAGCAAGGCTTGACAAGTAGCATACTTGCTGTGGAGTCAGCAGTAGCAGTGCTTGCTAGCATCATAACAACAGGCAGGCAGGCAAAAACCATGCCAGCAATTTTTGTGTAAACATTTGGCTGTGTAAAGCATTTGCTTGATCAGCAGGGTCTGCTCTGCACTTGCTGGTAGTGATACATGTTGGCAGCATAACAGATTGCAGGCAAGCAGACAAGCATCCAGAGCTACATGCATGCAAAATCCAATGCCCATCAGTGGCAGCAAGGCTTGCTGACAAACATGCTTGCTCTGTAGCAGTGCTTGCTAGCAGGTTTTCACATTGGTGACAGTTTTAGGCACACAGCAGCACTGGCGTATACTACTTTGTTTGGACAGCTGCACCAACAATGCTTCAGAAGGCAAAATCCATGCCAGCAGTTCTTGTGTACACATACGTTTATGAAAAGCATTTGCTACACAAGCAGGTTCTGCTCTGCACTTGCTGGTAATGGTACATGCATGGACAGCAGCATTTGTGCAGCAAGGCTTGACGCATATTTGTGTAAGTATGTGACACAGACTACTGTACATACAAGTCTCTGACGCAGAATGCACATCTGCATATGTGTCATGTTGCTATGCTATGCAGGAAGATCCATGGGATCTTGCGAGCGAGTCATTGAATACACTGCAATCTGCTTTAGTCGCGTGCATCAAATGAGCATGACCATGAGTGACCAGCATGAATGTCTATCAAATCTATACAGCAAGCGGTTACGTTACATTCAAAGCCACGATGCAATGGTACAACATTCAGCAAGGCATGCTGGTATTCCATGCTAGCCATCTGTGACAGAGAATCAATGCTTTTGCTGATGCACAATTGCAAATATGCCATAACTCATCAAAGCAGAGGCAACGCACTAGCATCCCATTAGCACAAACTAATTGTACTTCTGCATCAACAGCTCATGTACAAAAGAAAACGGCAGCCAACTATGAACAATTTAGCTAGATCTATGATGCCTCAGCACTGCCAGTGGGTGGGTATACAGGAAGCTGTTGCGTGCTGGCAGCCTGCGCCTTGACTTTAGCTGTAAGCTTCCAGCCGAGCACCTGCTCTTCAAACTGCACAGGTGTCAAGCGGTCCTTTGCAAGCTCAAACTGCCGCTTCAACTGATTCATAAGCATAGGGGGGCGCTTGACCCCTGCCTTCCTAGCTGTCTCCATAGCAGTCTCTGCTCGCTTGATCTGCCCACTCATGAACTCTTTCAAATCATGGCCATCTTGCTGAGCTTTCAGTATGCCATAGATGACAATTTTGCGATCAATGATAGCTGTCCTGTCTGTGATGCCCCGCCGCCAGGGCTCTTTCTCTGACTTGAAGCTTGCAGTACTCTTCTGCTGGTCCCCTCCTGAAGGTTCTTCTCCAGCTGCTCCAGTGGCACCGTCTACTTGTTGCCAAAGCTGTAACGTATGCCCTCTTTCCATAATCTCATGAGCAGCTCCCAGCTTGGATACTGCCCCAGAGTGGCAAATCTGCACGCATGCCTCTTGTATGCTGAACACATGTGCATCAACAGTAGCATGCTCAGCAGGCCAAGAAGATCAAGTGCCCATGAGGCAGGTATGACGGCATAAAAAGACAGGCAGAAATGCACAACAAGACAGGGTTACCTTTCTCAATTGGGCAGCGCACAGTGCAAAGCATTGCAAGAAGGACATCTTCGTGCTGGGCATGAAAACAGAACACCATCAACAAGGGACGATTGTGGCAGACAGCAAGGCGCAGCAATACAAAAGTTGGTGCCTGTGATGAGAGATGTCACAATTGTTGAGGCAGTCAGTCAGTGTGCAGCCAAGCAGCTAGCTTAAATGTGACGTCATACCTGCCCTCCCACTTGCACCAATATGCTTCGCCAGCAGGGCCAGGGTACACAATATGCACACCATTGACAGGCGGCCTGCTCAAGACAGCACGAGCACTGAGTGCCTGCAGACCATCAATGGGTGCGCCCAAAGGCATGCTGGCCTGTCCCTGCTGATCCGTGCGCTGCTGTACATTCGCAACCTGCTTCTTAGCCAACTCACGAGCATTTGCCTGCCGTGAAAGCCTCTTCTTGTCTGGTGTCAATATTGCTGCTCTGGGACTAGCAGCTGGACTGAGGGGCGCAGCAGAACTGCTGTAGCCCACTGTAAGGTATTGGGCCAGTGCATGTGTCTGCTGACTCAGCTGTGCCATTGCCAATGCCATCAGGGGATAGAAGCTGGCATTTGAGTCCAGCTTGCCCTCAATTCACTGCAAGCGCCTGTCCATGCGTTGCATTTGTGCCAGCATCAACCTTCTCTCCTCCTGCTGCCTCTCTTGCTGCCTCTCTTGTTGCTGCTCAAGGATTTGCAGGAAGGGTGTCATCATGGCTGTAGCCATTGCTGACGCCATGTGGTACATTGCACTGCTCTCCGGGGTGCTACCGCTTGCTGTAGCGCTAGGATTTAAAGCTGCCAAGGCACTTTGCATCTGCTGAAAGACATTCACCTGCGGCTGCTGCTGCTGCTGTTGCCATGGCTGAAATGCGCCAACTGTGGAAGCATTGGAGTGCTGGGCTCCACTTGCGCTCCCCTGCGGTGCAATTTGGGACTGCTGCTGCTGACGCAAGGTCTGAGCAGTCAGACTGATTGCGTCTAAGGCCTGGCGGGCGTGAGCTTGACGCTCGCTGACCTACCTCACTGGGCTATTGACAGAACCTTGAGCAAATGGCTCTGTGCCCATCAAACTGTGAACAGCATATGACAACTGCACTGGGCAGTTGGGAACATCCAGCAGCAGTTGCCCAGCAAAGCGCCATATCTGGCTCTGAAGCACGTCATCTGGCTCTTTACCATTCTTCAGTGCCTTTTGCACCAAAAAATGAGCGCTGGTCAATTTGTTGCATGCTCACAAATTACACCAGTGGTCTGCCAGCACAGCTTTGTGCACAGAAGCACCATGGCCATATGAAGCAGCACCGAGAAGAAGCTTTGAGTCGAAAAGAAAAGAAAAGACTACACCCTTTGGCATCAGTTTGATGAGAAGCCAAGTATTATACTGGGCTGCCCAGAAGCTTTGAGTATGTGTAGATGAGCAAAAAAACCACATGTTGCAGCATGATGGCAGCAGCAGCAGCAGTTGTATAACATGAGTCCATTGACTTACATGGACAGGCTCCAGCAAGCGAGCGACAATCAAGTGCGGCGGCAGCAAGCCAGCTATGCTGAACACTGGCCCTTCTGCTGCTTTGAGCATGCCCTTTCTCTCCTGATGGTACTGCTTTGTCACTCTGACCCACCGGTCCCACAAACCACTGATTCTGATCTCTTGCATGAACCCCAAGGTGAAGATGGGGTGTTCGGCTACTAGCTCTTCTAGCAATGGTGCCAGCTGCCACCAGCTCCGCCTCACGATCATGAAAATCATGAGCAACAGCAGTCCACCCAAGTCCCGCTTGCGCTTGTCTCCAGACAGATTTAACGGCAAAACAAGAAGTCTTGTGGACAGATGACCTGCCAGCTCAATGATGACTGCATTGTTGCACAGCAAGGCAGCAATGAATGCATGCTTGAAAGCTGTGACTGGACTGCCCATGTAAATTGCCCTTCCTCCCGCCTTGCATGATGCGTGATGGCACAAAACGCTGTCAAGAGTGCGTGCACGATACAGCATTGGCTTCTACATTCATTGCTTGTGCTTGAACGTGATGAATGTAGGGTGCTCAGCCCAGTGGTTTGCAGGTTTCAAAAGTCAGTGTGGAGCATGCTAGGTGCAGCAGGTGAGGCTTCTTGCATATGCAGCAGACTCACAACAACACGAGATCTATGAATGTCAAATTGATACCCCTCAAGCTGGTTTCAATGCTGTCATCTTCACAGAACACACAAGGGATGTTTGGTCTGCAAGCCTTACTCAACATCACCAACGTGCACATGCAGTGGTTCCATGCAAGGAACAAGACGCAAATGTATTGATCATCCAAATAGAAGCAAAGCATGTGCTTCGCTGTCCAATTTTCATTGGAGCAGCAGTTGCATATATGTCTCCTGCTGGTACTTTGACCTACCTGTTTTATCTGCTCCACCTGGCTCTTCAGTGTGGTCCATAACAAGCTAAACATCTCCTTGAACTCTTCCATGTACTCTGGATTCAGACCAAGGTCGCTGACATAGTTGTCCCGGTCAAGGTGTCCAGCAGCTTGAGCTACCAAGTCAAGCGGATGCACCTGGACAGTTTGACACCTCAATGCAGTATGGACTACATGGATGACTGCATTTGATGCTTGTAGTGGACGAGAAGCACATTTAGCTGAATGAAGTACGACATGCCATATGCAAGCTGGGTAATAGTATCAGCTATAGTCAACATTAGTAAAGAGACTAAGGTCAAGCAGTGCTTAGCAACAAGCCAACAGAGAAAGCTCACCTTTTCATAATGCCTGTCAAATGTGCCTAAGTCGCTGAACCATCCAGCTTTCTCAATCCCATTGAGATCTGTGCCAAAGGTGAGCACCAAGCTGTTGGGAATGGCAGACCTAGGCTCATATGTGTTCTTCAGCGAGGTACGACCTGCCCGCTTGCGTGCCTGATCAGTCTGGTACCCATGCGTGGCAGGACTGACAGTCTTATAGGGGGTCTTAGCATTGCTGAACAGTCGCTGCAACTCATAGCCAGACTCCCTTCCTGCCAGCACGTCCAATGGCGGTGTTACATCCTGCAATTGCAATGGAGAAGCCATTTTTCAGGTGAAAGCGGTGTTTGACATAGCAACCTAATACACTTGCAATCTTTGTATGCAAGCGTGTTTGCAGGACCTCTACGATTCCATGTGCAAAGTAGGATTATTGCATCTACAATGATGCATAGAGCAAATGCTTAAGATAACCAGCGAGATTCCAGAATTGCTCACCTTCCAGCCTGGAGCTTCATACCTGGCCACCAACCACATGGCAAACCAGAAGATTGGGCTGATGAGCCAGTCCTTATGGTGCGTAAAGGTCTGCACCTCCAGTGGCCAGTTGGAGACGTGGTGCCAGTGTCTTTAGAGGCGCAGATGCACTCCATGCTGTCTTTGCTTGCGTCTGCAGCAACTCACAAGGCCTTGAACATTGACACCATCAATTGACGGCAATGAGTCTCATGCTTGATGTTTCATCAGTCAAGTAAGAAAAGTGCTTTCTAGCTCATGATGAGCATCTTGAAGATATGTCTAGCCACCTGAGCCTTTGACTTTGCAGCTGACGGCACTGACGTTGCTGAAGTGGCCGACTATTCATTTGAAGATTAAATTTACGTGTATCAGTAATGGTTCAGGCCCGCTCTCAAAAAAGAGCTGTCTTTAAGCTCGACGTGCGCTCACAGAAAGACCAAGGCATTTAAAAAACACCAGCAACAGCTTGACTGGTGCCAGATAAATATTAAGAATATATAGTAGTTTACACAGTACATTTTCTATGTAATTATTGAGTATAGAACCTGAGTCTAACTCAGCACTTTGTGAGTCTTCAGTAAAATCATTGAGTTATGCACCCACCCTACCCTACCTGCATGCGCGGTATCTGAAGAATGTTAGGGTTCTGATGACATATATGACTAACATGAATATAACATATTACTGATCTCACAGAAGCTTCTACAGCACGTGCAGACCATGTGACAGATCACGCAATGGATCAATTACAGCATAATCTTAATCTTTCCTGTGAAGTGGATCAGAGTCAGTAGTCAGCTAGGTACTTATATATATTGATTTATTCTCGGTCGCTGGCATATGCAAAATTGACCTGTGGTTGATGCTGTGAACATTTGCAAAGAATTGCAGCGGATGTCATTTGACATCTTGCCTCTGCAGCTGCATGGGCTAGTAGACAACATATGCGCACAGCCTAATGACTGGGATGGATGGACAATTAGGCAGATATATACGATGTTTATTGGTTTTTGCTTTTCTGCCTAAGTGACCACATGTTCGCGAGCGGCAGGCTACCTAAGAGTGGACGCCTTGCTGAGAGAGCCAGAGAAGATTTCTACGCGTTGCGCAGTGCTGTTTAAGCATGCAGTTCAAGCGCTCTTCCGTGTCATGACTGCATGCCCGCCTTCTGGGCTCCGAAGATGAATCACGGGGGCCCGCGTGATGACGTTGTGACTAACATGCACCGCTAGTTATATAGGCCTCAAAAAATCAGTAATCCGCCCCTTGTCATCAAGTTTTGTGCACGTGAGCCCGAATTGAAGTTCGGAAACGCCTGCAGGCCAGAATCCTGCCTCGATGGGGCCAAAAAAAGTCATGTGACTGGTCCCCGCTCTGGTAAGACCTCTTCCTTAACACAAAAGCGGACGGTCTGACCTTGCTACCGAAGCATCGCAGCGATCAGCAATATCCTGTTGCTCCTCAAGGCACTCGCACTTTGTCGTTGCTTGGCAGATTCAGCTTGCCATCCGCCCAATCGACGCGCCGCTTGGCGTGGGTCTGGTTAGATCTGCAGAATGGCTACTAACGGAGATGGCTTCACAGACGACAGCGTCAAGGGTCCGGTCGGCGGAAAGAAGAACCCAAAGCTGCAAGGTCCTTTTCCCTACGAGCACAAGATCAAGGTTCCGGCGAACGACCCGGAGCTGTCTCAGCATGTCTTCAAGCTGCCCGTCGACAGCGAGCACAAGGCGAAAGCTCTGAATCTGTTCTCACTTGCACAGCCTCACATGCGATCTTTTCATCTGAATTGGATTGGTTTCTTCATCACTTTCTTCTCAGCGTACGGTGCCGCTCCTCTGATCCCGACAATCCGACAGGACGTTGGACTGACAGGTTACAAGGCAAATGAAGCTGGTGGGTTCTCTTCAACTGCGCTCCTCGTTCAGCGAGCTACACCATACTGTAAGCCGAACTCGCAGTCGTACAGTTTTGAGCGCATGAGCCCGTTTTTTTGCAGGTGTGGTAACTACAGCCGGTACTGTGGTGGTGCGAGTGATTATGGGATCTATGTGCGACAAGTTTGGACCCCGATACTGTAAGGCCTGTCTGAAAAATTCATCCTGTATTGATGATGCCAGATCTGGGATATCCAAACTCCAAAGTTGGGTGCATGCAAATAGTGCTGTGCACCACATTGCCTTATACCTTGCTGTATTGTGTGTATACTCATTTTTGTGTGTGCGTGCAGCCTATGCTTTCTTGCTGATGTTTACCGCCCCCTTCATCTTTGGCATTGCGGCAGTTCACACGGCACCCGGCTACATCATTTCCCGGTTCCTCATCGGCTGGGCTCTTGCTGCCTTTGTCACCTGCCAATTCTGGACCAGTATCATGTTCAGTCCCAACGTTGTGGGTTTTGCAAATGCCTTGGCTGGAGGTTGGGGTAACGCAGGTCAGTTGAGTCATCCATTTATGCACATGCACACTGTCGAGTCTGCTGCATTGTTTGATGGCTGTTGGCTGCTGTGACATCTGCTGCTGCAGTCATGCGTTTGCGCCAGTTTCCAACCTGCCAATGTCTTTCTGCTGCTGATATAAGATTGTTACAGGTGGAGGAGTCACCCAGCTTGTCATGCCTAACTTGGCTGACGGAATCGGCAAGCACACTTATTCCTTCCGTGCCTGGAGATGGGCTTTCTTCTTCCCTGGGTGCTTGCAAATCATTTGGGGTCTTGCGATCCTCATGTTCACCCAGGTACAGCTGTCACCACTGTTGTTGCATTGCTGTAATTTATGTTGATGATGCAATGCAACCAAAACTGTTTTGACTCTGTCTGCATGATTGTTTGTTAATTACAACAATGATGTTGTTGCGCATCACTTGTGCAGCCAGATGTCTGCACGCCTGAAATGGTCCCAATGTAACACTTGCATCAGCATGTCTCTGCTGACAAGCAAAGCTTCCGTGATTGCATTCTGAGCTGTGTCTGCGTCAGACAGTGATATCTTGCCTTAATCTTTTGTCACAGCTGTTTCTCTGGTCACAGTTCTGTCCTTCACTGTAGAGTGTTGATGCAGGACACCCCTGATGGCAGCTATGCTGCTCTGGAGAAGAAGGGCAAGAAGCAGAAGGCCAACCTGTTGAAGGAGCTTCTCAACGGATTCACCAACTACCGTATCTGGCTGCTGGCTGCTTGCTATGCATACAGTTTCGGGGTAGAGGTATGTTCTCTTCAAACAAGGCACTGCTGCAGCCCTGGCCCTGCTTTCTGACACTCATTTGCTTTCAAGCCTGGCATGATAGCGGGCGTGGACTGCCTGGGGCTGGTTGTTGGAGTGGTACGGCTATATGACCCAACAAATCGTCAGTATCCACCAACCAGCTTGTGCTGCTTGAATTCACTAAAGTATGTGTGTGTTTTGTCATGCGTCAGCGCGCCTTTTGCACTACACCTGCTGAAACAGCCCGTCAGATGTAGTACTGATGAGTGTTTCCTGATCATGCAGTTGGCCATTGACAACACCCTGGCACCTTACCTGGGATCCCAGTTTGGCTTCTCCACCAACAAGGCTGCTAACTTGGCTTCCATCTTTGGAATGATGAACTTCTGGGCGCGTCCCCTGGGAGGATTCTTGTCTGACATTGTTGGCAGAAGGTAAGCAACCAAATCTGAGGCCTGCCTCCTCGTGCCCTCTTTTTGTCACCTGTTTTGACTATGTTATTTTCAGATGTCCATAGCATTCCAGAGTTTGGACTTTGGCTCTGTGCAGCTGATGCACTCTGTTGAGCTGGCATTGCACTACAAGCAGCTGTTGTCTCTACACTGATTGTGTGTCAACGTGATGTCTCTGTACTGTTTGTGTATCAGCGTGATATTGGTTGGTGTGTACAAATCACTTTGTGCATGAGCTTACTGTGCTCATCAAATGGCTTGCTTGCTTGCAGGTTTGGCATGAGGGGCAGGCTTTGGCTGCTGTGGAGCACCATGACCTTTGGTGGCCTGTTTGTGTGCCTCATGGGAGTAGCTGGCAACTCATATGCTGCCACACAAGCCTTTGTTATCCTGGCTGCTGCTGGTATTGAGGTATGGGTCTTGCCTGAACCCTCCTGCTCAAGGCCTTGCATGACTGTGAATCCCATTGGCACTTACAACTTAACCCTCTTTCAAGCCGTACATGAATTTGAATGCCACTGTTACAGCACAGCTTGTTGTGCATGGCATTTTAGTTCTAAAATGCCATGCACAGCTGGCTGGTTACTTACTACACAAGTGGTGAAGCACTGTGCATTAATGTGACCTTGCCTTCACTATGACCCTATTCCATGCGCTGAGTCTGTTGTGCATGGTGCAGGGAACCTGCGGTGCTATCTACGGTGTTGTACCATTTGTGTCTCGTCGTTCCTGTGGCTTGTGCTGTGGTCTGGTCTCAGCTGGAGGTGCCATTGGTGGTGTCATGAACCAGGGCATCTTCTTCCTCAACACAGCGGCAGCTGGCCCATACTGTGAGTCACCTTTTTTTTCTTTTTTAACAAGTCTTGCATGGTCCTTCTTCTTGTTCTCATCCAAGTCTTGCATGCTCAGTCAGATTGTATTATGGGTTTTTCAGCTCTGCATTGAGCAATGGAATGCAGCAGCCCACTGTGGCTGCTGAATGAAGTCTTGCCTGAAACATGGACTGCCCTTGCCTACTGTTTGGCATTGGGCAGGTGCCTTGCATCATGCAAGGAACCACTCACTGCATTGCTGCTGTCTATTGCCCCACACACACCTTTCAGTGCTATCTATATGTCAGAGGATGATGCTTCCTGTGTTGTGCTGGACTCCTCAACATGTGACACTGACTTGCAAACCATACTTTTGTGCAGACATCCCCCCTATCGATGCATTCAAGTGGATGGGCGTGGTCATGATTGCTGTGTCCTGCTTTGGAGTGGGTGGCCAGTACTTCCCCATGTGGGGTGGCATGTTCTTCCCCGCCAGGAAGGGCGTCACAGAGGAGGACTACTACTTTGCTGAGTACAACTCTGCTGAGAGGGAGAAGGGCTACCACCTGGCCTCATCTGCCTTTGTAAGTCCCCTGTTTCTCCTGTTGAGTGCTGCTTTGTGACCATTTCTGCTGTTTTGCTCCTCATCTGCCTTTGTAAGTGTCCTGTTCTCCTGTTGGGTGCTGCCTTTTGACTATTTTTGCTGTTTCGCTCCTGATCTGCCTTTATAAGTGTCCTATTTCTCCTGTTGGGTGCTGCCTTTTGGCCATTTCTGCTGTGTTGCTGGTTGCTATTGCCCAGTGCAGATGTTCTCACAAGCATGCCTTTCATTAACAGGACAGGACAGCTTGTCTGAAGATTGGCGTGCCTCACATGCTGGGCTTTGAGCAAAATGTGAAGCTGTTTCAAATGCTGCTTGTGAGATGTGTGCTGACCCAGCTATTTGGCATGCAGGCAAATGAGTCTCGCAGCATGCGTGGAATGAAGAGAACAGCTGCTGACGCCGCTGCTCGCTTCAAGGCACAACAGGAAGCCAACGGTGCTGATGACACTGCACACGGCATCATGGACTCCTCTACTTCTACTACTCCAATGACTAACGGAGCCAGCCGCAACGGAGTTTAAGCCATGCTCTGTGAAGGCTTTTGCTGCCATCATTGCAAACAGGGTGCGCTGTGTTGCACAAATAAAAGGAGTGCAGCAGGCACTGTCTGTTTCCTTGCAAAGTGACTACTGCGTGCTGGTTTCGAGTGTAGATGTCCATAAGGCACTTGCAAGTTTTCCAAAACTTTTCTGTCTGCAATTGCGAAAGGCAACACAGTCTGATTGGTTAGCCTGTTTGATTACAAAGCTGCAGGTGAGCTGTGGCTTGCTACATTACAGATGTACGGCAATTGGGCACAGCGCATAGTTTGTTTTGACTAGCACAGCCAATTATATGGCTTTATTTTGGCATTGTTGCCCTGCTGGTTCGATGATTTTTTTGAAAATGCGTCCATCTTTGGAGTTGTACTGTGTACCATTATTTCGTTGGGATTTCTCTCTGTCACTGTTTGGCAATGCAACTCTTTCTGGAAGTATGCACTTCCAACTGACGAGGGTGTCAGCATGTGCAGTACATGTTTCTTAATTTCAATACTACTAGATGTAATATATGTGATCACACAGCCAAACTGGTGCTCTCCCTCTGCCATGACTCGGTTGCATTTCAAGCAAGTTGCATACACCGCAACTGTACTGTGCAAGCGCTGCAATTGCCCATGAGCAAAAAATGCAAGGTTCTGAAAATGAAAGGTGTTCCAAGGTGATTGCTGATTCAGTCCTGCATTGTGGGCATACCCCATGACAGCCTGCTGATGTTCTTGTGTGTGAGGCATTCCTTCCATTGTAACCATGCCATGTTGATTTGCAAGTCGGGTGATTGCAAGAAAAACGCATACACGACCACTGTGCTTTGCAAGGGATCAGCATGCTGGGTAAGCCTCAGCTGCATGAGCCATGCTGGCGATCGTTTGCTTTAAATGCATGCTGGGTAAGCCCCAGGGATCTGGGTAAGCCTCAGCTGCATGCGCCATGCTGGCAAATGTTTGCTTCAAATGCATGCTGCATAAGCCCCAGGGATCTGGGTCAGCCTGAGCATCATGAGCCATGCTGGCGATTGTTTGCTTTAAATGCATGCTGGGTAAGCCCCAGGGATCTGGGTAAGCCTCAGCTGCATGCGCCATGCTGGCAATTGTTTGCTTGAAATGCATGCTGCGTAAGCCCCAGGGATCTGGGTAAGCCTCAGCTGCATGCGCCATGCTGGCAAACGTTTGCTTCAAATGCATGCTGGGTAAGCCCCAGGGATCTGGCTAAGCCTCAGCTGCATGCGCCATGCTGGCGATTGTTTGCTTTAAATGCATGCAGGGTAAGCCCCAGGGATCTGGGTAAGCCTCAGCTGCATGCGCCATGCTGGCGATGGTTTGCTTCAAATGCATGCTGTGTAAGCCCCAGAGATCTGGGTAAGCCTCAGCTGCATGAG
>JAABUK010009457.1_pt1 | contig 13308 bp, 14 predicted proteins | sample 5559141 | NCBI WGS metagenome assembly JAABUK01 (sample SAMN10711869, study PRJNA513367) | rock metagenome | isolation source: Antarctica rocks | place: Antarctica: Victoria Land, Pudding Butte nord | collected 2016-01-03
ATCCGACGCAGGTGGTCAGGGAACGCCAAGATTGATATTACTTGATTGAGAGATACGAATATGAAGTGAAAATGTAGAATAAGAGAATAATAGAAATTCATGGCATAAGCGATAATAGGATATTTATTACGCAGAGCTAGAAAGGTCCTGCCTGACTGTACCTAGAATATGTTCATGTCAAAGATAACACAAAGAAAACTGCGTATTTTGGGATTGTACTACCACCGGATTCAAGAATCGAAATTACGCTTTTATAAGAATAAAGCTCTCTCGAGCATTTGAAAGTATGGAGGGGATATAGGATACAATTTTCGGATTTGACTTGTGAAAGGGTTATGTCTGGCTTGGGCGTGGCCCATTTGAATGGCTGGATAGATTCAATAGCTTTTTTCTGATGGCCAGTGCATACTTCTGCGTTGGTCGAGAGACCGTGCTAAAAGCATTTCCGCCTAAAAGCGTACAAAGATCCCCGAGATCGACGAATATTGCATGCCATGTACTCCCGTATACAGAAGAAACCGGAGCTACTCCGACCTCTCGGTCCAAATGGTCGGAAAAGGGATCATTGGGCTATTTCTCAAGGAGTGTAAAGAATGAAGTATAGACACCATGTTTGGATATACCTGACCTTCGAACTCCGCCTTAGCGTGGCTTATCAGGTTCATACGCAGGCATTAAAGCTATTTTGGCACCATTTACGGCACAAGTCAGCGTAAGCCATTCCTTCCATGGCCCGGGCTCGCGGCTTTCAACGCTCTTGAATTCTTGCATCAAGCGAATCGTAGTATAACTCGCCTCGGTAAGAGCAAATTGTTCTAAGGGCAGTTAGCAAGACATGACACTGAAGTATTGCGTTCGCTGCACTTACGGCCGATGCAGATCCTAGGGCCCCCATTGAATGGCAAATATTCCCAACCAGGTCTTAGAGTCTCCCATCTTTCGGGCTTAAACTCCTCGGCGTCCTCACCATAGAACTCCTTACGTCGATGCATAGTAAATACCGAGTATTGCACATAAGTCTTTGCGGGGATGAAGAGAGGGAAATCTCCATGGGGGCCGCCACCGAGAGGTAAAACCGTATCGACAACTGACATTCGCATGTTGGAGGGAACCACGGGATGTAGCCGCAGAGCTAGATTGAAATGTTAGTTCCGTAACATTCCAGTTGAGCATGTCGCTTACATTCGTTGAGTACCATTCTCAGGTACTTCATGTCTTTGATCTGTGCAAACGTCGGCTTGTCACCCTTGAGCGCGTCCACCTCAATACGTAGCTTCTTCCAGATATCAGGTCTTTGTGCAAGGATGAACCAGACATTGCTCAACAAGCTAGCCGTGGTATCACGACCGGCCAGTAGGATGTTAAGCATTTCTGATCTGATCTGTTGAGGATCATTCGTTCCCTTGGCTAATTCGTACAGAAAGATATAACGTCCCTTCCCCTCTGAATCTTGCTTCTCGGAGTTGAGAGTCTTGCGGTATTCCAAGGCTCTTTGGACATAGCGATCTATGAAGCCGTGTACATATTGGATATCTTTCCTAAATTTAGAGCCGAAAATCCAGGACCACAAAGCGCCATTGCGAAACCTAGTGGTGATCCACTTTTGCGACTCGTTCCACGCTTTTGCAAACTCTTGGCCTCCATCGCCAGATGTACGAGTGGCAAGAACGTTGGTCGATTCGCCGTACAAGTATTCGGTAGCTGAGTCAATCGTCAGCCGGAAGAATAGGTCCTCGATATCGACGGTAGAACCATCACGCGGAATCGCTTGAATCAAATGGCTGACATGGGTCTCGAAAGTTTCAAGGTCGCCTACTTGGCTGCGCACGAAGTTCGGCCTCAGAAGCTCGCGAGAACGGTGCCAGGCGGCGCCATCAGTGGTAAAGATACCCGGTCCGAGAACAGGAAGAAAGGCAGCCTTTCTACGGTCTGGCAACGACCAGTCCTTGAACTTCAGCGCCAAAATCGTTTTCAGGTTTTCCGGCTCCGCAGTGACGTAGATGTTCGTAGTCAAGAGCCTATTGTAAAAGGTGTACCCATTGCGTTGAAAGCGACCTCGGATGTGTTCGAGTAACCTGTGCTCTTTGAAGGCCTTGCCATTCTCCACGAACAATTTCCAGCCGAGAACGGAGTCTACCCATGGGTTGAGCTCGGGGGAGCTCTTGATAGGTTTACAACCATTGTCTTTGACCATACGACGTCGAGACACACCGATAGTATATTGCCAATAGATGTAATAGAATGTGTACAGAACCAGTGCCGCCAGAACAGCCTGGATTGAACTGCCAATTACCTTTCCATCAAAAGGAGGAGCCATATCGTAAACAATCTATTGGCAAAGCGGTCAGAACTAAGGTAGTGGAAGGTTGATAGGACTGATGTCTAGACCGTCGCATGAAAGAAGCCTTAGCTTGCAGAATGCTGCTTAGGCAATTTTTGAGCGACAGTTGTTGGAAGGTGCAGTTGAGTAAGTTGGAGATGAGTTTGAGGGGGGTAGAAAGCGTAAGTACTGAGAATGACGATACCCGCCGGGTTCCGTGTACACGCAGGAGGTACGGCAAGGCTTTCGCATTGAAGCCATTTGACGAGCAGACGAACATGATGTTGAAATATGCTATACATACCTGAATAGGATTGTTCCAAAGAGTGTTCACATTTTGGCCGATTCGTAAACCAACACATGAAAATCCTCAAGATACGTTGTAGACTTGTAGTTGAGTATTAAGCCGAGGTTCTTTCTGCGATGTCTCGATTTAAATTACTACCTAGTACTCGTATTTACCTCAGTCGCACATCTAGTGCTGTACCATTTCGACAAGGGTACCTTACGATTAAGAGACTACAGGTCGCGCGACCCATCTCGAAGGTCGCGCGACCCCTTCGATCATTCGAGCATGAGTCGCGCGAGCTCGCACGATCCTGCGCATAATTCCGCTTTCCTGAGCTAAGATATTGATAATCTAAAATTGTAAATAACAGCATTGATAAACAGAAAATTCTTAAATTCAATATAGTCTTGATTAATCATTTATTAATATTTGAGTAATTAAATAGTAATCTGACTTGTTGTAATTATACATGAATAAAAATGTTAGAATCATGCCTAGAGCAAGTCATAAAGATACAGATAAACGAAGAGTAAATCAGGTAAATGAGAATTCAAGACTAAAGAGCGAGATCTATCGAGATGCAAAGACTATATGTACAGAAGAAAAAGAACACTAGACTCGATAAAGTTCTAGACTCGCTCAAAGAATGTGCATTTCAGTAGAAGACTGAGCACGCTTGTAACAAAAAATTCACTAAGTGATTGAAATTTGAAAATGTAATTATCAATGATTAATCTATAATTAGTAATATTTTATTAATCATTTATTAATCAGCAAATAATCTGAAAATTAATAATCTGAAATTGAAAATTTTATCATTTTTTTCTTCTTAACATTATTATGATTTTTTCATTCTATTAATTTAATATTAATCAATAAATAATACATTATTAATCATTAATTAATTTTTTCTACTACATTTATCATTTGATCAACTTTTATCTCAATGATTAAATTAATTATTAATTAATAAGTTATTAATAAATGATTATTAAATCAACTTTTCTTTTAAAAATTTAATTAAAAACATAATAATAATAATTCAAATTAATCTCATATAAATAAGAATTTATTCATGATTTAATTAACATTTTACATTCTTGATTGAAAATATATATATATATATTTTTTTTTGATTCTTACTCGATTCAACACTCATTATGAGTCTATGTAAGATTCTATATATTGTAGCAAATGCTGTGCTAGCGTAACACTCTTTTCATATTTATTATTGCTTTTCTCTGCGCTCTATACTGTAACTGTTTTCAATGCAAGAACTTTATAAGCTTGTTTCTTCTTTACTCTTTCTCTCTTTCATTTGATTCTTTGATGACATCACAGTCTGAAATTGATTCAGTATGCTTATCAAGAATATCATTTGAATGATCATTATTATCACATTCATGATTTCTAGAAACTTTCTTAAGTTCATGATGTTCTATTTGCATTGCATTATCTTTCATTCTATCTTTCATTTAAAACATGTTAATAGAATGTGCTTGATCGACATTCAATCTTTGTTGCACTTGCATGTCATTATAGTGATATTAAGTACTCATCTCTCATGTAGAAATTGATTGAAGTTAATTTTTCTCATGCGTAACTGCGTCAATAATGCATTGTAAGACTTTGCATGATTCTTGTGCAGTTGCAAATGTCGATGTGTCATTTCTGATGTCAGATATTGAAAATGAGTTGCATTGAATTTCTCTTTTCAGACTACTCTTCATGTTTATTTGATCTGTTTCTGTATAAGCATCAATCTTGTTATCACTTCAATGTGTTGATATTCAATCAGCAATAAAGACAAATTGTGTGCATCATCAATCATCTTGTTCATTGCTTCATTTTTGAGTACTTCTGCATGTCTCATCATTTAATGTAGCTTCAGCATGACTTTTTAAGATCAAATGCTCTTGTGTGCAATTTGAACTCATTGCAGACGTGTCTGATCTTTTGTTGATATCATAACTTTTACTGTTTTCAGAGAAGTCTGACTATCACTGTATACTTTGTATATCTTTTCATGATATTTTTGATTCGCTGTCACTACATCTACAAGATGTTTCATTCTTGCAACTAATTTTTTCAGCTCATCATGATGAGTGATGACTAAAGTCGATTCTCTCAGTCTTTTATTTAACTCTCAGTTCATTCTCATCATGATCACTGTAACATCATCTCTGCTGTTGCTATCATTCAAGTAAACTCTTTGCTTCAATGTGAATATGTCAAGATTGTGTTATCTTATTGATATTTTCTTGTTTGCAACTATAACTATCTTCAATGACTTTGATCAGAAAATTGCTGTGTAAAGATGACTTCAATTCATCTTCATTTATTCAAGTGTTTCTTTCATTCACTTTTGCTTCAACTGTAAAGATGTTTTGCACAGCTTTGATTTTCAATCTCTTTTGAGTATCAAGTCATTGCAAATTCAACGTGCTGTTGTCTCAATAACTTCACTCAATTTTCAAGAGTTCATGTTTATTATTAATCTTTGTATCAGCTTTTGTAAATAAATATTTATCAACATCATGTTTGTTTTCATCTGTAAAGTCTCTGTTGATGTTGCATGATAAACATTAATGATTTGTTGCAATACTCTTTCTTGCACTAATTTCAGCTTAATGTTCAGATTCTTTCAATGATCTTTCACTCTTTGTGATGTATATCATATGATGACTTTGTGACTAAGCAGAGAGCGCATCATTGCAAAGTATATTTGCTTATTCATCATCATTGATAAATCTCAAGTAGACTCAATGATTGTCTGCATGATTTTTTGTTTAATTACTAGTTTTGCTTTGACATGATATATGTGAATCACTCATTTCAGCTTGAAGTTCAGTTGAACTTTCAAAACTCTGATATTTGATTTCAAGTTAATCTGATATCTTGTTAACTTTACATCAACTTTCATATTGAATCATTTAAAAGTTCTTGTAAAGTGAATCAACTCATGCTTTGTCATCAAGAATTTGATGTTATGCATTTTTGATCACTGTTTACATTTATTATAAATTTCGCTAAGAATTCTGCAGTTGCATTTCATAAACTCTTTGTATATCAAGATATTGATATTATTTGTTGAGAAGTGCAATGACAGACTCATCTTTAGCAGCTCTTTGTAAACTAGTGTCAGAAGAAAGATCATGTGTCGTGACTCAATCATGTTAGCAGTATATAAATAAAGCAGTCTACAACTTCTCTCTACAATCTGCATAAATTTCATCATATGTAATACTGTTCACTCTACTCTTTCAAAAAATTATAAGTCTTGATTAGTAAGAAGCTTTCAACGTAATTAAATTGAAACATTCTAAGCATTTGATGCTCAACAACTCGATACAAGACTTATTCAAATGAGCAATCAGCAATCACTTACTACATGTCTCATAAGAAGACAAATAAGTACATTGACTTAGAGAAGTTCAGTGAAATTCAACAGCTTACTACGCATCTCACAAGAAGATAAATAAGCACTTACATCAAATTGACAGTTTACTACAAGTTTTCAAGAAAGCAAACAAATAGACATACTTGAATGCATTGAAGAATGCATAAAATTTTCATCATCATTGACGAGATTACATTCTCTTCACTTCACTCATCAATCTATCTAATATTCTTATTTTATTCTTTGATTTTAACAACAAGCTAAGTCTACATTAACATCATGAACTTTAATGACTTTTTTGTCAAATGATGATCTGTTTTCATTCTCACTCACAAGAATTGCAATCAATGATTTTCTCTCATGAAAAGATGATTCATTGAGAAAGACTTGTGATTCATCATTGAAGACAAGTCTGACTTGAACACACTCAACAACATCATTGACATCATCAATGAAATTCAATCTCTCGATTTCAAAAGTCAAAAGATTGATGTGAAAGCTCACTACTGACTGATCATCTGCATCATCATTGATGATCAAGAATATATTGCAAACAAGATGTCAGCAAAAAAGATTTGAGATATTCTAAGTTACAAATACAAAGAGAAGTTACAAATCATTGAAAGACAATATCTGATGAACTTTATTGATTATAGAATGTCGATGAATATCTTTATTAAAAAGACATGAACACATCTCGTCAAGCTGACTTAAAAGATCGTTGCAACACAGAATGACATAAGCAATTTATTTAAGTCAGAACGTTGCTTTTAAGTCTTACTTCAATCACTGTCAAATGAATACATGATCATTCAAGATGTCATTGATGTGCAGAACAAGTCAAACGTTGAAAAAGAACTTCAAAAGCTACAAGAGAAGAAAGCACAATTGAAAATAACAAAGACTGTATTATGAGTCAAGCGAGAAAATGAACGTGAGTGTACTGATTAAGAGCAAAACAAACGCAAAATCAGTCATCATTGCAAACACTTTTCAGACTTTGACAGCAATCAATTGCGTCATCGATTTCTAAAATGTTTTCTCTGTGAAAACAAACATCATTTAGTCGATTGCTCTCATCTGTCTGCAGCTCAAGAGCTTGTGAAGAAATGCAAAGATAAAGACAAAACAAGACACAAGAGTGCTGATGATTTTCAAACTCTTGCTGAGCTTCTGAAGAATAAATACAAGAAGCACAGAATCTACAACGTGAAAAGTGACTCTGAAATTTCTGATGATGATGAGAATGATGAGAATGAAGAAAGTGAGAATATTGCAACTTTGTCAAAGAACATTGTCAGTAAGATTTTTGAATTCAATTGAATCACAGACTCTGATGTTTTCTTGCATATAATTGATCAACTTTGACTTTTTAGTGAGTCTTTAATTTGCATTAAAAGATGTATCATCAAAGTTGAAGAAAGAAAATTGTATGTCAATCACTGTGATACAGTAGTCATGCAAAATCATCATAAAAACTCAGTTAAGCTATTCTTTGTTTTTCATGTTTTTAAGCTCAAGATGAATCTTCTTTCTGAAAGAAGAATGTGTGAGAAAGATTTGTAAGAAAGCTTTGATGATAAAGATTTGTACATGCACAATAAGTGAGAAAAGCAAATGATTGAAACTTTAGAATGCAAAGATGTTTACATAGTAAAGAAAATTGCAAACAATCTTGATGAATTTGCATTATTATCAGCTATGCAGCGTGACATCTCATCAGCATTTTCAGCAATGCACAGTTCAATGAATCTTGATGATTCAATGAATCTTGATGATTCAATGAATCTAGATCATTCTGCATCTTACACTAACATGATTCATCATGAGAACGAGATCAAAGTTGATCACAATCAACTTAGCTTCGCAAATGACAAAAGCTTCAAGTTGTACAAACTGTGACATCATCGTTTCGCTCATCTTGAATCAGCAAAGCTTCGTCAACTTCATAAGATCATTACTTTGAAAAAATCTATTTTCATCAACGATAGTCATGAGAATGTGTGTGAAATATGTGCGCTCATCAAGTTCATTAACAAACAAGAACATAACATCAGTGATCAAAAAACAAGTATCTTGACTTTCATCTTCATAAATATCTGTAAATCACTATCGTTGTTTCTCAATAGCGAGTCGTACTTTCTAAAAATAGTGAACAATCACTTCAGAAAGACTTAATGCATTTCTTTGAAGTAACAATTCAATGCATCAGATGCTTTGCAAAAATGAAAACTCAGTGTAAAGCTTCACAGCGATGTCAGACTTCTCTCAATATGCAGCAACAACGTCACGAAACTTAAAGTCATCTTGAATAACTGATGCTCATCAGTTGACATTGCTTCTCAATACACTGTCTCATACATGTCAATTCAAAATAAAGTAGTTGAAAGAATTATACACATCACAGAAAACTTAATGCAAGTCATGATCAAGAATGCTGAACTTTTCATTAAGTTCTGAGCAGAAGTTGTGAAAACAGATGTTTATTTGCAAAATTGAATCATCACAAGACTTTTGATCAACGAAGTTCTCATGATCTTGAAGAAGACATTCATTGAAATCAAGCTTTCAATTGATCATGTACAAGTATGAGAATGCAAATGCTACTTGCACATTTATTTCAAGTCGTTGTCAATCGAAAACAGATGAGACAAATTCATGAACAAAGACAGACTTGATGCATTCATGAAATATGTGAAAAACATTAATAAGCAATATTGTCTTTGAGTCTCAAATCTCAATCGAGTCATCAAGAGTCATGCTGTCAAGTTCATTGAAGATGAAAAGAATGAAAACATGAACTTGCAACTTTGCAAACAGACATTCAACGTTCTTTCAGAGCGAAGATCTGTGAGAAAATCATTAAAGAATAATGTGTCAACTAACGTTTTAAAATTTGATGCTTTCATAATTGATGTTTCATTTGAATCAACTAATGCATTAAAGATTATTGCAATCAACTTGAATGCATTATTCAAGATCACATCACAAGCATCAAATGATTGCGAAATTCACTTAAATGTTCAGATCACTTAAAAAGTCTTTGCATCAAGCATGTTGAAATCAGCAGTTCAAACATTTTTGCATGTAGTCATTTCAAAGAGAAAAAGAGATAGCGAAAATCAACAACTGAAAGATCACGCATTTAAGATTTTGCAAACTATGATGATTTGATTCATTACAAAGAAAGTTAATGATGATGAGAGTGATTCTGATGCAAGCATGTCATGAACATTATTCAACGTTGATGAATCTGACTCTTTTAAAGTAATAAGAATTTTCACATTGAACATTTACAAAGATGCAATGCAGAACTCAGTTTGAGAAGAACTTTGAAAAGAAGTGATTAACGCAGAATTTATGACATTAGTTGTCAATGAAATCTGACAAGAAAAAGTGTCGCTCAAAAAGATCAACATCATAACAAGCAAATGAGTCTTTAAGTTAAAGATGCATGTCAATGATTCTCTTGACAAACTGAAAACAAGACTAATGATCAGAGATTTCTCTTAAATTCATGAAGTTGACTATGAGAATACTTTCACGTCAATCATCAAGTTTAACACTTTGCAAGTCTTTCTAGCTATCACGACAATGAAAGATCTTGAACTTCATCAAGTTGATGTAAACAATGCATTTACTGAGTCATTTTTCAAAGAAATCATTTACATGTTTTCTTCATCTGAAATGAAAGTCAAATTTGACTGTGTTTTAAAAGTTTTTTGAAGTCTTTATGATTTCAAGCAAGCTGCATAAAATTGACATGATCACTGTGTAACAATGCTGTCTGAACTCAACTTTGTACAATGTGTTGCAGACTCATGTCTTCTGATTTATAGATCAAAAGAAATCATGTTGTTACTATATGTTGATGACATAGTCATCATCTGCAAATCATTGAGCAACATTAAATAATTTAAGCATGAGTTTCAATGTATTTTCAAAGTCAAGAATCTGGAAAAAATGAAGAAAATTCTTGATATTCAAATTACTTGCAACAGAAAAACATGAATCTTACAAATAAATCAAACTCACTATCTTCATGATGTTCTTGAAAGACTCAATATAAAGTAAGACAAGCACAAGACAACAGATTTTTTAATAAATGAATATGATGCTTTTTGCTCAGCTGAACTTGAAAACGTGAGAATCAATCAGCATGAGTATCAACAAGTCATTGAAAGTCTCATGTATGTTGCAATTTACACTCAACTCAACATCATTTTTGCTCTCAATCAACTAAGTCAATATCTCAGTGATTCTGCAAAACATCATGAACATGTCTTGAAGAAGTTGATGTGATATGTTTGTTTCATCATTGATCTAGACATCATGTACGAAGTCAGTGAAAGCATGAAGTTAGTAGAATACTCTGACTTAGACTACATCTCAAACAGACTAGATCACAAGTTGATTCTCATTTACATTTACATGCTTGATGAAGAATCAGTCTTTTGAATGAGTTGAAAGCAAAAGTTTGTTGTCACATCAATCATTGAGACAAAGTACATGACTTTATCAATCTGCGTCAAGAAGAGTCTATGAATTGATCAAGTGCTCAAGAACATGAATCTGACAAAGTACTTAAGCATCAATCACAGTCACATCGATATTCTTGAGAAAATTACTCATCAATCTGTCTCACTTACGCAACTCAAGAAAAATAATCAAGCGACTCTTATGCTGATTAAGAATGCTCATATTCACGAATGATTAAAGTACATTGATATCACTTATCATCACATTCGAAATCTGCACAAGAAGAATCAGATTTCAGTGAACTTTGTCTTTAATCAAGATATGATAGCAGATGAATTGATTAAGTCACTATCTCAACAAAACTTCAAGAGATTCATTAAACAACTGAAACTGAAAAGCAGTGAAAGTTGAGAAACTTGCAAGCATTGAGTGAAAGTGTTGAGAAGTGCAATGACAAACTCATTTCTAGCAGCTCTTTGTAAACTAACGTCAGAGAAAAGATTGCACATTGCAACTCAGTCATGTTAGCAATATATAAATAAAGCAGTCTACAACTTCTCTTTACAATCTGCATAAATTTCATCATATGTAATACTGTTCATTCTACTCTTTCAAAATTATTCACAAAGTCTGTAAAACTAGTTTTCAGCTTGATGTCATCACATGCTTTTAACAAGTTTGCATTGTAAAACAGATATAATATCAATGATAGTGAAGAATTTTATGATATGTTGATGTCAGAGACTAGACTGAACTAAAGATTCTATCAATATAGAGAATTGATTATTATATTACTTGAACTAGATACAGAACAATACATCAGATAATGTACAAGACAAAAGACAAAGAGTGAAAGAAAAGAATGAAAGCTCAACTTTTATATACATGAATTGAGCAGAATTAAGACTAGACAGTAGTTTTATTGACTTAAGATTGCAAAAGTTTGCACACATGACTGAGATGATTGAAACAGAATTGCTGAGACTAGATTAAAATGACGATGACTAGATTAATGACTTGACATCATGATAGTAACTTTTCTCTTCAAGACTGAGCTTCTGCAAGATAACAAGAAGAAACAAGATGAAATGAGAAAGAATTGAAGACGAAGACTGAAACGAGACAAGAATTAATGTGAACGCATTTTAATGTGATGAAGCACAGATAAGACTAGAATAAATCTGAGTCACATCTGAGTCAGATCTGAGCAAGATGTCTGAAGAGTGAAGCGAGATGAGACGCATTTTAACATGATGATGCACAGACAAGACTGAAATAAATCTAAGTCACATCTGAGTCAGATTTAAACAAGATGTCTGAGACAGATTTAGACAAGATCTGAGTCAGATCTGAGCTGAGTCAAGACAATGAAGATTGAACTTAAAGTTCTTGATATTGACATTGAGACATCACACATGACAGTACATGTGATTCTTCGATGACAGAGTTGACGAGATGATATTCATTGAGCGTTTGCTCACAATTATTCAGAAGATTGAAAGACTTTCAAGTAAAAAAGTGATCTTCTCAATTGACGTAATACTTGAGCAGAAATGAGTTATAGCATCTATCACGCTTGAAGTTTAGTATGCTGTTTACATATCAGAATCTTTTGTCATTCTTAATGATAATGAATTCTCGAGATTTCTGACGTTGACTTGAAAGAGAGTCACTTGCGATATGACTCAGAAGAATGACATGAAAGACTGAGTGAATCTTCATGAATATTAAAAGATTTAACTCGATGACTAGAGAGTTATTCTTGAAGACATGCTTGATCTTGAAGAAATCAATGTTATGATTGTCTAACTTGACAGCAAGACGAGCGATGCTGAGATTGCAAGCATTCAGTCAGACTTCATCTTCGACAAAGTATTTAGAACAAGAACGACGAAAGAAATTGACATGAAATTCATAAATGATCTGAGCTATAAGCATCTCATCACGTAGATGCTCAGTTAGTTTCTTCATCTTCTTGATGAACTTTTTGACATTGATTAACTTGTCTCGAGCTTGAGACGTAAGATTCTCAAGCAGAGACTCAGAAAGCTTGAAGTCTAAACGTGAATTCTGACTCAAATTGATCAAGAAGAGTGATGTTAAAGTGATTGATGACGATGTGTTATTGATGATGAATTCGACTTCAGAAAGTCACTTAGCTCAGTCATTCTGCATGTAGTTGACGAAGACTTAAAGATAATGCTTCATGATAGCATTGACTTTCTCAATTTGATCATTGATTTCAGAGTGATACGTCGTTGATAACTTAACATCTATCTTCAGCATTTTACACATATGCTTTCAGACATTGAAGATGAATTGTGTGTTTCGATCAGACATGAAGAACTCAAGTAAATCATGATGTTTTCAAACATGAGCATAGAAGCAGTTGATAACTTCTTCAACTTTCATAGAAGTGATGAGAACTAAATGTTTCATTTTGATAAAATGATCAACGAAGATTAGAACATATCTATATGTGATATTCATGAAGATACTGAGCGATAAAGAATCTACATAGTTCATGAAGACATCACGTCAACGACGTTCAAGAACTGAAAGAAGATGCAATCATTCTTAAGTTTGTTGTCTAAAGAGCTTAAAATGTGTGCACACGTGATAGTTTCATACGAAGTGTTGAACATACTTATAAATGTTTGATCATCAATAGACTCAACTGATCAATTCATAGCTTTTTGCTTTTTCTGAATGATCATCAATGACATTATCATGAGCGAGCTGAATGATACAAAGACGTAGTTTATCTGAGTTGAGCACGTACTTTCTTTCTTGAAAGTACAGATGATTCTCGTGTTCTTC
>JAABUK010009458.1_pt1 | contig 13308 bp, 8 predicted proteins | sample 5559141 | NCBI WGS metagenome assembly JAABUK01 (sample SAMN10711869, study PRJNA513367) | rock metagenome | isolation source: Antarctica rocks | place: Antarctica: Victoria Land, Pudding Butte nord | collected 2016-01-03
GTTTTGGCCAGTCCACTTTTAGCTTGGCTTCTGAACTTTGTAGAACTAGATTAGTGTAGAGCGTGTGGCGTCGCGGTACTAGCGCCCTCCTTTATTACAGCATCACACCAGCAATTTCTTTGGTGCTCTATTGTCGAACGCCTTGAACAATTAGTGCTTAGTGTATACCGTTTTCCCAGTTATTGTCTGTTGACTCCCCAGATGAGTCCCAAAGACATAAAATGTAAATTGATTGATTGATTGATTGGTGAGTCATGCTGCATGCATAATCTGGCATAGCATTTTGTATAATCACACTGGGAAATGCAAACATGCTGGACATTGCATATGCCTATAGCGATTGACAAAGACAGCGTTCCTGACCTCTGCAAGCGGTTCATTAGTCACCAGGAAAGGCTTCAGGCCTTTACGCTGCTTGGGGAATTGCGCAAACGGACACTATGCGTGATGCCACACACCGTGGCGTATGGTGCAAGCCTTGCGTAGAACACGGCGTGCCTGAGGTTGATCTTAATTTGCTGTTTGGTGAAGACCTTCCTGCTTGATGGGCATCTTAAGCTGTTGTTTTGTGCAGCTGTTGTTCCAACTTCAGCCTGGCTGAATCAGCCATATGTACATCACAGCACGCAACCGCCAGGGTGTATTGACTACATGCCATGTGCTGCATGGTCAATGTGCTCTATGTTCGGCACAGTGTTTGTCTGCTTGATGTTTTTAGGTTTGCCAGCAGATCTGTAGTGTGCTCAGCAACTCGAGTCAATTGACACCATTCCGCGTCTCAACATCACAGTATGTCCAGCCGCATCTCGCTGCGGTACGGCATATACTGCCCACCCGTGCTGCAGAGATCGTCGGGCGTATTGCGGCGCAACACAGGTGCTGAAGCGCCTTGATATTGGGTCCCTGAGACCTGCATGCAGAACAGATCTTCACAGGTGTGATTCCAGTGGCACATGCGTGCTGTCAGCCTTTTTTGCAGAGCAGCACTGAGCGTTTGGCAAAACTTTCTGCGCTAAGCAATGCTACAATGCTTTGGTGTTGCGTTAGTCCACACCTGTATCAAGAGCAAAGTTGCATAGGTAAAAAACAGTGATACAAGCCTGCTGTCAGCCTCAGGCTGTTACAGAGCAGCACTGCAAAGTGGAAAATGCGTTGCCCCGACCAGTGCTGCAGTGCATTATTGTTGGGTCACCGCACACCTGCATGACAAGCAACTCTGCTGAGGTGTAATTGCAGTGACGCAAAGCTGCTGTCAGCCTTGTTTGCAGAGCAGCACTGAGCAGCGGGGAACGTGGGTATGCCTGAGCAGTGCTGCGGTGCCTTGGTGTTAGATCACTGAACAGCTGTTGGACAAGCAAATGTTGATAGGTGTATGTGCAGTGACACAACTCTGCTGTTAGCCTGTCTTGCAGAGCAGCACTGAGCAGTGGGGAATGCATTTTGCCCAAAGCAATGCTGCACTGCCTTGGTGTTGGGTCATTGTGTAAAGCTTTATAGGTGTGATTGCAGTGACAAGCCTGCTGTCAGCCTGTTTTCGAGCAGTGGGGAATGCATTTTGCCCTGAGCTGCCTTGGTGCTGGGTCACTGCACACCTGTATGACAAGCCAAACTTGATACGTGTAACTGCAATGACACAAAGCTGCTGTCAGCCCTGTTTGCAGAGCAGCACTGAGCTGTGTGAGTCGCATTTAGCCCTGACCAATGCTGCAGTGCCTTGGTGTTGGGTCATTTGTCAACATTTGCTCATCAAGCAGGTGTTAAGTGTGATTGCAGTGACAAAAGTATAGTTTGCACAGCAACAATGACTAAGTCATTTTGCCCTGAACAGTGCTACAATGCAGTGGGTCCTTGCAAAGCTGCATGATGGGCAACAATTTTACACTACATTGCTGTCAATCTGTTTTGCACAGCATTACTGACCGTTAAGGCAGGCATTTTGCCATGATAATTGCTGAAGTGTATTTGGTGTCGAGCCATTGCATACCTGTAGGACTTACAAATCTTTGTAGGTGCACTTGCTGTGACACAACGCTGCTTTCAGCCTGTTCTACACAGCCAAAACGAGTAGCAGGGCATGCATTTGCCCTCGGCAGTGTATTGGTGTTGGGTCACTGCACATCTGTATGAACATCACATCTTCATAGGTGTGATTGCAGTGACGCAGAATAGCCCGGAGCAGTGGGGAGTGCATTTTGCCCTGAGCCCTGCTGCAGTGCCCAGACAGCGGGGGCTGCTTTACAGTCTATCAGAAACATATCAGCCTGCGTGTCTGCAGCTGTGCGCACTTGACCTACGGAGGCCAACCTTCACCGAGCGTGTGGCAGTGCTTTTTACTTTACCCAGTCTTTCATCGGCTGCACTTTGGCAACCCTCTTTGCAGGACCTGCTTGAAGTACGATTGCATACGTCTATCAACGCACGTCCATGATTGCTTCCTCGCCTGATTTTTCCGGAATCCTTCTCACTGTTGTTGTTGAGTATACCTTGCAGAAGTACCCAGTTTGCTGCGGCAGGCTGCAATTCGATTGCAGAGATGGATACATTGCATGCAACTCAGCAGGTAACAAGATCCCAGAAACATATCAGCATTTTGTGCACTGGCACCTCTAGCCTGTTTGCTTTGTACCCTTATACTTACTCTGCTTTACGTTTGGCAGCCAGCATGACCTTAGGTATGCAGGCACTATCTGGAAATTTTTTGTTCTGTTTTTACTACTTATCTCATACCGTTCTATGTGGCGGTGCTAGCCGATGCCGTCAACGCCCATGATGCAGGCTTGTCAGCAACTGCAAACGCCTTTACACAGGTAAGAACCTGTTTATGCCTTTACACAGGTTCTTACCATAGCATAAACGCTGCTTTGGTGGTCCCTGTCTTCATAGGTAGTGTGCATGATGCCTTGCTTTTGACATGCCTGTATTAAGCAGTGCTGCATGCCTCTGTTTTCATGCTGTAGAATAAGCAATGCCGCCTTTCTGAACAATAGCAATGCAGTAAGTGACACTAGCCAGGTGTCCCATTGATCTCAGGGGACTCAAAAGTCAGAGTGAACTGATCCGGGAATGCTGTACAGGTCATTGACGCCAAGCAGATGCTGACTGGGCAGGAAGCACTGCTCAAAGTGCAGGTCACACACTGTGGTGACAACCAAACAATGTTGCGCATCACAATCGCACAAACACTGTCAGGTAGCAGCTTCAGGTTGCCCACTATGCAGAGTTGCTGAGATGTGTTTGGCTTAGCAACATTCAGGCATTGGCTTGTTGATAGCCACAGCACTGCCCATGTGGCTCAGCAAAAATACATGACGTCTGTAAAACACAATTCAGAAGTTGATTGAGGCAGAGTACTTGTTGTTCACGTACTAAGTTGCTGATCCTGCAGACCTCACAGGACTAGTTGATCTTCTGAAAGACTGGATTACCAATGCCTGTATTTGATGTGGAAGTTGTTCATCCAGTAAGTACAGCCGATCCCTCTACGGCCCCACCTGCCTTCCCCCAAAGGCTCTGCAGCAAAACCTAGTCCATTGTACTGGCAAAATAGTATGCCATGTATGGATATGCTTTGGTTTGCCACACAATGTCTCGCGTGCACAATAATAAAAATGCTTTCCCGCTCATGATGAGCTAAGTATGTGCAGGACAAGTCTTGTCTCTCCAGAGCAGTCTTTCTTGTGCATCCCTGTAAGGACTACTAATACGGTTTTGACAGTCATGTAATGCAACATCATTGAATCTAGACCTAGGGCGGCCACGTGGGCGAAGCCCCTTGACTTCACCTAACAAAAACGTGAAACTACTACGGTTTTCTACTCTGCTGATATAGGTATAAACACTGCTTCATCCTGCGACGGACCTACATGCTTTTTGCCTGAGCTCGTGGCCGGCAGCGCTTCTATCAGTTTGGCCTAAGCTTAGCCCAGATTTTATAATAAAAAAATCTTCCAGCCGACAGCTTGCGATACGTCAGCACTCAGCCAGCCACTTTTGTAACACAATACTCCGACATACATCTGCACCTCATGCATACCTGCCGACATACTTTGCAATGACCCTATCATAGGTAAACGCTGATCCCGACAGTTTACCGAGCTTTGCTGACAAATGCAGTTTCGGGGAATTGATCATCGGATACATACCACTAAGAAAAATGTGAAGCCTCGTCTTGCGCATCATTTGCATCACATAAAGTGGAAAATCGTGCAATTCTGCTGTACATACATGCGACAGCGACAGCGGCAGCGCAGGCAGCGTTGCTCACGCCCCTAAGGCTCGCAAGGGGCAAGATGGTCGGGTTGCGAAGCTTCGCGACAGGTTCGAGCATCCCATGTCACAGGCTTTGACAGTTGTGCCCACTAGGCGCTCCGCACGCGTGGCGTCAGCTGGCCAGCTTCACAAAACAGGCAAACGCAGCAGGTCTGCTGCGCAGCCGTCGGGCAGCGAGGCACCCGCTGCCTCATCAGCTGCAGATCCCTCTGTAGAGCCCCTGCAGGGGTTCACCTGCAAGTCCCTCTGCAGAGCCTTCTACAGGTCTACCTGCAGATACTCTGGCAGACCTAGTGGCCAGGATCAGGGCACTGGAGCAGAGCCAAGCGGATTCTCAGCAGCTCAGATCTGACCTGCTGCAGACCCAAACTGAGCTAGCAGCGACATGTTCTGAGCTCTTGAAGGCTCAGACTGAGCTCACAGCAGCCTGCTCTGAATTGGCAGAGTTCAAAGGCTCTGTGAACAAGAGGTTTGGGGAGCAAACCAGCCACAGCATTGCTAGGGAGGCTGCAGTCAAGGACGGACTCCAGCAGCAGGTCAATGCAGAGGGCTCTAGCTTGGAGCATCTCAGCCAGCGCATCAGGGCCAACAACATCCTGCATGGTGTGCCAGACATCGCAGCGCACAGTAGGCCAGCTGGCCACGCGCTATGTGAGCAACAAGTTGGACACTGCAAACCCTCGCAGAGGCTCACCTTCCCAGGCTTTATCCCAGTCCATTCGGGCTGTCAGCCACATTGGCAGGACTGGGAGCGGCAGGAGGGCTGTCCTTGTGGAGTTCTCCACCCACAAAGCCAAGGATGAGGCTTTCAAGCTCTCCCCACACCTACGATGCTCAGGCCTGCACCTGGCCGATGAGCTCACACCCAAGCAACTGAAAGCACAGAAGGGCTTGGAGGCAGACTTTTCTGCCCTCAAACTCAAGGGCTTCCTCCCTTTTTACCGCCGCGGGGAGCTGAAGTATAGGGACCAAGGTGTCAACAGGACCTGCAAGAAGCGGGAGGCAATCCGAGTGTCTTCCTCTGTCAGCCCGTCCAGGGCCTCTCTTGCCCCACCTGGCCCCCCTCCTAGGGGCCCTGCTCATGGCCGTCATGGCCGGCCAGCACCAACGAAGTCAGCACCTTATCTCATTTCTGGTATGGAACGTGTCAGGCCTTCCAGAGGTCACATCAGTTCTTCATGAGACATGGGCATATATTGGGCAGTTTGACATCATCATGCTTACAGAAACCCAGACTCCTGCTACCTTGCACCAACAGCTCCCAAACCACATTGTCCACACCATTCCAGCATCCACAGTTGGCAAGCGTGGTGAGGGCCTTCTGCTAGCAGTCAGGCAGCAACTTCTTGTTCCATCACTCATTGGGATGCAGACCAGGCCAATTGTGTCATTTGGCTTACATTGCGCCCAGCACACACCGATCAGCATGCCACCACAATCGGCGTGTGCTATGTTCCTCCTGAGACCACTCTTGCGTCTCGGCCAGATGGCAGATCTGCTCAGCTGCAGTTTCAGGCTCTAACAGAGCGCCTGCTGGTAGCCACTGCTTAAGGCCATGCTGTGTTAGCTGGGGACTTCAATGCAAGGGTGGGCAGCCTCTCTGACCCGTGGGTGGCAGATGTGGGTGACGGCATCCCGCTGCAGCTGCAGAACACCGACAACACCATCAATACCCATGGCCGCAAACTTGTGCGGCTGTGTGCAGACAGTGCGATGATTCTCTGCACTGGCAGGACTTTGGCAGACACCCATGTGCAGCCTACTTTCAAGACACCTGATCAGCCACTCTGTAGGGCTGCAACAAACACAGTGGCTTCACGCCTGGACCTTGTTCTGGTGGACCCAGACCTCTTCTCCTCCATTCAGTATCGTGGTGTTGGGCTGAGCAAGCCTGACTCAGATCACATGCCCTTGGAGATGCGCATTCTTCTGAGCGCTGCAGCTCCGCCGTCCCCTCCACTTCCACCTGTGCGGCAGCACACCCCAACATGGATTTGGAGTGGAGCTAAGCGAGAGCAGTATGCCCTTGCCCTACAGGCGGGGCCGTGCCAGGCCAGTTTGCAACAATGCTCTGCGGCTGCCGTTGCTGGGGACCTGCGGCAGGCAGATGGTCACTTCAACACTGCATTGAAGACTGCAGCTCAGATGGCTGGCTTGCGCCAAACCCGCCCTCAGAGCAGTCAGCCTCCCCATTTGTCACACTTTCCTTGGTTTGGTTCAAGGTGTGCTGTGCTCAGGACTCGATTGCGCCGTGCCAAGTTGCTGTCTCCACGCAGTCTAGAGGTCAGGCTTCTACAGCGTCGGTATCGGGGGCAGCTCAGACGCAGCCGGCAATCAGCGGGACATTTTGTCTTTGTCCCAGCTGCTCAAGAGCAATCCTTGCCAGTGCTGGCGCAAGGCCAACTTGCCACACAGCATGCTCTCTCCAGAATTACAGACCCCCACAGCCTGGGATGGGTACCTTGCCAATTTGACAGCGCCTCCAGTTCATATTGCTGATCAGCTTCCTTTGCCACACACACCACAACCACATGCACCTGCCATTTTCCTTGACCAGCCCCTTACATAGGTAGCGATTAAGGTAGCCTTACAGATGCTGCACAATGGTAGATCAGGCGCATTGCTCGGCTATACCTCAGAAATGTTGTACTATGCTAAGCTGACAGCCACAGATGAAGAGCCAGCTCCCAAACACCTCCTGGTGCCCTGCCTACAGCTTCTCTTCAACACAGCTTTCAGCACTGGGTCTGTACCTCAGTCATGGAAGACTTCATTGGTCACGCCCATCTTCAAGGAGGGTGATGCCACAGACACAGCTAACTACAGGCCAAAAGCAGTGGGTGAGCCCCTCAGCAGGCTGTATGCTAGCATCTTGGTTCAATGCTTGGTCCAGTTCACAGAGCAGCATGACTTGCGGTCTCCTTCTCCAGCAGGCTACAGGCTAGAGCACAACACCATCCATCAGGCATTTGTTCTGCAACATGTCATTGACAAGCACAGATGCCTCAAGACTCCCTTGTACCTCTGTTTTGTGGACTTGAAATCTGCCTATGATCGAGTGCAATGGCCATCCTTCTTCGACGGCTGGGGGTGCAAGGCAAGATGCCAGGTGTTGTGCAATCTTTATATGGCAATTGCCTCTTGTCCATGAGGGTCTTTGGCTTCAGTGGGGAGGGCAGAACCCCTTCTATGGGGTTGCGGCAGGGCTGCCCGCTCAGTGCTACCCTGCTTGGCTTGTTCATTGATGGCTTGCATCACTACTTGGAGACTATGGCTCCCAATGCTAGGATACAGATTCGGTTCATGAGGCTAAGGGAACTGGTCTATGCTGATGATATATGTCTGATGGCTTCCTCGCCCGAACACTTGCAAGCTCTCAGTGATGCCTTGTCTTCTTACCGTGATGTTTTGCATATGGAGATGAGCGTCCCAAAGACAAAGATCATGGTTGTCTCACCTGTGCCGACGCCGGCTGTGGCATTTTCATGCAATGACAATCCTATTGAGCAGGTCACCGCTTTCAAGTACTCGGGCCTTCATTTTCATCAGTCAGGTGCTGTTGCGCATTTGATCAACCCAATCAAGTCAAAGGCTGGTGGTTCTTGGGCTGCTGTCCAGCGACGGCATTCTTTGCTGCAGTGTGGCAATACCGTCAACTTGCATTTACATTTATTGCAAACTGTCTTGGTTCCTGTCTTGCAGCATGGATGTCAAGTGTGGGGCATGCACAGCCCGCGTGCTGCTGCTGCTAGCCGTGCTTGTTTGGACTTGCAGCGCTTGTATGATTACTACCTCAGGACAATCTGTGGTTTGTTGCCTTCAACCCCTCGTAGGATACTGCTGGCAGAATTGGGTTTGCTGCCTTTGCAAGTGTTATGGTGGCAGCAGACTTTGCGATTTTGGAACAGCTTGGCTGCGTTGCCTGTAGGCTCCTTTTACCACACAGTTTGCTTGGACAATCTTACTGACCAGGCCGTGCCACGAACATGTTTCGCCATGCCACTCTGGCAGCAAGCGTCTTGACAGCTCGGGGAGGGTGTCGCGATAGCTGTGGCACAGAAGACAATCCGTCGTGAAAGAGACTGTAAAGGCGGCGCATTTTGCAGTATGTGAGCTCACCCTGCTGGGGGGGGATACTCTTGCCCCGCTATGATCTGGTCTACACACGTTTTGATGCCAGGATATCTGTGTTGAAACACCTCCACTTGATCCTCAGTGAGTCTGGCCATCAAAAACGCACTGCATCTGTATGGTTTAGACTTCGCGCTCAAGCTCGTGAGGGCGTGCCACAGCGCTTCCTGGACGGCTGTGCTCGCGCCGTCGGTGTAAAACATCAGTTCTGTGAGATCTGGCTCAGGCAATGTGTTCAAAAGCGTTTCTTTTTGAGCGCCGGGCGATCTTGCTCAAGGCTAGTATTCGAGTGCAGCTTCCAGGCCCTTGCCATCCAGCTTCCCCACTTTTTTGAGCTAAAACTTTTGGCCTAAAAGCCCTGAACCGTGAAGTGTTAGGGTTTATACTTACCCACATGTTACAGCGCAAACGTTCACCTGACATTGATGCAGATGAGCGATGGACGTTGCAAGTTCCAGTGCGGATCCAGCTCAAGCGTTTCAGCTCAAAGGCCTCAACAAGCACTTGCTGAAGATACAGACGCTCTGCAAGCACAATATGCTACCTATACACTGTAGATCGCACTGAATAATTCTGTTTGCTCTGTTCTGTATCCTGTCAGGGAGTGTCATGGGTTCATGCTGGTTGACTTAGTGGTTTTGCAGAACAAAATAAAGAACCATGTAAGAAACATGTCATAACTAAAGCTGCAGCCAAGGTTCAGTGTCAAGATCTGGTAAGCGCTCTTCATACAGGTCTGCAGTGAACCCCACACCAGCACTACCCAAGGCAAACATTCAGTGCTCTTGTGAAAGCAAACTGACAGCAGGCTTCTCTCTGCACTTACACCTTAGCGGCTAGCTGAGTTCTGCCTGCCTGCTGAAGCCCTTGGCTGCCTTGCATATGGCTGCCTATCAGCCTTGCCATGTATATTGACACTTCTTCCTCAATGCTGAGCTGCTCCTCTACTTGCAGAAGACTAGCAAGGATACTGTCCAAGCCGGGCTCCTTGATGGTGGTTAGCAACACTGTCTTCACCACAGCCTAGCCTTTAGGCAGATTCTTCAGCACTGCCAAGGTGCACCTCATCTGCCAGGTTTGCGCAATATGTTTATCTGCTCACGTGGGGGTTGTTTAGATTGGACATTGCACTTGTCCAATTGGACGTCGCTGACTAGGTTGCTATGGGGCTATTTGAATAGGAGAACTGCTTTGTGCCGACTGGTTTTGGTAGTCTGCTTTTTGAATTGCAATTGCTCCTCAAATTGAGGAGTGCTGTCTAACAGCTGCGTAAGATCAAATTGGTACCAGCAACGTATCCGTCTGACTGCATTGCCAATCCTTGCAAGAAGTTTTGCACGCTCATGATTCCTGTGGTAGCTGATCTGACAGTGCTCTGACAAGGTGGTGAAGGTTCCGCATCAGTGATGAGCAATGCAGGCTTTGGATCACACGGCTTAAAGGTTCTGGCATGCTTGTGTTCTTGAGAAGCTTTGGCCTCAGTTCAGATAGGAGACCTCAAGTACAGCTCTCGTCAAAAGTGGTGTCCAGAGTACGAAGCAGGTCTGTTTAAGACTATCGTAGGGCACACAGCTGCCGAGCTATTCGATGCTGCGACTCAGGACAGGTCAACGACCGATACAACGATGCGTGTGGGGGTTGACCGCCGCACAAAGCGACCACAGCGCTGATTAGGTGTTGTCCAAGCCAAAGGCACTGTCACAGCGAAACAGAGGTGAAAGCACAGGCTGTACTTGTGAGTTGTGCTGGGCTCGAACGGCATGGGGAAGGATACCCTGGAAGGCCCCAGGTTTGTGGCAAAACAGCACAGCTGTGAAATGTAGTATCCAGATTTTGCAGCAAAGCAGCGAGCCGCAAACAGGAAGCGTTGCACAAGAAGCAGCAAAGACCTGCTGCCTGGACAGCCTCTCCTCTGACAGAGGGTGAGGCTGTACAGTCAGTACACCTTTGTTTTCAGAGCAACAACTTGCAGTGGCTCACACAACACTAGAGCTACCTGTGCACAGGTTGTGCAAAACAAATGGCCAGAGTCTGGCCCTCCCCTTGACTTTGACTGCAGACTGCCGACTGCGTCAGCCTTTTCCAGTTATTTGTCTGGTGGTTCAAAATTTCAAAGGGATTCTGACATTTTAGATTGAGTCATGCACATGCAATCATGCTGTCAGTACGGTGAGTCATGCTGCATGCATGATCTGGCGTAGCATCCTGTGTAATCACACTGGGAAATGCAAACGTGCTGGACATTACATATGCCTATAGCTGTAGCGGTGATTTTGCTGTAGGGGGTTCTGCTATAATGGAAGCAAACATCCAGTTTGGTGCATGCACTGCATTGCACATGTTGTATCAAGGCTTTGTGCCCACAGTGGCAACATCACTGCAAAAAGTAGGCTTGTTTACTCACATTTAGGCTTCATACATTCATACACTCAGGCAAAACAGGCTTGCTGCCAAGTTACACAAGCTGGCACAGGTGAGGTAAGCACAGTCTTGATGAGCTGCTGTTCCTAAATTGTCATGGAACAACCCTGCAATGCTGTGCTGGAAATAAAAGACCTAAGTCACTTCCCTATGTGGTCACCATTCAAGTCAAGAACCCGCTGGGCATTCTGGCATTCATGCCATCAAAGACAGCATGCAAGTAATCGGCTGGAATGGACTGCCTAACTTGTTCCAGCTTTTCTTTCAACTCTTCCACATTCTTGCATTTGTGATGCTTGTGCAGCTGCCTGTTCATCCAAGCCCAGAGATTCTCTATTGGGAACAGATCAGGGGAGTGTGCTGGCCAGGCCAGAAAATGACCGGCTGGCACATGGTCAGCAATGAAGGCCATGTTGGTGGCTGTCTTGTGGGGTGGAGCATTGTCTTGCTGCAATTTCCAGTTGTCAGCCCACTTGCCAGCATGTGCAAACATCTTGTTGCCCTCTGGAATGAAGTGGTCACGGAGCACATCAGTGTACTCATTTTTTGCCACTCCCTTGTGCGGGAGCTTGGTTTTGGGATTGATGTATTTGCTGACCTGTTTGTGAGTGCCTGTCACAAACTTGAGACTTGTGGTGCCATGATAGCTGATGCCCATGTACACATGAGCAGCAATGCTATGCTTAGGTCTAGCAACAGTGCCCCTTGTTGCTGGTGTACACCACCGGCCAGCTGGTTTGCCACTAGTATGCAATCTGAAGCACTTGCTGTCGGTGATCATGCCCTGCGCCATGAGCAAAGCTCTCTCCTGAGAGCTGCCCTAGCATGTCTGATTCTGGCTAGCTTCTGACTGGCAGTCAGCATTGGCACCACCTTCGCTCTGAGGTGTTGCAGCCCTTTCCTCCTCAGGAGCCTTGTGATGCTGCTGGGGCTCATTTTCAGACCCTTCGCTTGCTGAGTTTTGGCTGCAACATCAGCAGCACTACTGCACTCTGGAAGCTGAGCTGCCATGTAGACCTCTCAAAGCAGATACTGTTGTGCATCAGCATCTGCTTTGAGAGGTCTACCTGACCTTTGCTGATCACTGACACCTTTACCCTGCTGATGTCTTGCCACCCATCTGCTGACAAACTTGTGACTGCAGCCAATCTTCTTGCCAAATTTTTTGTACGACCAATCCTGGTGGTCTTGCTTGAGGTGAACAGCTTTCAGACGAAGTTCCTGAGAGGCTGTGATGTGCTTTTGCTTCACCATGTTTGGCTGTTGCCTGTAGAACCAGAAACATCTTGCTCACTGCAAGCTGTGTGATCACTTGAGCACTGAAGTTTGCTGGAATTCTGTATGTGATGCGATTCGCCGCCTCAGCTCACACAAGACCGGTACAACGCGTGCGAGCATGCATCATGATGCCAGGCAAGCGACACAAGCACCAGCAGACCAAAAGCTTGCCTTGATCCGCTGCACAGCCTGGTTGATCACACCTCTCCAGTACGCATGTCGAGATCTGGCCACGCAGCAGCTTTGAAAAAGAAGTAAGGAGTTCAATGAGGCTGGTCGGGACTAAGACTATTGACAGCAGCAACCTATCATACTACGTGTAGCATGTTGTCAACACACTCTACTGTCCCAAGACTCCTATACTAAAGCTGAATGACTGACTTAATAAGAGGGGAAGAGTTTATACTTGGATATTACTATGATTAGAAGAGCTGGCAAAACCTCCTGCATAGGCACAAACTGCCTACCAAGTGTGCATGAAGGTTTGCACATGAGTGGCAAGCCAACAAACACAAGAAGCAACAGCAATTAATGAGCCAGCCAACGCAACCAGGTGCAAATCTTACAGAGACAGGGCACAGAAATGCCAAGACTGAGCTTCACACCAACAGCCATAACATAATGTTCTTGCTACAAGCAATGCAAACCCACTACAGAATCATGAGCAAAAGTTCTGCATGACCAGCCAGAAGCAGAGCTGCTCCAAAAGCTTGAACCAAGCAACGTAACAGAGATTGGCTGTCTCTGACATTCTGCCTGGAAGAGCTGTACACATTGCACCTCCAAACACCTTGCAGCCTGCTGAGCATGCTTGACACAAGGGATGTGTTGGAAGTGACGCTTGGTGGATGTAGTTTTATGTCTCATTACGCCTACTTCAGTCTGCAGTGGCAGCAACACTGCAGGTGCAGACCTTGTACTACCTGCAAGTACAATCATGTAAAACTCATGACCGCGATGTCATGGATCAGACCATTGTACAAAATGCTTGCCGTCCGTTACATACTAACAATGAGAGCTTGCTTCGCATAAGCTTTGCATTCATGCGCACACTTGTACAACAAGTATTACTTGTGCTGTGACTTGCCTGTTGCCATATCATTGACACACATCAGCTGTGAAGAAGCCATGACGTCACACAGAAACTTCTGCAAAGCGTCTTGCGTGTGCTGTAACTTGCCTTTTGCAGTATCAACTGACGCCTTTGAA
>JAABUK010009459.1_pt1 | contig 13307 bp, 21 predicted proteins | sample 5559141 | NCBI WGS metagenome assembly JAABUK01 (sample SAMN10711869, study PRJNA513367) | rock metagenome | isolation source: Antarctica rocks | place: Antarctica: Victoria Land, Pudding Butte nord | collected 2016-01-03
AAGGGGGGGGGGGAGGAGAGGGTCAGGGGGATGGGTGACTGAGCACGAAAGTGCATATTAACTTGATGTCTCAATGCATTACAGATGACATGCTTTTGCTCACATTGTGTACAATGTGCAGGCGCATTCAGGGGCATTCAGTTCTCAGCGCAAATTGGCTCATGCCAAGCGCAAGACAAGCGGGTGTGTGGCACCATGATGCTGGCCATACATGACTAGTATGGACATGCAATGAGTCAAGAGAACAAATACACAGCAGCAGCGGTAGCAGCAGTAGCAAGGTGTTGGTATCAAGAGCCACATCACATACCTGTACATCCACATCAGCACCAGCAGCTATGAGACGCTGCACAACCTCAGCGTGGCCATTGCTGGCAGCGCTGTGTAGCGCCGTAGATCCAGAAGTGGTGACAGCATCCACGATGCTTCCGGCCTCCAACAGCACCTCCACACACTCTGTGTGACCGGCTGTGGCAGCATTGAAGAGGGCATTGGCCCCAGTGAGAGCGCACTGACCCACCCCTGCCCCAGCTTGTAGCAGCTGCTTCACGACTGCTGAGTGGCCGCAGTTGGCGGCGTTGTGCAGAGCAGTCGAGCCATTGGAGGTTTTCAGGTCCACCTGCATGTCACCAAGATTGGTAAAAGTGTCACATTTCACAAAGGGGTTTGTTTTCATCGCAAAGAATAATACCATGAACCATAGGTCAGTGGGCTTGAGGACGTGTGTCTGAGGCCATTCTCTTGTTTGAGGACAGTGGCGAGCTGGTGCCCTGCCTCTCTCTCAAAGATCCTGCCTGACCAGCACCCACATGACCAAGAATGGCATGTGATGCAGGAAACACAGGATTGGATTTCACAAATTAGTACATATCCGTATTGGCACCGCTAGTTGAATTTCAAACTCAAGATTACGACACGGAAGAGCATCATTCCTCACAGCAGGTCTAAGTCAAGCAAATGTGTGGATGCACACAGTCAAGCAAATGTATGGATGCACACAGCAGGTAAAGTTGAAGGAAGGCAAGCATGGCATTGACAAGTGGCAGTCCATGGAGTGGAAGGCACAAAGGATGGCTGACCTGAGCTGCTGAGGCCAGAAGCTTGTCCACAATGAGAGCATGGCCATTGGCAGCTGCCTCATGCAAGGCTGTCCAGCCATCATTGGTGGGAGCGTTCACCTGACACCCTCTCTTCAGCAAGGCTGCCAGCATCCCAAGCTGCCCTGCAAGAATTATGCCAGCCATCTCAATGATCAAGAGCACTACTTCAGTCAGGAGCAAGCTCAGTCCTTGGAGGTACATACTCTGAGGCAACAGACAAAGCAGACCAGGTCTGAACAGATTTGCTGCATACTACCAAACCATGTACAGTGCAGATAAGCAATGGTTGTCAGCACAGGATCAAACACAGCAGCAAAACAAGAGCCAGGAAACCATTTCCAAGCTTGCCTCATGTTTGCACTGACCTTGAGCCTCTGCAACTCAGCGTGGGCAGCAACATCATGCTTACCAGCAAAGCCTGCTGCTTTGTACAGAAAACACGACAATGTATAGAAGACACGAGAGTAGAGCAGATGGGTAAAACTTACAGTATGTAGAGGCCACAAGAGTACAGCAGATAGGCAAACACTACAGTATGTAGAGGACATGAGAGTAAGAGTACTGGTTATGGTAATGAGGTTCGTAACACAAACGCATTCCATCGTTATTCATGTCATATTTTAGATTTTTGGTGTAGAGGGAGCAACAGGAGAGGGTGGCAGCCAGTGCAGCTTGCCTTTGGAGGCAGCCCAATGAAGGGCAGTGAGCCCATCAACATCCTTGGCTGAGGGGTCACAAGCAGGCAGGGGCAGCAGCTGGCGCACAAGGTCAGAGTTGCCAGCTTGCACTGCCAGGTGGAGGGCTGTGTACCCCTTCTCCTCCTTGGTCCCGGCACTGTCCAGCAGCTTGGCCACCGTCTCCATGTGGCGGTTCTTGGCTGCCAGCTGCAGTGCTGTGAAGCCCTTAGAGTCCTGTAGTCACAAGGGCGCTGTGTGGTTAAGAGTGTTGCAAAACAGATGAGTAAGACAGTAGCAGGTGCAATGCAAGATGCGGTGCGGTCTTCTTGCTCATGTGAGCGGCTGCTGGGTATGCTGCACTACTGTTCTCACGCATAACGAACTGAGTTTCTACCTGCAGCGTGACAGGCCCTGGGTAGTCTGCCAGAAACAAACTGTCAGTGCTATGTGGTGCAGCGTGGTCATGTGTCTGCCTAATAAAGCGGGCCACTACTGCATGTGGTTGGGTGTTACGTGGTATCCCTACATGCAGGGTTCTCACCCTTAGGCGTTTCTCAATAAATGCCAAAAGATATGGTCGTGTCGTTTCTGTCCTTTTCTTTACATTCTGTTTTGTCTCTCCCTTATCTTTCCACTGCAGCACGACAGTTTCACCGTGGCCTGGGTGTCCCTGACCAGGACCCCAGTTGTCTTATCTTGCCTTTCCTTTTCTTTTGTTGCCTTTCCTTTTCTTTTCTTGCCTTTCCCTGTTGTTTTAGTATCCTTTTTTTCCATTGCAGCATGACAGTCTCACCGTGGCTTGGATGTCCAGGTTGGCCTGCAGCATATCCCTGACCAGCACCCCAACAGCGTCAGCGTGACCCTTCTCAGCAGCCCAGTGCAGGCCCAGCCTGTCCTCCCTGTCCTTCACCCCAATGTTGCTGCCCAGCCCCACCAGCTTGGTCACCACTGCTGCGTGACCCCCCAGGCAGGCCCACATGAAGACATCCCACCCATTGCGGCTCTGGTCAGCAATGGACAACCCCAGAGAAGTCAGCAGCTCAACCAGCTCCAAATCACCAGACCCTGCATCAGTGCGGTGAAGTTGTCAATGTTGCACCCATTATAGTCCTGGTCTTGAATCAGAAACCCACCCATTGCGGCTGTGGTACTGAAAGATCAACCCCAGGGAATTCAGCAGCTCCACAACCTGCGCCGTGTAGTTTGGGTTGACTGAATTGATTGAGAATCAGCAGAGTATCAAGCTTGTCACTGCAAGACCTGGCTGTGCCCAAATTTGCTTGCTGTGGGTCTGCCTTACATCCTTATCGACTTCTTGAATGCCTTTCAGGCATGTTGGTCCTGATTGAGTCTGGACGCGAAACCACAAATCCTGGGAGGCTGAGTAGACTGCTGGCCAGAGTGACGCTGCAAGCTCAAAGCAGATACAGCGGCAGCACAAGTCTGGTTCTTGTCATTGTCATACTTCCATTTGCTGTACTTTATTTTGTTTCAGGGCTTTATTTTGCTTTAGGTCTTGTCTACTATGCACTGCACAGGGCAGGTGACCCATGTGGCTCAAGCTGTAGTGACTGAAGAGCAGAGTGCTTACCAGCAGCATAGTGCATGGGGGTGCAGCCGGCATCGTCTCTAGACTTGACCTCAGCTCCGGCCTTGAGCAGCAGCTGGGCAGACTCCATGTTGCTGCCATAGCGGGCGCCAACTAGGGAGGGCCAGGCTTCTACAGCTGACCCTAGAGCTGCCCAATGCAGGGTTGTCCTGCACACAAGCAGTGCAGGGTCATTGTCACAAACGTGGAAAACGATACCAAAAATCTGTTTGACAAAAAAGACCACAGATATCACAGAAAGGTTGTTTCCTAAAAGAAAAATGTAGATAAAGTAGTATTTCTGAAATGCCAAAGAAAAAAAATTGTTTTTATACATTGTATTGTGCTAAAGTAATGTAACAGCCTAAAAGCGCACAGTCGCAGTACACCATCCACGGGCTTCACACAAGATGCACATCAAACAGCAAGGTTGCCACATATAGCGCAGGATTTGGTGAAGAACCGGTGACATACACAAAAGGCATGACAGCTTGATTGCCCAACAAAGGCAGCCTAGCTCCTGACAGGCGTATATATATTTATATAATAGTTTCCTGCTGATTGGATGAATGCGAATCACTCCTGTATCATAACCCAAAAGAGCATGATGAAGCCATGGTACTCACTTTCCATCAGAGGTGATGGCCTGAGCCTTGTAGCCCGCCTGCATGAGCACCGGCAGCAGCACCACTCGCCCGTGCTTGGCGGCCACATGCAGCGGTGTGATGCGGTTGCGGCTGGATTCCGTGTCTGGTGTAGCATGCCCGGTGCGCAGCAGGGTGTTGACAATCTCTATGTTACCTCCTGCTACCGCATGGTGCAACACTGTGTAGCCTGCAAGACACCACCACTGGCTTGGCTGCTGGCTGCTGTGAAGCAGACAGGGTGAGACCTGACAGCCCTGAACTGCAGCCACGCTGAGTATCCACCCTGTTACGCATTTCTGATATGGACATGGGCTGGGAGTTGCTTGCACTGAAGACATGCACAATTGCCCTTTGCTTGACATTGAGAGCAGCTTCAAAACAGCACAGGTAGGTTGAATTCCTTATGATTCCTTTGTAGCAAGCATGCATCATACATAACATAGTGACATGGATCTTGCAGAATTTTGGGCAGAACTGAAACAAACACCTGGGCAGTTGCAACAGCTGGAGGCGCACCTTTCTTGTCAGGGCCTTTCACAATGCAGCGCGGAACACTGTGCAAAGCGTTGAAGTGGTTGAGGTCCGCCAGCTGCACTGCATAGTGCAGAGGTGTGGCACCATAGCTATCCTTCAGAGCACCGTCAGCGTCATTGTCCAGCAGCACGCGCACAACCCCCGTGTTCTGTTCCTTGGCAGCCAGGTGGAGGGATGTCCACTTCTGATCCGTGCCTGCATTCACCTCTGCTCCTGCCTGCCATGCATCAGACAACAGGTGCTCAGTTATTTCATGATCAAGATCAAGTGGCAAAGCACAGCATCAGACAACAGGCGCTCAGTGGTTTCATGACCTAGATCAAGTGGCAAAGCACAGCTAGAATGCAAACCCAACACAAGTTGTCGGATTTTCTGTAGATTTTAGGCTGAACCAAAACTTTATCTTTTGTCAGAAATACAGGCAAATGGTTTTTCTGCAATTTGTCATCTTCCAGCTAGTGTGCTACGTAGTATGAAAACAGCATTTGTGGATGTGACAAACAGGGCAAATGTCAAAGAGCATGGGTCAACTAGCAGCCTTGACCATTATCACAGCAGCAAGATGCACTGTTCTGTCAACAGCAGGGGTGCAATGCAGCAGTTGCAGAAACGGGAGCACTTGGTGACAGCTGGTGCAGGGTCACAAAGGAGGTCACAAAGGGGAGGTCACAAGGGGGGGTCACAAAGGGTGGTTACAAAGGGGCCTTACAAAGATGAGCAGCTCCACAATGTCAACAGAGCCCTGCTCTGCTGCATGGTGCAGGGGCGTCCAGTTGCCTTGGTCCTTCATCACAATCAGCTGCTTGCCAGCAGCATCCAGAAGGGATGCCACAACATCCACATGGCCCATCTCAGCAGCAAAATGCAGGGGGGTTTGTAAGCTCTTAGACATGCTGCACACATTCGCCTTCTGCTGGATGAGCATCTTCACCAAGGGCAACCAGCCTGTCCATCAAACAAAACAGAGTCAAGTGGTGTTAGTCATGCTGCACACATTGGCCTTCTGCTGGATGAGCATCTTCACCAACGGCAACCAGCCTGTCCAGCAAACACAAAACAATATCAATTGATGTCAGTCATGCTGCACATTGGTTTTCTGCTGGATGAGCATCCTCACCAACGGTAGACCAGCCTGTCCAGTAAATAGAACAGAGTCAAGTGGTGTCAGTCATACAGCACACATTGGTGTTTAGCTGGATGAGCATCTTTCAGCCAACGGCAACCAGCCTGGACAGTGAGCAAGGCAGTGTGGACAGTGTCATTTGTATCAGGGCAGAGATGGAAACCCTTGAGCTTGATGATGGGCTGAATGACAGGTCATCAACATCATAGCTTGGGGAGCTAAAGGTGTCTGCAATGGGCTTTCTGATCATATGATACACTTGTTGGGGCAGGACCGCCGCCATACTGCATTACTAGCTGGTGCTACTGCCTGATTCACTGAACACTGCTTACAGACTGCATCATGCTAGCTACAGCTGATCAAGTGTTGCTTCCAGCAGCCATGCATGACCATTGACCCACAGATGCCTAACCACGAATCACACCCAGCAGCAGCCTAACCTCATAGCATGCAACTGATCATCCTACACTCACTGCACAAATATGTGAACAGGACATGTTGAAGTGCGTTGGGAAGAGCAGGTGGATGGCAGGCTCTGACCGCAGCGAGCAGCAATGTGCAGAGCTGTGCAGCCAGCAGCGTTTGTGGACTCCATTGATGCACCCTCCTTCAGCAGGCACTGCACTGCCTCAAGGTGCCCGCCCTCAGCTGCCACATGCCAGGCTGTGTTGCCGTCATTGTCTGTCACCTCCAGACTGCAGCCCTGCTCGCTGTCAGGGGTCAGCAGATAATCAATGGCTGCACACGCCCCACCTGTACCGCAAATACGCGCATGGGGTGAGTGACAGGATGTGACAGTGGGATGGTGAATGAGTGGACAATGGTCCGACTTTGCCTGTGATCCAGTTTTGAGGGCCTGGCAAACTGATACAATCTGGTCACATCTGTTGTGAGCCTGAAGTGAAACACTGCTGCATGCATCTGTGTTCAAAAATTTGCATGTACACCTTGACATGAGCTAAGCATGGCACGCAACTACACGCTCTTGGGTGTGCCTCGTTGCAAGAGGCAGAGCATGTCTTGGCAGAAACAAGGTTGCTGTGTTGAAGTGCAGAGGCTGGTATGTCAGCAACTGGAGGTGTGGTTTCTCACCAAGGGCAGCATAATGCAGGCAGTCCCTGCCCTGAAGAGTCCTGTCACTGGGGTCGGCCCCCAGGGACTGCAGATGATTGATGATTTCCAGACACCCCCCTTGACAGGCGCTGTGCAGGACCGAGACCCCAGCATGGTCTTGAGCCATGGGGTCACACCCTGCCTGCAGAAGGTTCCGGAAGGGACCCATGTGACCGCCCTCAGCAGCGCACTGCAGTGCTGTGTAGCCTCGCACATCCACCAGTTGGACATTGGCTCCTGCCTCAATCAGCCGCTCAACCATCTGCATCACAAGCAGAATGAAAAGGACAACGATGGAATCCTAGCACCAATCTATGTCACATTGACCAGACGTACAAAAAAGTGGCACCAACGGCATGACAAGCAACTACCCATCAGGGCTTGATATGCTGTGCAGTCTTTTACCACAGCACCGCTGGACAGACCACGCAGGAAGTCGAGTGAGCCATTGGCATGTCTCTGCAAGTACTGTGGGGTACGAGCTTGAGAAACACAAGAACATCATCACATGGACACACCACTCAAATTGCCAAAACACAACCGAGCCTTTTGTAAAATGAAGGTTGGCATTCATGCTAAGCAGCAACAAGCACAACTGTGCTGTCCATACAGCCATGCAGATGTGGTCCTGTACTTCGTTGAATATACCCAACAGGATCTGAACAGACCTGTGCTGTCAAGCCAGGATGTCTGATGAGTCACAACTGGCTCCACACCCCAGACTGTAAGTTATAAGATGAAAATGAAAGGATATGAACAGACCTGCTGGTGTCCATGCTGGGCAGCAATGTGCAGGGCAGTGCTGCCCACAGAGCCATGCAGGGCAGTGAGCCCCCCCTGCATGTCCAACCCAAACCCAGCCAGCAGCAGCTTATCCATGACTTGATGGTAGCCATGCCGGGCTGCCAAGTGCCCTGGCGACATGCCCTGGGAATCGTAACGTGACACATTGCAGCCTGCTATGACCAGCTTGGCCACCACATCCAGGTGACCACCTTCGGCTGCATGATGTAGAGCTGCATCAGGAAATACACAAGTCAGAATGCAGTTGGATGCTGATCACGCATATGCTGCTATGGATTTTCTGCAGAAAGCTGACCAACTACAGCTGCACATCCCCTGTGTTCATATGCAATGTAATGTACAGCTGCTCATGAACGTGAGGGGTCTTGTGTCTGGGTCTTGCTTCTGGCAGGAGATTTGTCGACACATTGACCTCCTGATGGCGCCAAATCCCTGTACGAGAAATCCTTTCTGTGTATATAATGTTAAGCTGCCATGGAACAGCAAGTGTACGGAGCCAAGCTGCTTGTTTTATGCCCCTACCGTACAGAAGATGCAAAGGACAGTTGCTAGCATGCTTGCGACCCAATGATCATACCACTTCCCGCTTTGGTAATACACTTGTTTGACCAAATGGTGTGACCATCCACAGTTGCAGCCAGAATGGACCAGGCTTTGCCACAATCACAGGATGCTCTACTGGTAGTGATCACAAGATGCTCTACTAGTAGTGATCACAAGATGCTCTACTAGTAACGATTGCATGAAAATCTACTAGTAGTGATAGCAAGAAGCTCTACTAGTAATGATCACAAGATGCTCTACTGGTAATGACCAAAGTGTTACACAGCTACCTGTCCAACCATTTGCATCAGCTAAGTCCACATTGGCGGATTTAGACCAAAGCTCCATGACAACACCATCATGGCCTAGGGCGGTGGCATGGTGCAGCGGTGTGCATCCAGCATTGTCCAAAGCATCAACTTGAACCCTGGCAACTCTGCAGAGCTGGTTCACGATGACAGAGTGGCCCTGATGTGCTGCCATGTGCAAAGCTGTCAGCCCCTGCATATCATGTCATACATCACCATACAGCTGCAAGTGCTTTGATGTGGATGAGGCCATTCCTGTCCTTGATGGTAGTAATGCTGCAGTAGAGTTAGGTAGAGTTAGTGACTTGTCAATGCAATGCATGCAAGACTGGCAAAGTCACATCAGCTGGAAGCTGGCAAGGAGTATTAAGGAAGCACACCAGGCAGACACAATCCAGAGGCATGCTGCTGACAAGCAGCACAATCTAAATCGGTGACAATTGCCAACATGACATAAAGCAGGAAGCAGAGTGCATATGTTTGACCTGGCAGCCGCATTGACAATAGGGATACTGACCTGGATGTTGGGGGCAGTGACATCACATGCACCAGCTGCCAGCAGCAGATCTGTCACTCCCAAATGACCGTAGAAGGAGGCCAGGTGCAGGGCAGTAGCCCCTTGGAAGCTGACTGGCTGTACATAGGGTCCAGACTCAGGAAGGGGCTTCAGGCCCCCCTGGGGGTCCACGAGGGGTAGGGAACCGGCGATGGCTACAAAGTCCTCAGCCCACAGGATTGAGGGCCGCGCTAGGGCTGGGTTGGAGGGGAGGGGTCTGCCCCCATGGGCCATGTTCTCCAACTCCCTGAAGAGAGTCAGTAGATCCGATCTCAGGAGGCTAGATGATGACATGATGTGTGATAGGGACAAGCAAGACAGGCAAATTGCACTGTAGGCTTTATGCAGCATTGATGCAAGTTGCTTTGGAGGCAGTGTAAGCAAACAAATTTGCGAGCATGTGTCAACCCTTCATCTGGATCTCAATATCATTGTGCGATTGACTATTGTATTGAGCATGTGGCATGCAAACACAGCAGATGAAGGAAGCCTGCTTGGCATGTGAGACTTCACTGCCGCATGGTAGAATGTTTATTGAATGGTTGCATTTTGCGTTGTGTCGATGCGAGCTTCAGCTACTGGACTGAATTGGTGCACCTGAAATCAGCTTGCAGGGCTTTAGTGTAATCACAGCCGCCAAACAGCAGCTGCTGCACCACATCAACTCTGCCAGCAGCAGCAGCCACGTGCAAGGGAGCTCGCCCAAAGCCGTCCACCATGTCCAACATCTGCTTGCCCATCAGGGCATGCTTCAGATGCACAGGCACCGGATCTGCCTGCGTGCTGGCTCCACCAGAGGGGGGCACTGCTTTGTGTGCAACTGGTGTGCCGCCTGGCACATGGTACCCAGTGGAAGGCATAGCCATCTCCTGCTGTCGCCTCTGCCGGATATGTGACGCAGTCATGACGCCGGTCACAGGGACGGGTGACAATGACCTGGGCAGGGCAGCAGGGGCCGGCCCTGTGGCTGAACTGCCCTGCCCTTGTGACAGGACCCCCTTCTGGCTGTCTGCTGTTGCTGCCACGCCGTTCTGCATCCCAAAGGGATGCTGCTGACGAAACACCACATCAGGCGCAGAGTCATCCGAGTCGTCGCTGTCTTGACTCCCTGTGTCATCAGAGTTGCTACTGCAGGTGCTGTCCCTGCTGCTGCCCTCCTTGGCTAATTGATGCAGCATCTGCGGAGTGTTGACAAGCGTAGTGGGAGCAGACCGCTTTTTGGTGTTGACCCGAGAGCTTGAACTGGTCTCCTCCAGCAGAGGTGGGCTGGCATCTTCTACATCTGGCCTCCTGTCTTGTCCTTGATCAGCCCTCATCACCTGAGCTTGCAGAGGCTCCCCTGAGTGCAAGGGCCAGATCATGAGGGGGGCTGACTGGGGCCCCATCTGGCCCCACTTGGCAGCTGCCTTCCTGGCTTCTGTCACATCAAAGTCCAGGACTGCGGGCGCTTGCGAGGGGATCTGTGAGGCGCTTGAAGTGGTAGCTGCTTGAGAAGCAGCCACAGCAGCAGCAGCAGGAGCAGAGGCCTTGCCAGCTGCATTGCCCCTCTTGATGCGTCTGTATATGCGCCGTGGTGGAGTCTGCTGTAGCAAACATGGCGTGGTGAGAGATGGAGCAGACTAATGCTCAGGGCTAGCTGACCAGTCAGCTGGCAGATGTATGCAGTGTGCTCATGCCCAGCACTGACAGCAAAAGGCAGCCTCTTGGTCGTTGATATGACAGCAACTATGCACAGACTGTTCCTGGGAAAGGCTTCTGTGCTGGCGCAAACGATCACCATGATTTTGTGATTTGCATGCAGAAAGTGATGATGCCTCATGTGATTGCTGATCAGGGCTTGCATTGCCTTACAGGACTCAATCAATGCAGCTGGGCACCTGGCGTATGAACAAAGCTGATGCATGCCTGGCATGTTTAAAAACATGCTGCCCACCTGCTGCTGCTGACATGTCAGGCATGAAGTAGGCATGAGAATGTGGTGACAGCAGATATTCTGACAGCTCACCGGCAAGTGAGGCATCTGTTTGAGGGGCCAGTCAGCAATGGCCCCAAAGTATGGCAACCGCTGAGTGCCATTACTGCTTGATGGCGGCCCCTCATCATCAGACTCTCCAAACATGCAGTCTTCAGCCTCTGCATAGCCCATGCTCTTGAAGCTTTCAAACGGCCCTGTTGCAGCTGTGAAGGAGACCTGCTGGTCGCCCATGCGGTTGATAAAGGGCTGAGCTGGGGCCTCCCCTTGCTGACTAGAGCCCTGGTTGACATCTGTCCCATTGACTGCAGTCTTGCACTGGTCAAAGATGTCGGCCCACTCATCCATGGTGTTGTGCCTGTTGCTGCCTGAGGGTTGCTGATTGGACTGAGAGTTGATAGGTCCTGCGTTGCCCCCAGCAGAGGCAAATTGGGGGTTCAGCAGGGGTTTGAAGGCAGCTGAGCCCTGACTTGGGCCGCCTGCTGAGCTGGTAGGGTCCGACCTTGACCAAGATGCTGAAGAGTCTAGGTCATTCAGTTGCCTGCCAGGTTGTCTGCTGATCTGAAGCATGGCTGGCACCTCGCTGCCCACAGTTTGTTTCCAGTGGTTGCCAAAAGCTGACCTGAGGGTTGGAGCCCAATTGGCCTCAACAAATTGGTCCCAGCCGTCCTGTAATCAGTGCACGGCTTCACGCAAAACACATGCATAGGTGCTAACATGCATGCCATCCAAAGCAAGCGCTCAAGAACCCACAAACAACGTTTCGAGTGCTGCAAGCGTGAAACATACCTTGACAGTTGGTGAATGCAGCGTCAGTCTGCTGCAGTGCTCACACATGTACGAGCTGTGTTGATCATTATGCACGGTGTTGTGGTGTGGTTTAGTGGTCCAAGCTTTATGATAGCTGCTGTCAGTCATTCCCAGTCTGCTGGCTTATATGAACAGGAGCGTAGCATGTCTCTGTACAGCAAGAAAATCAAATGTCATAGAGCTGCTCAGTATAAAGCAAAAACCCTTTGCAAGCCTTCATTGCCTTCAAAATTTATATCGTTGCTTGCATCCTGCTGCATGTACATGCCTGACGCAAGAGCTCACAAGTAACCATGCATGATAGCTCGACACTTTGGACAAAGAGTAGGAAAAGCAATGAAACACGAGCACTTGACAGGTGGTGTATGCGGTTGACCACGCCCATAATAGCACAACAACACCACACTGGTTCACAACTACCCACACACAGACCCCGGACAATGCACACTAATACTTTACGGATCAATACAGATACCAGGATGCAGCCCAGAAGAATCGAGGTAACAATATGCCGCACCGTCGACTGTCTGTGGACACTCGTTCCCACGAAATCGAGCCTGACTGCGGGTTCACCTCAAGCTCAGGTCTGGTGCTCGGAACAAGTAGGCGGTGTGACGTAGCTCAAAACCTCAAGGGCTGGTCGCACAGCACAATAACGGTTAACGCGCACATGCAACGACAGCGACCATTGTGGCGATCAGTGTGCAGGCTACGGCTAAAGGGCCTGGTTTACCCCTCAGGGCCCCACATACTGATCAGGGCATTTGGCCTGGCCCTCTGTAAAGTGCAGCTCACATTTGAGACAATTATGCAGTGCTGCAGCCCGGCTGTTTAGGCAAAAGTCCTAGTATGCAAGATCTCTAACATCAAATGAAACAGCAGTAGCATTCCCGACATGGCTGTTTGCCTGAATGCAACTGCAGCACATCAGCTGCAATGCTGCACACATGATCATGCTCTGTTTCAGCTTGGCAGTCTGCTTTCAGACGGGTTATCACTTATAAGCTGATGCCTCATTGTACCAACAACCGCTATATTGTGAGTTGTATTAAGGCTGCAATCGAAATTGAAAGAAGCAGCTAGCATTTCAGCATCAATCTGAAAATCATGTGAAGATTGAGAATTCAACAAGTCTTGTTCTCTTAAGGAACAATCAGGTGTCACATGTTTTCCTCTTCTTGTAATGATTGGCATACTCGTTTTCAAGTCGTCCAACTCCTCTTGCTGCAGATCTTTTCCCCTCTTGATTGTGCAAAGCAGTCTTTGCATTGTCAACAAGCAATTCAACACTGTCTTGCCTGTCAGGTCCCTGTGCAGCATCCACAGAACTGTCTCTAGTACTGGGCTGACGCTCATCGGCCGCTGTTTGCATTGGCAATGCTTGCTCAGCTGCTACTGCTGCTTCGTGATTTACTGGTGCTGAGACAGCGAGATCAGCTGTGTCCTCCAGGGCAGAGGTGGCTAACGGCGGCTGAGAGACCTCTACATGTGGTTTAGATGTGCTGTGCAGAACTGCTGTATGATCACTAGTG
>JAABUK010009460.1_pt1 | contig 13305 bp, 16 predicted proteins | sample 5559141 | NCBI WGS metagenome assembly JAABUK01 (sample SAMN10711869, study PRJNA513367) | rock metagenome | isolation source: Antarctica rocks | place: Antarctica: Victoria Land, Pudding Butte nord | collected 2016-01-03
CCGTCAACTCCATCGCCCCCCCCTCACCTCGGCGGCACACGCCACCGGCGCGCGGAGTCTACCATGCGCGGGATACCTATTTTGGCGAAAGCCCCTTAGTGCTCCATTTCATAATCAGTAGTGGGGTTAGTGTTAGCTTGCTTCCTCGCCATCACCTCGGCCTACCCACACACGCTATCGCGAAACGCAGCACTTAGCCCGGGCCAACCTGCGGATCAGGCGGCAGCGGCGCCGCCGGGGACCGCGCCCCAGGTGGCGAAGGCGTGGTCGCGGCGCTGGCGGTAAGCGGCGGCGATCGGGCCGTAGGCGGCCAGGAAGCGCCGGGCGTGCCCCGGCGACTGAAGCGGCGCCTCCGCCGCTCGCGCTCGCGGGTCGGCGGAGGCGCGTTCTCCGCCCGGTTATCCAACCCTCTATGCCGTCGGTGGTCGACGCTCGGGAGGAGCACGCGGTGCGCGGTGCCGTAGCTGGCGCGCTTGTCGGTGCTCGGCACGCGCGGCACGTACAGCAGCCCCTCGAGCAGTTCGCGGGGAGACTCCCTGGCCGCAGCCGGATCCCGGCGGGACTGCACGCGGATATCGAGCACGCTCCCATCCGGATCGACGGCCAGACATCCTACCGGTGGCGCGCCGTCGATCCGGATCGACACCTCGTCCAGGTGCCACGTGTCGCCCGGTCGCGGGCGGCGGCGGCGCAGCGCGTCGGTGTACCCTTGGCCGCAGGTGCGGCACCGCCGCCGGATCGACTCGTCGGTGACGACCACGCCGCGTTCCGCCGACGGCGCCTCGACATCGCGGCAGCTGAGCGCGAAGCGGCAGTACCGCCAGACGGCAGGGGCAATGATCTCCGGTGGGGAGCGGTAGCCTCGATAGTCGGGCGGAGGTAGCTCCTGCATCTGCCGAGTATCGCATAGGCATTCCGCATCGCCCGCCGTTACTCAAGTTGACAGTACCCTCTATAGCCCACCAGAACTTCCCGGTCTCGTCACTACAATCGATCATCTCCGTTGACACGTACTTCCCTAAATCTGTTACACTCGTGTACGCCTGATTCTCCGATTTTCGGATGTGTTGCGGGAGGAACGGCTATGGAATACGCGAAGGTTGGGAAGCGCGGGGCTGTGGTCATCCCCGCTGAAATGCGGAGACACCATCGTCTCGAAGAGGGAACGCCGGTGGTGATCGAGGATCGTCCGGAAGGGGTACTCTTCCGCGCCGCGCCGAGTGCGCCCTCGTGGGAAGAACGGCGGCGGTTCTTTGCCGCGTTCAACGAAGCCGTGCTCGCTACGCAGCGGGATGCCTCGGCGTGGGCGGAAGAGCTGGTAGATCGCGCGCAGCTGGCGGGTACGCTCGCGGATGGGATGGTCGCCGAGCAGGGCGAGGTGGCCGATGTCAACGTCGACGGGCGCGCGCGGTCCGGAGCATGAGTGCGCCGAGGGGCCCGCGCCCACAGTTCTTCCGTGGACAGATCTGGGAGGCAGATCTCAACCCGACGCGAGGACGTGAGCAGGCGGGGATGCGGCCGGTGCTGATCGTCTCGGACGATCAGTTCAACCTTGGACCCTTCGATATGGCGATCATTGCGCCGCTCACTTCGACCTTGCGCGCCTGGCCGACGCGCGTACGAATTACACCGCCAGAAGGCGGCATCAGGCTTGAGAGCGAGATCCAATGCGACCAGCTGCGTACCATCGATATCGCGCGACTGATCCGCCCCTATGGCGCGGCGGTGGCACCTGCTACGATGGGACGGGTAGCGTCTATCTTGCGCTTCCTCCTTGGCCTGTGAGCGGAGCGCGTCAGAGTGATGACTCCCCCGCCTAAAGGCGGAGGCTTCTCAGACAACCGGGACTAGTGCCCCGGTTAGCGTCTGACGGCTCCATCCGAGCCGTTGGCGGATATCAGCGCGGCATTCAGGTCGCGGCCGGCGGTATAGCCACACGAGGCGCAATGATACACGCGGTCACGCAGGATCAGCGGCACGGCGGGCAAGCACCCGTAGTCGCTACACGCCTGGGTCGTGTTCCGCGCGTCCACACCGATAACGCCCACCCCGGCACCTTCCGCCTTGTGGTGGAGTATCGAGAGGAATTATCGCCAGCCCGCGTCGAGCGTGGACTTCGCCAGTCGGGTACGGGCGATGCCCCGAATATTCAGCGTCTCGTAGGCAATCGTGCTGTAGCGCGTGACGAGCGCGAGGGCCGTCTTGTGGTGCCAGTCGCGCCGCTGGTTGCCGACGATGTGCTGGTGCAGCTTCGCCACGCGCTCACGCGCCTTCTGGCGGCGCTTGCTCCCCTTCTGGCAGCGGGACAGGTGGCGTTGCGCCCGCCGCAACTTGCCGTGCGCGGCCCGATAGAACTTTGGTGGCGGCACGCCCTCGCCTTCCGATGTGGTGAGGAAGGCTTTCAGGCCCAGGTCAATCCCCACGGCGGGATTTGTGGACGGCTCGACCGTGACATCCCCCAGGTCGCAGGAAAACACGACGTACCAGCCATCGGCCTCCCGCTTGAACGCCATCGTCTTGATGCGCCCTTCCAGGGGGCGGTGCAGTTTCAGCTTGACCGCGCCGATGTGCTGGAAGTAGGCCCGCGCATCGCGCAGCTTGCAGCCGTCGCCGTAGGCGGGGAACACGACGGTATCGTAGCGCCCGCGCCCCGGAAGCGCGGATATCCAGGTTTATCGCCCGCCTTCACCCGACGAAAGAAGGAGTGGAATGCGGTATCGAGCCGCCGCAACGTCGCCTGACAGGACGAGAAATTGGTCAGCGTGAGGTTAGGGGTTCGCCAGCCGTTGCGTTTTCAGGGTCGCGGACTGGTCGCCGTAGGAGACGCCGCGCTGCTCGTGTTCCCAGGCGGCCTTGCGTGCAGCCAGCGCACGATTGTACAGGTGACGGTGTGTCTCAACCATCGTCTCCATCGCCACCGCCTGGACCTGTAAGCGCCGATGAACCACTTCTCGATCGGAGATTACACGCGCCGTGCCGGTGCTGGGTGGCCTCCACCATACCTACCAGCGCGCCGCGTAGCAGCGGCGGACGAGTTTGTAGCCAAGACAGGCACGCGGGAGGGTCGGGGGCGGAGGATCCTCGGGCATGAGGAAATCAAGCTGGCGGGGTGATCCTTCTTTCATAAGATACGGGGATTATATACCACCTCTTTCACCATCCCAGCACCAGCAAGTGCCCAGGGTCATGTAGATTGTCGTTGTCAAGGCGGCAGGAGCTTGTCGATGATGTGGCCGGCCGCCTTGGTCACCGTCGCCAGAGAAGCATCAGCTGCCTCGTGATCTCCTCGACCTCACGGAGGGTTCCGGAGGACACCTGCAAACAGAGTGCTTCGGCCGCTGGAACCGAGAATTCTTCGGGAAGAGGCATGCCTACCTGTTCTAGATAGCAGGCGGCGACCAGAAAGCCCGTGCGCTTGTTGCCATCTTGAAACGGGTGGCCGGCAGTGATACCGCGCAGCAGCATCGCCGCTTTCTCGAATAGGGCAGGATGGGGGTCGGTGCTCGCAAAGGTTTGGAAGGCCGCAGCAATCACTTGCTCAACCAAGCCAGTCTGCCGCTCCTTGCCCTGCCTGCCGCCAAACTCGGCAACGGCCAAGGTGTTGAAGTACGAGGCAGCGGCGGTGAGCACGCGCACGACGTCAGCGCCGCCACGATGGAAATCGAGCGGGGTCGTGGGGTGGAATCAATCTGTTTGAGCATGCCCGTCAAGATATCGTTGGGGGCGTCTCCCATAAAAAAGCAAGCTATTTCTTGGCCAGGCGGGACAATAGCTCGCGCACATCAGCCCGCTTGGTCAGCTTCTGATAGAGCGCTTGCACGGTGGCTACCGGGGCCGGCTCCGTCGGCAGGCTTGGCAATGGAACGTGCGGTAGCCGAGGGCGGTGCGCCGGGCCTGCTCCGACGTTTGGGTCGCGGCGCAACAGGGGCAAGGCACCAGAACCTCCTTCATACGACCGTCCAACCACCACACGACCGTCCAGCGTCGCCACGCTACCAGAAGCGTCTAAAGCTCGCCAGTCGCCTTGCCTGGGAGCTGACACATCCCGTAGATGCAGCGACGGTCGCCCCGATAGAGGAGCAGCCCGTGCTCGAACACCCGGGTCGCCCCCGGCACGGCCGTCGGCCCCTCGACCAGCGCCCCCAACCCGTCGCGGACCGCGGCGACGGCGGTATAGAGCGCGAAGAGGGCGGGGTCGACGCCGAGCGCGTCCACCTGCGTCAGGATGACGCGCCCAAACTGGCCGAGGAGGACGTCGTCTGGCGCGGCGTTCTCTGGATGATCCTCCAGCCGCCCGCGCTCGAAGTACTGCACAATGTGGTCGCGCCAGTCCTCGAGGCGCTCGGCGAACGCCTCCGAGAGGGGGAAGCCGAACTGCGCCAGCCCGCCGATCATCCGTCGTAGCACAGCAGGAAACAGCGCGCTCATGATCGCGCGCCATGCGCTTCCCGCCCGCCGCGCGTCTGCGTGCCCGTTATCCCTGGCCCGGTCCTGGGGGCGATCCGTCCCCCGCCAGCACCGCCGCCCCGATCGCCATCAGGATCGTCTCGGCGTCGGGGTCATGGACGCCCGCCCAGATCGCCCGTCGGAGTGCCGCCAACTCCTCGTCAAGCCGCAGCCAGCCCCGTACCTCGGCGAGGCGTGCGGCGCGCGGCAGGCGGCGATTGGCCGCAGGGCGACCGAGGGTGCGCTCCAACCGCGCCAATCGCGCATCGATCAGCGGCTCCAGGGCTGTTGCCGGGCCGTCCAGCCAGTGCGGGCGCGCGGCGAGCACGCCGGGGAGGACGAGGTGCCAGTCGGTGATGTCGCCGGGCGGCGGCGCATCGAGACTCCGCGCAGCGAGGAGTTCGAGCACGGCGCGGCGGCGCGCACCGCCGAAATGGAAGACCCAGACCGTCGCCCCGTCGCCGAGGGGCACGACCGGCCAGTCGTCCGGCCCCAGGCCCAGGTAGCGCCGCACCGCCTGCGGCTGGTCGGTGCCATGCAGCCAGGGGCGGCTCCGGTAGCGCCAGTCGCCCTCCGCGCGCGCTTCGTCGGCGACGTGGCGCACCTCGATCCGAAAATCGTCCCAGCGCCGCACCTCCAGCAGGTGTCCGCCCGCGCGCAGGCCGCGCCCCGCCCGGAAGGTGACCCCGCTGGCGATCGGACGACCGGTCGCCTGATCAGTCACCGTCGCGCCGCCCTCATCCTCGATCGTCGAGTGGATGTCGCCATAGGGGACGCGGGAGCGCCATTCCTCGCCGAGGCGCACGCCGCTGGCATCGCTGATGAGTTCGTCGTTGGCGATCATCGTGTCGAGGAGGTCGCGGGCGAGCACGGGCGGCGCACAATCGTCGAGCAGCGCCTGGAGCCGGGCGCGTGGCCGGGCGATGCGCCGCCCCTGGAAAAGATAGGAGGCGATCTGCTGACGGGCGACCGCGCCCTCCGGTCCCCGCTCGGCCAGCCCGCGCCACCCATCGCGGGCGGCCTCGATCATCGCGGCGTGGACGACGGTATCGAGGAGGGTGTCGGCACAGGCGAGCACGCGCGTCGCGCCGGTGCGGCGATTGCCACGCCCGATCCGCTGGAGCAGCGCCGCGACATCCGGCGCGGGGCCATCGAGCACGACGAGATCGATGTCGCCGATGTCGATCCCGATCTCCAGCGTGGACGTGGCGAAGACGACGATCCGCCGCTCGCCGCGTGCCGCCGCCTCGGTCGCCTCGCGTTCCTCGCGCGCGAGGCTGCCGTGGTGTGCGCGCACCGCATAGCCGAGATTGCGGAGATCGCGTCGCAGCCGCACGGTAAGGTCGTCCACGCGCTGGCGACCATTGGCGAAGACGAGGATCTTGTCCGGCGGGTCGGGGGCGGCGAGGAGGCTCGGGAGCGCGACCTCGACCCGCGCGCTCATGCCAGGCGCACCGACCGTCTCGATCGCCCGCGCACCGGGCACGGCGATGATCGCGCCACCCGGCAGATAGGCGTCGCGCACCGCCGCCATATCCGGCACGGTCGCACTCAGCGCGACGAGCTGAACATGGTCGTCCGCCGTCCAGCCGAGCGCCCGCGCCTGCCGCCGCAGCCGCCGCAACCGTTCGAGCAGCCAGCGGATCTGCTCGCCGCGCGGCCCGCCGTGCAGCAGGTGGATCTCGTCGAGCACGACCGCCGCGACCCCGGCCAGCGCGTGCCCGTCGGGCCGCGACCGCCGCCCCCGGCAGAGGAGACTGTCGAACGATTCCGGCGTCGTCAGGAGCACCTGGAGCTGCGACACACGCGCGGCGTCGGCGCGGTGGTCGCCCGTGCGGCGGTCGAGGCGCAGTCCGAGCGCCGCCAGCGGGGTGGCGAGCCGGGCGTAGAGGTCATTGATCAGGGCACGAGTCGGGGAGATATAGAGGATCGTCCACGGCGTGGCCCGCCCGATGAACCGCTCCACCAGCGGAGCACAGGCCGCCTCGGTCTTCCCCGAGGCGGTCGCGGCGCAGAGCAGCACATCGGTGCCCGCCAGGATCGCCGGGATCGCCGCGCGCTGCGGCGTGGTCAGCCGCCCGAAGCGCGCGAAGAAGGGATCCCAGGTGCGCGCCAGCCCGCGCGCGATGGCGCGGTCGCGCGCGAGCGCGCCTTCGGGCGCGGGCTGGTCCAGCGGCGGCATACCGGACACTCCCTTTCTCGGCTCACCCCATGGGCAAGGGCAGGGCCGCCGCCGCCGAACGCGATCCGAGAAAGGCCGCCCGCCCATCCCGAATCCGGCAACGCCCACGACACCCCGACCGTGTGCTCCCCAACACTGACCTTTCCAAGCTCACCCGATCACGACCGCTGGCGGCCCGTACGCCGCATCGAGCGCGGCGACATAGCGCTTGATAAACGCGCGGATCAGGCCGCTCTCATCGAGGGCACCGCCGACCAGACTTCCCTCGACGCGATCGATCAGGGCCGGATCGAAGTCCGGTTCGCGACCGTAGGCGGCGGCGTAGAGTTGCCCGATCCGTCCGGCGAGTTCCCGGCGCAGCGCGGCGGGCCACGGTGTCAGTCGATAGCTGCCGCCACCGGTCGCCGCCAGCAGCGGGCCGACGACCGCGTCCTCCCCCGCCCCGTCCTCGTCGACCGTGGCGAAGAAGAGGCCGAGCGGCGCGGCGCGGTGGGCGGTCTCGCCGCGCAGATAGGCGGTCAGCACACCAAGGTGCGCCCTGACACGCTCGTAATTTGCCCGCGACGGTACCTGCTCCACCTCGAACTCATCGATCGTCACCACCAGACCTCGGAAACCGGCCAACCTGGCGACCGCCGCGTGGCCGACCAGGGTCGCGACGAGATCGTACGGGCGCTCGGCGACGCTGTTGCCGAGCATCCGCCGCAGGGAGGCCGCCCCGTCGCGCGGCGAGGTGCGCGCGCCGATCTGCCGCGCCACATCGGCGGCGGTGAATTCGGGGCTACTCGAGAGGAGCGCATCGAGGGCGTAGGCGTGCGCGTCGAGTTGCTTGCGAAGATGGAGATCGGCCATGACCTGATAATTCTGCCGGACGCGGTCGAAGCGCCCTGGCACATCTTCCGCTTCGTCCAGGATCGCGGGCGCGGGCTGTCCGGCCCCGATCGCCCGCGCGTAGAGATCGAAGACCGGCGTCGCCGAGTCGCCACCGGGGGTATTCAGGCTGCCCCAGAGCTGGCGCAGGAAAGTCTCGGGGCGCGCGAGGCTGATCGTCTGGCCGTCCACCTCGACACGCGCCGTCGCATACCCCTCCCGTCCGGCGATGTAGCGAATGACCGCCATCGTATGGCTCTTGCCGGTGCCGAATGGGCCGGTCACGGCGGCGACGTGGGGACGGTCACCGAGCGTCAGCGGGAGGTTGGCGAGCGCCCAGTCGCGCAAGTCGGCGAAGCCGAGCGTCAGTTCCTCGATCGCGCTGTGCGGCACCAGGCCGAAGCGCAGCGCCTCGACCGAACGCCGCGCGGCGATGTCGCCGCGCAGTGGGGTCGCCGCCGCCGCCAGTGCCGTGTCCGGGACGGCGCTCAGGGCGGCGGACGCATCGAGCGCCGCCAGTTCCCCCGCGCGCACCTCCACCTCGACCCCGCCGAAGCCGTCGAGGAGGACGAGCGCGCCCCCTTTGGTCATCCTGACGACACGCCCCGGCCCCAGGTGTGCCGTGCCGACCCGCGCGCCGACCCGCAATCCCCCCGCCCCGTCCATCACACCTCATCCCATTCGGCACCATCACGGGCGCGCACGACCGCGCCTGTGTCGAGGACGCCCTCATCGTGCAGGCGGATCAGCATCGCGCAGGTACGCTTCACCATCGTGCGCCGGTTCGCGCTCGTCGGGTCGGCAGCGGCGATCTCCCGCGCCAGCTCTTCGACGAGCGCCGACACCCGCCGCTGCTCCACCCCCAGATCGCGCGCGGCGTGCTGGTAGAGGAGTTCGGTCAGGCGCAGGCCGATCGCGCGCAATTCACGTTCGGGATCGCCACGGAAGGTCAGGTCGATCCGGGGGGCCAGCGTGTTCCCCTCGAAGAAGCCATAGCCGGGGCCGGGATCGACCACGCGCTGCTGCAACGCCGGGAATTCGTCGAGGCGCTCCACCAGGCCCGGCTCGAAGGCGTAGACGACCAGCGCGGAGCCGTTGCGGAGATCGGCGACCGCGTTGATGTTCGACTGGAGCCGCGAGAGGATGCGCGGCAAATCGCGCCGCGCCACATCCAGTCCCTGCTCCGCCTCGTCGTAGCTGACGACGGTGCCACGAAAGCCTGCAACACGGATGAATTGGAAGAGCGCGAGCAGCATCCGCCGTCCGTATAGGCTCTCCTCGCTCTTCGTCACCGGGGTCAGCCCCAGCTCCCGCGCCAGCGTGCGGTCGGTGACCTCGCCATCGAGCCAGCGGCAAGCCGCAGCGAACGCCGCGTCATCCTCGCGCAACTGGGCTTCGAGACCATGACGCAGCACCCGCCCGAACGCCTCCAGCTCGAAGTCGGCCTTGTCGAGCCCGGCGATCCAACCGGCGACCAGGTGATCGCCGCGCGTGGCGTTCCCGGCAGCCCGGCCTCGGATCTGCCCCACGGCGGCATCCAGCAGCGATCGGATACCGCGCTCGTCCGCGCCGGGCGCACGCATCGCGCGCACCACCTCGCGATAGACGATCAGGCTCTTCGTGAAGTCGAGATCCTTGTTCAGCGTCACCTCGGCGGTGACGCATTCCAGCGCCCGTGCGATCTCCATCAGCTGCCGCAGGAAATGGGTCTTGCCCGAACCGAACGGGCCGACGACGAACTTCTCCGCCGAGTCGCCCCGCGCGAAGCGCGCCTCGAAGTATTTGCTCCGCAATCGCGCGAACGCCTCATCGTAGCCCACGCCGAAGAGCGCACATCCGTCGTGCGGTGCCGTCCCATATTCGGCCATGCGCTCGATCATCGCGATCACATCGACAGCCATTGGTCACTCCGTTGGCATTAGGCGAGTAGCAGCAGGCGAGTAGTCGAAGTAGGCGAGTAGGCCGGTGGCCGAGAACGTCACTTTTCTACTCGCCTACTGGCCTACTTCGCCTACTGCTGACTCGTCATCCATCCGTTCCAGCGTCAGCACGGCCAGACGCCGCAAGAGGGGGCGGCGGTAGCCCGCGCCCGCATGCTCGGACAGCACCGCATCGCCTGCGGCATGCAACGCAGCGGGCAGGCCGTCGGTCGCGGTGCCAGTCAACGCCGCGAGTTCCACCAGCCGGGCGGCGATCCCCTCCAGGAATGCTTCGGGGGTGGGAGCGATGCCGACGGCCTCGATCGGCACCACCGGCCAGCGCCAAGCGGGCGGCGTATCGGCGTCGCGCCACAGCTCCAGGCGTTGACCGAGGGCGGGATAGAGGCGCGTACCCTGCTCCAGGAAGCCGGGCAGGACGGCGAACACCGCGACAGTGCCGACGATCCCACCGGTCGTGCAACCGTCGATGAAGCGGCGCATCACATTCGCGGCGGTTTGCAGGCGCTTCGAGAACGCCCCACGGCCAGGGACGAGCGTCCGCTCGTTCTCATCGAAGAGCAGGAGCGTGCCGCGCAGGCCGAGATGATAGAGGCCACTCAGGGCCGTGTTCAACACCTGTTCGGCGTTACGACGCGAAAGGGGATCCTTCACCCCGGCGATACCCGCGCGTTGCAACTGTCCCGCGCCGATGCGCTCGCCCCGCAAGTAGGCCCGCAGCGGGGTGGCTAACTCCGGCTCACCGACCGCCCGTAGCATCGCCGCGCGGAAACCGGCATGCGGCAGGTGCGCGCGCCGTAACGTCGCCACGCCACTCAGGCTCCCCTGTCCCCAGGCCGCAAGGATGTCGGGCAGCGAGCGGACGGTCACGCCATCGCGTGTCACCTCCACCCGTTCGAGGATGTGCCGGGTGATAAGCGACCAATCTTCCAGGCCGAGATCGCGCGACAACTCGGTCTGTACCACCGCCAGGCCGCGCGCGGCGGCGCGGTCGGCGAGGAGATGTAGCAGATGGGTCTTCCCAGAGCCGTAACTCCCCTCGAAGAAGCGGCAGGTCGCGCCCCCCTGGGCGACCAGATCGTCGAAGACCTCGCGCTCGATCGTGGCAAGGAAGGGGCTGGTCCCCACATCGAGGAGTGCCGCCGCCGTGTGGCCGAGCACGCCGTATTGCGCCACCTGTTCGAGGGCGGCACGAACCACGGCCGGGTCGGGAGGCAAGTCCACGGCTCGGGCCGCACCCCGCGTGCTCATGCTTCCCCGCGCCCGCCATTGAACGGCACGACGAAGCACATCGTCCGGTAGTCCTGCGCCGCTTCGAGGCCGTTGATGACCATCCCGAACTGGCGCGACTCCTGCTGGCTCCCGGTTTGCAGGCCGAGCCGGTGCCCTTGCGACACCTCGGTGGCGCGCGCGCGATAGCGGTCGAGGTTATGGAGGAACGCCCAGCGCGGCAGCTCGGCCCAGCGCAGTTTCTTCTCTGGCGCCTGCCCCGCCAATTCGTCACGTACCAGGGCCACGCGCACACCGCGATAGAAGTCGGGCAGCGGCACCACCTCCGCCCGACCCTTGCCCTGACGCTCCCGTGCCGCGCGTTCGCCCGCATACGCATCGTGGAAGATGGCGGCCAGCGAGGCATCCGGGAAGGTCGCGCCGTTCAGGAGCGCCCGTGCACGCTCTTCGAGCGCCGCGAGGTCAGCCGCGCCGCCGAGCGGCGACCAGGGGGTCAACGCCTCGCGGTTGTAGAAGAAGCGGGCGCGGGCCTGGTCGCGCTGCAATCCGAGTTCGAGCATATCGACCCGCCAGCCACCGCTCCGCTCGCGCAGTTGCTTCCCGTCCGCGCGGGCCGCACGCACCCACTCGGCCTCGAGCGGTCGGAAGGCGGCGATCCGTTCGCGCCGGGCGGTTTCCACGAAACGCTCGGTGCGAGCGCGCAGATCGTCGAGCGCGGGGCCGAGCGTATCGCCGGACGGCAACCGCTTCAGGGTCGCGGCCAGCCGTTCGAGGGCGCGCGGATCGTTCGGCTTGATCTTCGCGAGCGCCCCGAGCGGGGCGGCGAGACGACGATACTCGGCCTGGAGCTGCGGCAGATCCTCTGTCGCACCGCTATCGACGCCCGCCTCGTCGGAATCCATTGCTTCCGCTACGTCCGCATCCGAGGCGAACGGCTCCTCGTGCTCCGCTACCCCCGATTCCCAATCTTGCATCTGACCCCTTGCCTCCTCCACATCGCGGATGGCCGTTATTCTAGCAGGGCGCGGCACAATTTGCGGCGTGTCTGTGTCGGTCAGTTCCCTAAACCGAATCGCCGATGAGACCCACATAGTCTCCTGCGACAGGTATGGAGGTCTCACCGGGGCGTTGGTTTAGGGCGGCGCAGCGCTTTCACAGCCTGCAGCGATAGCGTGGTGGCGCGGGCGTGACCACGCTATCGCATGTACGGCGACGAGTTCGCCCGCCCCCGGCGCGCGCCACCCCGAACGTGAGGAAGGCGGATTGCCCGCCGGGGCCAAGCCCGTCGGTCAGCGGCGTCCGCGCGCCGTTCCCGTCGGTGCGGCCGACAAACTGGTCCATCCCCCGATTCACGGACACGCGATCATTGGATGTGCGTGGGGAGGTGTCCAATGCCGCGTACCCATCGACCGTACCCGCCGGAGTTCCAGGCGGAGGCCGTGCGCCTCGCGCGCGGCAGCGAGCAATCGCTCCCGGCGCGCGCCGCCGACCTGGGCTTCTCCTCGGAAGCGCTGCGCCACTGGCTGCGGCAGGATGACGCCGATGCGGGCCAAGGTTAGCCCGGCGCGTTGACGAGCGACGAGCGGGACGAACTGCGCCGACTGCGGCGTGCGGTGAAGGTGCTCTAGCAGGGGCATTGTCAAGATAATACGGCGACCGGATGTGCGATACTCCCGCGCATGAAAGAACAGGCCGCCGCCCCCAGCGACAAACGCCACCGGTTCCCGCCCGCGATCATCGGCCACGCGGTGTGGCGGTACTGCCGTTTCGCCCTGCGCTGCCGCGATGTGGCGGAGCTGCTCGACGAGCGGGGGGTGGTGCTGACCGACGAGACCGTGCGCCAGTGGTGCCGGAAGTTCGGCCAGACTTAAACCGAAGCGCTGGTGAAATCCCCATAGGCGGTGTCGTACGCCAGATGCCTACGCTGATGCGGTGCGGGGGGCGAACAATGCGCGATATCGAGGCAGGACTGACTCGCTGGGGGCTGGATCTGGGGCAGGTCCGCGAGCGCGTGTATCGCGCGCCGACGCCGCGCGAGCGGGAGCGCTGGCACGCGCCCTGGCTGGTGGCGCAGGGCTGGTCGGCGAACAAGGTGGCGGCGCTGCTGGACCGCGAGGCACACACCGTCGGCCAGTGGCTCACGGCGTTCTGCGCCGATGGTCCCGAGGCGCTGGCCTTCGAGCTAGACGGGTGGCTCCCCCCGCCCTCGCCGCAGCTGTCCAGGCCGGGCTGAAGGTCGCGGTGCAGGCCGGGCCGCCGGAGGTCGGCATCGACCTGGCGCGTTGGAACTGGAAAGTAGTGCGGCAGTTCGTCGTTGCCCGCTGCGGCCTGCGGCTGAGCCGCAGCACCTGCCTGCGCTACTTGCCTCGGCTGGGTTTCGTCCGCAAGTGCCCCAAGAAGCGGCTGCTCAAGGCTGACGAGACGAAGCGCGCGGCCTTCGTGGCGGACTACGCCGCGCCGCTGGTCGAGGCGCGGGCGACGGGGGCGAAGATCTTCTTCGTGGACGAGGCCCACTTCCGCGCGGACGGCGACTTGCGGGCGAAGTGGGTGCGTAAAGGGCAGGTGGCGCTGGCGGACTCGACCTGCCCGCGCTGGGGCGAGCAGGCCAGCGACTACTCGGCGGTCTGCTTGGAGACAGGC
>JAABUK010009461.1_pt1 | contig 13305 bp, 15 predicted proteins | sample 5559141 | NCBI WGS metagenome assembly JAABUK01 (sample SAMN10711869, study PRJNA513367) | rock metagenome | isolation source: Antarctica rocks | place: Antarctica: Victoria Land, Pudding Butte nord | collected 2016-01-03
ATAAAGTTTTTTTAAGAGGTTATTAGCTACCTTATTTTTATTATAATAATTTATCTCTATTTCTTTTTATTAAATTATTTATATTTAGTAATAAGTAGGTAAACTTTAAATAGTATTAACTTAAGTAGTAGCTCTCTTAGAAGTTAAGATAACTTAATTAGGATTAAGGATATTTATAATAATAATCTTAGCTTCTAATCTTTTATTAATATATTTCCTCTACTTTTACTTTAAGATAGGCTTTACCTCTTAATTTTACTCCTCCGCTAATAAGTTAGTTAAGGTAATATATTAATAAGTATTCTTAAAGTAGGTAGATCTAATATTAATAATAATTATAATAACCTCCTCCTTTATATAATAAAGAGTAATATAATTATAAATAATATCTATTATTTTATATATATTAAAAGTATTTTATAACTACTTAGTCTTATTAATTTCATTATACTATGTAAGTCTTAAATAGATATCTTTGATACTAATAATATTCTTTAATATAACTTTTATAATATATTAATAAGGATACCCCTATTAAGCCTTATAATTAGCCTACTCTTTAAAGTATTTTATATTATCTAAGTTTAAGTTAGATTTAATAATCTCTTTACTTTTAATAAATCCTAATTTTTACTATTATATACTTATTATACTATTATATTCTAATTAATTAATATATAATCTTAAATAAGAATATCTTATAATAGGCCTTAAATAAGATATACTAATCCTAATATAAGTAAAAGATCTAGATAATTTATAGGCCTTATATTAATATTATAATAATAAGTTATATTATTATTACTAAAATCCTTACTATTATAAGAAGTAGCTATTTTATTATAAATATCTTATTAGTCTTTTATTAGCTATTATTCCTTAACTTATTTTATATCCTTTTACTATTACTCCTTAACTTATATTATATATCCTCTAGCTAATACTTATATATCTATTAAAGCTTAATTATCCTTATTAGTATTACTAGTATTATTACCTCGTTTTCTACTTCTCTTATTACTATTATATTTACCTTATTAATTATAACCTTTATAATTATTACTATTAGCTATTATAATTATAATAAGCCTATTAGCCTCCTCCTTGATAATATAATTAGACTATAAGATATTCTTACTAGTACGCGATAATAGATAAGAGCTAATAAGGAGGAATATACTAGTAAAGGAGAGTAAAGGTCCTAACTTAAGTAGTTTAATAAAATAGGTATAATATAAGACTTAAGATATATTATAAAAGTATATATAACCTTAATTATAATAAATTAGAATATTATAGGTAGATATAATTATAATAGCTAAGTATTATATAGATTTATATATAAATTTAGGGGGGGGATTTTTTAATATTTAGTACTAAGGATATATAAGAGTCCTAAATATAATAAATACTTAACACGCTTAATATAGTATAAATCCCTTAATTTGTTAGTTAATATCTCGCTTAAGGTATTAGTAATTCGGGGACCCCCGCCCTAGCAGCTTAGGAGGCCCGTACGGGTATACATAGGCCTAGAGGGTTATCAGGCTAGCCCTAATAGGAAATTAATACATTTTAGCGCGGTATTATTAACTTACACTAATTTTCTATACTATATAAAGATTACAGCTAAAACGAACTAAAACTAGACTAGCTGTAATATTCTAAAAACTACGTCTTAAGAGAAGTTAGTTGGTCTTTTTTTTAAGGCGTAGTTTTTAGAATATTACAGCTAGTCTAGTTTTAATTCATTTTAGCTGTAATTTTTATATAGTATAGAGAATTAGTGTAAGTTTATAATACCGCGCTAAAATATATTAATTTCCTATTAGGGCTAGCCCGATAACCCCCTAGGCCTATATATACCCGTACGGGCCTCCCGAGCTACTAGGGCGGGGGTCCCCGAATTGCTAATAGGTCTTAAACAGCCTACTATAATAGAAAAGAACTTCCTTAGTTAGTAATCTTTAGATTACAAAGATAGAATTATTTAACTCCCTTAAATATATTAAGTTTTTAGTAGAATTTTCTAATATTTCTTTAAAAAAACCCTAAAGATATTAGATAATAAACTAGTTCTATAATCTATTAATAAGTCTCCTTTATCTTCTTAATAAAGAATAATCATTTTAAGGATAAGAAATAGCTAATCTAAGAGTTCTTAACATGAATTATATTAAGATAGAAATTCCCTATTTTTCTCTAACTATATAACTCCTAGAAAGCTAGGGCGCTAGGAGTTATAAAAATAATAGAATAACTAGCTAGTAAGTTATACTTTCTCTACTACTCTAACTAAGATTTATATTTAAATTATAATATACTTTACTATTAAATTATTTTTAATTTAAACTTTAAGACTTTACTAGCCTTTAAGGTTTAATATATTATTTAGTTTCCTATTCATAGTATTTTTATATTATCCTTGATAGTCTTACTAGCTAAATATTTTGAAGAGCGCGAGGAGGGCCGTAAACCGTACGGATTTAGATTGTTTAGATTCTTTTTTATTAGAACATATATTTAAATAATTTTACAAGCTAGTCATGGGCCGGTAGCTCAGTGGTTAGGTACGCGTAATGTATTTCCTGATTTTATCCCTACTAACATCCCCCAGAGTGTAGGATTGCAGATCCCAAGGTCGCCCGTTCAAATCGGGCTCGGCCCTTTCGTTTTTGTCGTTTAGCCTTTTGCTCCCACCCTTCCAAGAAAAGCGTGGGGGGTTGGTCGAGTAGACGGTGACGAGGAGAGTGAATTGGGGATACATCACCAAGGGCGGGTGGCGGGTGCCCACTCTCCAACCCATCACCATCCAAAACCTACACCTTCCCACCTTCCCACCTTCCAACCCTCTAAACTACCACCTTCCCTACTTCCCTTCCCACTTTCCCAACTTCCCATCCCCCAGTCCACTATGTTCTATCCCTTTGATCCCTCAACCTTGATGCCCAAGACTTGGACTATCCTAGGCGATAGTATGATACTCTGACCCTCGAATCTCCTCCCCATTTCGCTTATCGCATCTTGCAACTTGATCTAATCTGGGAGATGTAGATTACCGTAGGCTAATTTGATACACGAGATCGATGTGTTGTGTTGGGGATTGTGGAGGGGTGTAGGGTAAAGTATTAATCAGGAGCTAGGGTCTCAGGATTTGTAGGAATGGCGATGTTTGGCGAGTCTTTGTGTTATGGATTATGTGGACTGCAACAAGCTGGAGCTTTGCATGGTGAGGGCCGTGTGACTGACTTGGAGCGTCTGAAGCTGGGAGGAAGGGAGGAAGGGAGGAAGGCAGATTGCTAGACTCAGGGGCAAGATGTTTTCAGGTGGATAGGTGATTTTGTTGTTTTTAGGGGAGTTGATGTCTATTTTGTGGATGGTAGAGAGCACTGTTTTATAAAGATGACTGGGTGCATTTCTTGTTCGATGGCTTTGCATGAGAATGAGATCGATGATTGGTTTTTTGGTTATAGGTTGGCTATCTGACGTTGGGTTATATGAGTAGAATTGAAAGTATCCAGGTTCGAAACATCCTCTTGGGCCATTGGTGATGTAAGCGATTGGTGATGTGGGCGATTAACGATATGGTATAGCTACGGATTTTACGCTGACGTTTGGTGTGAGCGAGTGATGGGTATGATGTGGCGAAGTGGTTGTGAATGCCTTATGGAGATGTATGTAAAAGGAATCATCTGACTAGCAAAAGTTTATTATCATTCAGAGCCGTGCAATAAGTCCTTTCGGTTCAGGATACTGTGGACTTGGTCGAAGCCCTAGCCTTCGGCATGATTGAGACCTGGCGCCGTATCCTTGCTTCTCTATCTACCTTCCGCATCGCGGCCTCTTCCTCTATTCGCAAAGGCAAATCAGCCTTGAACTTCTCCAACGCTTCCATTGCGCAAGCTGCCACGGCCCTCGTGTTCTTAGCTATAGGTTTCCTCCACTTGATCAACTTTTTGATACTACTCCGCATGTAAGGTGTGATTCTGGCGGGGTCGAGCTTTGCTTCATCCACACAGGCGGCTGCGCGGTCGGCTTCGTCCTGATAATGACTTGCAATGCGCTCCTTAACTGCTAGGGACTTAGCCCAAATTTTCTCGGATGACTCCCGGGCAGCCAGCTCGAGGGCATCTTCCTCAGTTTCAATAGTGGCCGCCGAATCTGGATCTACAAGTTTCTCTTCCCACTCCCGCGCGAACTGGATCTTTTGTGCAGCAGTCCATCTTTTTACTAGATCACTATCCGTCCCTTTCAAGCGTCCTCTATTTACCAGCCAAGACACGTTATCACTGACCGTCACGGAGACCGATTTGAGCGGGAGCATTCGGAACAGGACAAACGCTTCCATACCTCTCCAGAATCTGGACTTCGTGTCTTCATAGGCTCCGAACATAGTCGAGTCCCATCCTTCGATACACTGTTGGAAGCATAGACTGAGGGCCGTGAGCCCCTGGAGCATCTTCAGGTTTGCGGGTCGGAAAGCTTGCTCCCAAGAACCCCCCCAAGCTCGCGGAACGGTGTCCATATGTGCGAAGAACGCGAGTTTCGTCAGGTTGCGTTTCTGAGCTGGATTAAGGCTGATGAAGATCTTGAAAGCCCGAGGGTCGTTGAAAGTGAATGTATTTGTGCTCCAAAGCAGATGGTTTGCTTCTTCGTAGAGCTGTCTGCAAACGCCGAGAACATTGAGACTCAAATGGAAACCGTGCCCCTCCTCCCTGATTGAGGCGAGATTGCGACAGAATCCGTGGCGCTGCTTTGGATCCTCGACATCGTACGCTGCAGAGTTCCTGGAAGGTAGTTCGGCAACAACACCGTCCTGACCTTGGTTATAGGCGTATGCCCGTGAAGTTTCTGCTTGGCAAACGTAATAATGGATCAAAGCTGGCTTAGGCTTGTTGCCCCGGGTGTCTTCATCAGACTCATCCAAGTCAAATATTAACTCGTCACTATGGTGAAGGTGGAGGACTAGATGATTTTGGTGTCAGCAACCAGGGACGAATCTGAGGATTCGGCTCTCGGAGCATGGCGAGGCGATAGAACCATGGAAGTTCGTCCTTACGATTATCAAAAGATCGACGTTTGTGAGGGGTCGGACTGAAGTCAGGACGTACCTTGGTCGCCGACAAGGTAGGTGAGAATCTTCTCTCGAACCTCTGGCACAAGCTTCAGCAACGGTGAATTGACCTGATTCTGTCGGATGCTGTCCCCTGTTAGTCTATGAGATGGATATCGATGTATGCTGGTAAGTTACAGCGTCTTTACAGCGGCGCTGTTGGTCTTAGTGACACCTTGCTTCTTGCGGCGTCTCTTTCCTTCAATGTTAGGTGTTGTACCGTCAGTCTGCGCCGCCTTACGCTTCCGTGTTGAAAGACCTGCCATGATTACTCACGACGGTGTACCGCGCCTTTCGACCGAGCATGGGTTGTTGGTGATATAAGAATGATGCGGATCGATTGGTAAAGTGAGAGAGATGCTCAGTGAGAAGGCTAAAGTAAGGGTTTGAACTTGCCCCAGTGAATCGAAGTGAATAATGCGCCGCTTTGTAACGCACCCGAGGCCGCTCTGAACTTGCTGTCAAGAGCGGTGATCTAAGGTGTGCAGATACCGGTGGACGTTTGACGACGTCCTTTGCATGATAAGGCTTCGATAAAATCACTTGTTTGAGCCTTTTGCAATTAATAAGCTTTAGTGGTGAAAAGTATCGATAGTTTAGGAAATAGTTGACCACAATTCTTCTCAGGATTGAAAAAAGCACACAGACGAAGCTAAAGATAAACCCGTAGCCACAAGGGGCTAGAAGACCGACCACTTCCAATAATCTGAGGATATCGTCGCCCAAGCGAGTCATATCGGAGGCCGAAATCTCCTTTATGGTTACAGGGGCAAGATATTGGGCAATTTGGATTGGACGTCATCTGTGTGAGCGAGTATTGAAGGTGCCGACAGTATCGCTGGTTTTGGGCATCCTGCAAAGCAGAGGGTTGGGGACTGGGCGCTACATCGTTGAAAACCTGTATGATAGCGTGAGTTGATATCCTGCGGGTAAGCACGCCAACTGCGCCATCTCATACACCCTAAGAACAGTAGGGCCATTCAATCGAAGAGCGTGACCGGTCTGACGAATTTTCTTGCCTATGTCCGCTCTTCGATCTGGTCTCTTCCCCACCTTGCTGCAATTGCGCTCGGTCCCAAAATCGTGCTTATGTACCCTTCTCCCTTTCCATCTCAAGGTCTAATAGTCTCGTTCCCTTGCCTGACATTGCTACCCACATCATCGTTGCCCGGATTTGCCTCTTCGTACTGTGCTTGCTTTGTCTCTGGTCCACCCGCACCCTCGAAGTCTCGAGCCTTTGTAGGCCTGGCGGAACGTTAGCATATAAGATAGCTCTACACGCAGCAAGGGTATGACTTGCTGTCCAGTAGCCTTATTCAAATCTCCACCCTCCTCGACCGGGATTTCGCGATTGTCACCTGCGCCTGAGGCTGATGAGCCAACCTTGACATCACTTCCGGGGAATTTGTTCTCCACGCTTGTATCGACGCCAGAGTCTGTTGCTATGTAAATATTAGCAAGAATTTCTTTCAAAGCAGTGGGGAGCCGTACTCGATTGACCAGCGTTGTGACCGTGTATAGCACTGTGGGAATTTAGGTCCCGCTCCGCTTGTTGGGCGATGGCGAGAGGGTCTTGGCCTTCATATTCTTTCGACATGGTTGCGGATGTGTTGACTTAAATCTTTTTGTAGGATTGAGGGATCTTATTCACGCGGATTGATGTGTCGTTTGGAGGAGCAATGATGTCACACTGGAAAGCCTATGAGTCCTATCCGTACTAAGCAGATAGAAGTATGACCACTTCTGGACCACGTCTTACCTAAGGTAGTTCAAAGATCTGATCGAGTCCGTTCTCAACCTACCTCCAGGCCTGATTGAACATGATATCGTCCAGTATTTGTATAAAGAAAATGCGCCCAAACTCGCTATGGCGTGAGACCAAGTGGTAGAACAGCCAGGCACTAATAAAGGCGCATCGATGTGTTCTGCAAAGACCCCTATTCAACTTTTCTACAGAGCATACGTTGATAAAAGAAAACTAGGCTGACTTAAACAAATTTCGTTCGCAGCAATATTGGCATGGATTTGCTGCGAAGGCATATGCAAGTAGCATTGTCATCCTTGGGCTTGTATATTTGTTTGGCATGGCCTGCATGGTAGTAACATTCCCCTTGCCCACAACCACCAGCACTTATGATACCACGAAGTATCTCACTGAGCATGATAGCTTTCAATTATCTTGATCCTCCCCCAGTCTCAACAGATATGGTCTTCCTGACATAGGTACCCCTATCACAAGGGAGGCTGGGACACGGCTGCCGCCAAGAAGGACACTTCAACAGTCATCACAGCTACCACAACTGGTACATGCAAGTAGAGTACAGCAATTTCCCCCAGTACAAGAACAGCAGTCCCCACAACAATCACAATCACCCCCACAGCAATCACCACAACAATCACCACCCCCGTCGCCCCCAGGTGTGTATTCCATAACTGGACCTGCCATCGTGCTCGTATCTATATGATCACCATCAGCGCTTGAGACTCCTAGAGTGGTAGAACTCCCTAGCTTACCGTTCCGTTCAGTAACGGATGATCTCTATTCTCTTGAACAGGATGCTGCAGTACAGCGACTGTGCTAGGACAATAGTCCAATCGAATGAGGCTCTGTGGGCTTCTGGAGTATCGATGAGGTTGTCGCTGCGAGATTTGATGTGTGGCGTTCGACGTAGAAGAGGATTTGCGTACAGTAGAGATGCTCTTGAGAGACTTCGATGCAAGAAGAGTTCCTGGGAAGATATGCAGGCAGATGGATGATGGTAGTACAAGGCATAAGACCACTCTTCCAGAGCGGTCTAAATGCGTCGACCAATCCCAAGGGTAACTATAAATTCCTATCCCAAATACTATGTATAGCATCAAATATGTTTGAGATATTGCCCACCATGTTCTATTTTCAATCATTATCTCTGGTTTCGGTGACTTCGGTCGTCCAAATGACTTTGTATCACGCTGGCTCGACTTGTACGACGTCGGCTTTGCCCTTGGACTGAGCTATAATTAATAAGCTCCAGAAAAGATATAATATTAAACCCGTATGTAAGGTTCCTAATTATATTTTATTTCTATTTATTCTCTTCTACCCTAACCTAGTAGGCTATATTGTGGAATATAGGTAGAACTTATATTATATCAGGGTTCTCCTAATACATATACCTCTGAATTTCCTGCTAATGCATACGCAACTGGCCGTGTCAACCTCGAGGCTCCTACATTTGTGTGGCAAAGCCTGCGTGGTAGTAACAACGCCCTTGCTTACAACCGCCAGCACGAATAGTGCCACTAAGTGTTAACCAAAGTATCATTGACCAAAGAATCTCTGTGCAAGGCTGCGTGTATGCTACCCTCCAAGAACGACACCTCAACAACTACATATGCTATCACACATAGCCTCACAACACCAACAAAGTTTGTCCACAAAAATTTTGGCCCACTCTCCATCACCCCCACCATCACCCCCACCATCACTCCCTCCTCCTTGTACATATTCCATATTCTGGTCTCCACCTGGCATCGTGCTCATGTCTGGTTAATCACCATCAGCGCTCGAAACTGCTTGAATGGCGGAAATCGCAACTTATATTCCGTTCAGCAATGGATGAGCTGCCTTTCTTTAAACGAGGTACTGCAGGCTGTATCCGGACGATGGTCCGATGAACTGGGACTCTGCGGGCTTCTGGATGATTGACGAGGCTTAGTGGGTGCGGGTCTGGACGGCGGCCGTTCGGCGTAGAGGAGATTTGGCGTACAGTGAGGATGCTGCTGAAGCTGTTGAATGCAGTCGGAGAAGAGTGCCCGAAAATATTTATAGGCAGAGGATGATGGTAACACAAGACTTGTACGACGTCGGCTTTGGCCTTGAACAGCTATGCATTGACATATCCCGTACTAGGTATAGCGCCAAACATGCGTGCAACGTTATCCTTTGTGGTTTATTTCTGGTAATCTTCTTCTACCCCAATAGGTCAATATTTTTGTGCCACACATGCAGGACTCGCACCCCGGCTAACACCGCACCCTGCATGAGCCGCGTGCGCTGCAGTATCATGTTGTACAGACAAGATAGCACTTGCTTGTCGAGTACCGAGGCGGCATAGATTTGGGTCTATTCCTCGTTGCTTCTTTTGTACCGAAACATCTGGTGCATTCTTTTCCCCAGTCAGAATATTCTGCAGAATGGTGTCTTGACAACTTCCGCGGTCTTTGAGGTCTCGCAAAAGAGCAAGAAAGACGAGTGGAGGGGCGCTAGGTCGCTGGAGCTTGGCTTTGGGGTCGCTATTCCCAGTAATTTGGGGGTGTACGGAATCTGACGTGGTCACGCCGCAATGCAGAGAGGTCGGGCGTATGGAGACATGCGGTATCGAAGCATAAATTGTGTGGGCTTTGACCTTGATGGATTTTCAGGCTTTCGTGACCACACTAGTATCAACTCTACCATTGCCGTGAGTGCGCAAACCATCACTAGACATACGCATAAGCATGAACAGATCTACCTAGCCAACTTGCACGCACCGGTGACACGAAACTCGTGAGAACTCAGCACCTTCTTGCAGATTTCGCCGTTGCCAGCTACGGGTCCTCAACAGCACGTGGCATGCCACCCTTCAAGAAGTATACGCCACTGAGAAGAAGACTTCTCATCGAGCCATAACATAAAGCAAAGAATGTGATGAGAAGATGTGAGACCTTGATAGGATCATGATCATCGAAGACTGAGCGTCCGAGATGTCCGAAAGTGGCTCGATGAGTATCGCCTCCGCGCTGTGTAGTGTAGCGCTACTCATAGCAGACCTCCTTCATGATCGAACTTGCTGGAAGTTAAACCCAGATTTTGTGCCCTTCTCGGTGCGAGGCATCTTCAGTACTCGAGACAGGTACCACTGTGCTCAATGTGCAGCACGCTGTCTTGTTGGCTTGTGAATGCTTGTAAAGACTGGTTATTGTTCGTACCTGCACTCCGAGGTAGGAGCCATGAATCTGTGGTCCAATTTTGCGCACAACATTACAAGAACATCGACGTCCAGCGTGAAATTTCCAGCATTCACTGCTAATGCCTTTCCCAGCGCTGCCAGCTCAACACTCGCCGGAATTATCTTGCGCCACGACAACCCCCGCCTCTCCCAAGGCCGCATATCACTCGGCTCTCTAAACCCGTCCATATAGGTATGGCGACATGGACTTGACCGACGTCGGCAACAGCAGATAGACAAACTGTTTAGGCACAGACATATATTGGGAGCCCCCCATCAAACCCCCTTTCCTGGGCCTGATGCGGGTTGCTCAGTGATTAAGGATTGAAATCCTGTAGCGGGTTACGGAACGCCCATCCTCCCGGTATCTCTGCAGCTGGCACAGAACGAGCCACGCGTGTCAATCTGAAACAGCTTCCCGAGTTGGATCTCGGGACCAATCATGAAGTTCTTACCCACCTTTGCAGGCATGCTGAAGAGGCCTCACGTTAATCAGATAATTCTACTGCTGCGGTAAACTGTTCAGGACTGTTTTGCAACCATGAGAACACCATACTCAATGTGCGTAGGAAAAGAAGAGTCGCCATCAACGTTCTCCACATGCCATCAGATATACTGCATTAGTCGTCGACAACATCTCACAACAGCTCTCCGGTCATCTTCCGAGAGTTCATGCGGCCCATTGCCTTCTGTGGTCGAGACTATCTCATGTGCCAGCTCCTCAATCAGCTCAATGGCATTATAGGCCGGCCATTCACTTCTCATTACGAATGAGCACCACATCGACTCGATCTGACTCGAACGTGCTGATGCTGGATCCTGCAGCTCTGTATAGATGAAACCTGTGGAAGGGTTCTATTAGTATTAGATGCGCAAAGTGATTCATAGGCGGCATGTGACTGCTAGGGTCCGAGCCGAAGCAGACAGACGGGGGACGGAAAGGTACAAGACCCGTCATATCAGGTTCGAGTGGCGGACAACTGCACGTTTGTGACAGCCAAGACTGATATTCGGAGATCCCAATTGGGAAGACCGTTACTTTCACTATTGGCTCGGGCCAGGCGAACTATATTTAAACATTTCCGAATACAGATCAACTAGCGCACTAATCACTTACGACATTGGCACAGCGGATAGTGGGGCAATCCTGCTCACACACGCTGAGGAAGTGGAATGATACAACAGCCTGAGAGCCGTGAGAGCACGAAGTAGTGGAATCCTGGGGGAGTATAGCTTGGTGAACCTCCCAACTCACGTAATCCCACTATCCCAGCGATCTTGCACTAAGATCTTCGCTGCTGTGCACTGACCTGCCGGGCTTAGCGCGGTGCCAAGATACCGCCTAAAGAGGAACATGTGCTAGCAATCACCCTATTTCGTTGAAGTGTGGAGTCGCACCTTAATTGCCTTCACTTTCCCTCTTGCACTCCCACACCACACCTACCTCTGAAGGTTTCGCACTTCTCCACGTTACTGCTGCAGGGAGAAAGTATCATGAGCTTTGAGGTTGCATTGGGAGGACAACTTTTGGGGTGTTGACAATGCCGGAATTCTCCACAATCACTCTATCCACTTCCATCGCAGTCGCCGCGCCCACCTACGGCTCTGAACCTGTAGCCCACCCACCACCACCCCCTCACTCGACACCTCTAGCAGTCATCATCGGACCCGCAGTCGGTGTCCCTATCGCCATCATCCTGGCCGTTACCGCGTTCTTCCTCTTCCGTCGCAGCAGGCGCAATAGGCAAAACAAGCGCCAGACGCCTCGCTCTCGCTCGTCCAAGGCAAACCCTCCGTCGTCGTCCCAAAAGCCAAAAGCGCCGGATACGAGCATGTCTCCCCTCGCTGCCTCATGACCCAATTGCACCCTGCATACTTGGCGCGGCCCTTGCCATTGGCGACACCGGTGCTTTCTCCGCGGCCATCCGGACATGGCTCTCCATTGCATCAACGCCAATTCGAAGATGAGGTCTGGAGTCCAGCAAATGCCCATTGCAAGCGCCAAGTCTGATGAGTGCTGCTACGCCGAGGAAGTCCGAGTGGCAAGGAAATATTGCGACATGATAAGTGAGATTGGAGCTGGAGCTGGTGTCCCACCAAGGAGTACATATTACCTTCGTCAGCTATATGGAGCGGCCATGTAGCAATGGACCTCTAATACCCGTTAATTGGACATTACATTCTTGTATAAAGGAGTTGGAAATCTTATAGGATGGTACACATACGATCATAATGATTAATAGAACATGCAGCACCCACGGGGAACGATTCAAAAGCGTGACGATGCCTTGGTGGTGCTATTTCATCCGACTCCCAAGTCTTAAGCTAGTAATAAGGACTGCCTCATACCAACGTACCGTCAAAGTCATTGATGAGATGAATATTCGATCATGAGAGCTTTCACCACAACCCTTTTCCCTCCAGTACTCCTCCCACTCTGTCCCCGTCCACCAATAAAATATCTCTCTCGGCGATCCGCATCTCCATTACGTTTCACAACTCCCGAACCTGCATTCGCCGCCCTCCAACCCAGACGTGAGCAATGGCGCTAACCCTGTTCAGAAATGTGATAATGCAGCTTACCTACCTACATTCTGCACCTCCCAAAGCAATATCATGCGTAAGGCAATCAACGAAACATGATTAATAAAGTATTGACATACTTTTGGACATTCAATCCGTGTTTTGAGAGATAGGGCTTTGTGTGCCGATATGTCAGAATACCTAGCAACATACTTGTGCAATCTCCATCTTCTTATTGATTCTAGTCAGGATCTATGTTCCCTTCTGCTTCATCATTCATAAGATCGCTTTCTTGAACTGCTCCGGATGTCGTCGCCTATGACAGGACCGAAGATAACGACCATGGAATTCGCATATTACTTTACTTATACCATTCAAGCGCAGCGCTACATGTGACTTGGATCCACTCAGCGTAGTTCCTTTAAGATGGCTCAGAAGACACCTACTCTTGCTGGTCGCATTGGGTACGATTACAATCACAGGAACCATCGCACAGCACGCACGTTTACGAAAACGAGAACGAGCTTGATGAATACTATACACAATCTCATGGCTTGTAAGCTCCGACTCCCTAGTAGGAGAAGGGTGGCTGGCTAGAAACCTGTATGGGGACTAAGACCATGCATTGGGACCACTTCGTTATATTCTCCCTCGTTAACTTATCTACATCTCTCACTCCCCTCCCATCACCCACCCATC
>JAABUK010009463.1_pt1 | contig 13298 bp, 11 predicted proteins | sample 5559141 | NCBI WGS metagenome assembly JAABUK01 (sample SAMN10711869, study PRJNA513367) | rock metagenome | isolation source: Antarctica rocks | place: Antarctica: Victoria Land, Pudding Butte nord | collected 2016-01-03
GCAACACCATGGAATCGCTCTGCTCTTCATGCAGCAAAACCTCGGGCTTGGATTCTGTCGTCGTTGTCCGGTAGGTGCAGACTTTGAAGGAAAGAAATATTGTAGTCTGATTCACAAATCAAATCTCATGACAGTCCGCTGTACAGACTCTCAGATCATGCTACGACCCGACTGGCCGACGGCACTGTTGGGAAAGATGACCTTTATATCACGGCAGACTTTGTGAACAGTAAGTCAACCAATCCAGCCTACCACTCCTGGGACAAGCTTTCACCAAACATCTTCTGCCTTAGGCAGCGCACATCTTTGTCGTTTAAAGTGAAGGCCTGAAAGGGCGAGTAAATGCTGTGCAATATCGTTTATCGGCGAGTCAACCAACCCCAGCCAGACTGCCGATTCCGACACACTCGGTCGTGCTTTTGGCCAACGCAAGATTTGCGGAGCATATCAGAGAGGAGCATCTCTCTCGGAGCCGAAAGAGGGACTAATGTCCTTGTTTCGATGGAGCCCCATTTACCCAGCGCATGATGACTCTCAGCCTCGCTCGGGTTCGAAGCTGCGGCCATTGATCAAGAAGGCCTGCATCGCCCTTGCAAGGCATTATCAGCGTCGCAGCTGCTCAAGCGCGCAAGAGACACTGCGGCGGACGAACCACAGCCTACTTAGTTAGTCAGTCATTTAGCAACCAGACTTAGACGAGCAGCCTCGTCAATCAGACAGAGCAGGCGACCCAAGGTATCGACCCGTCCATGCATGCTTTTGAGCTGAGAGTCTGTTCCATGGCTCAATGTCTGCGACAAGGCCTACCGAAGAAAAATCCGCTGTCATACATAGCCAAAAAAACCCAAAACCGCTTTCGGCAGCTGAGGTTAGAAAATACTCTATGTAATAATACTCCAGCCGCCAAGAGAAAAGGATGAAAAGGCGAGAGGGGAATAATTGATGATAAGGGACGTATGTACGTAGCTTAATACTTTGATATCCTCCTCCTCCTCCTCCTCCTCCTCCGCCCCCTTCGCTGTAAAAATAACGCATTTTTTGCCAAAAGGGCAACCAACCCTCTTTGTGACACCCAATGAGATCAGTTTCCAATCTGGCCCCCTTCGAGTTCCCCCTAAATTAACTAGTTAGGGGGGGGGGGGGGGTTGACCTCCAATGTTGGGGACCGAGGCCAATATCAAATTACGTCTCGGCCAAGATGGATGCGTGTGGGGTATCTACAGCAAAGGCGGAGGAGACCTGTCACGTGAAGACCAGCATTTACTTGTGTGAGATGTATCCTCATTGTTGTGTCGGGTCGGACTTGGCCAGTATGGGAGCAGGGCCCCCCTCACCGAAGCGACGGTCTAGTTACCACTATATCGAAAATTCCGCAAATCTACATGCTCAACCACGAACTCGCCTTCCAGCTTTTCTACTTCCACTAGTTGGAAAGAATATCGGAAGCGCTCTCGGGTGCAACACACAATGATGTTGTGTATCGGGTGCTAATAAACACTGACATCCCACTCACCCCCCTTCCGCGGTCCAGGCAGCGAACTCTCCCCCCTCTCAAGGAATATACCGTATCCCTTGCCACCGACCACGCCTCCATGCTCTCTGTCCCACACCACCTCACCCCTCAGAATCGTATATCTGGGCCATTGATCCAATTCCCTGCCCTCAAAGGGGGTATAGTCACAAGCATGATGCAGCATCTCGTTCTTTAGTCCGAAAGGCGGTAACTTCCCCTCAGGATACCAAACCGTAAGGTCTGCATCACTAACCCCCGGTATCAAGGCTCCTTTCCTGGGGTACAAGCCATACAGCCTCGCTGGATTGGTGGAAGTTAGCTCCACAAATTTCTGCAGAGATAACCCCCTCTCCTTCGCTTGACTCAGGACGAGCGGTAGCCTCGTCTCTAGCCCGGGCAAGCCGTTTGGGATGCCCGAGAACTTCCCCTCCGGAAAGTCGGCGGAGAGGATGCTCTTCTTTCCCTGTTCCGTGTCCTCGTATTTGAAGGGACAGTGGTCAGACGAGAGGATGGTGAAAGTTCCGTTTCGGAGACCCTGCCAGATAGCCTCGTGGTCTGTTGCGCTATCGCGGGGTGGAGGGGAGCAGACGCATTTCGCGCCTTCGAAGCCTGGGTGAGAGAGATCTTCTCGGGTTAGGAAGAGGTATTGCGGGCAGGTTTCCGCGTAAACGGGGAGGCCGCGGGTCTGGGCGGCGCGGATGTGTGATGCTGCCGACGGGGAGGAGACGTGGACGATTAGGAGGGGGGCATCGATGAGTTCGGAGAGGGAGATGGCGCGGTTGGTTGCTTCTGTCTCAACGAGCTGGGGGCGGGAGCTGGCGTGGTATTTTGGGGCGATGAGGCCGCGGGATTCGAGTTGGCTGGTCATCCAGGTGAGGACGTCTCCGTTCTCGGCGTGGATCATCGTTGTGATGCCTTCGCATCTTGAGGCTAGGAGGACATCGAGGATTTGGTTGTCGCGGAGCTGGAGGGCGGCGTAGGTCATGTAGATCTTCAGGGAGGAGATACCTCGTTGCCGGAGGGTGGGAAATTCCGATAGCACGGAGGGACTTGGGTTTGAGACCAGCATGTGGAAGGAATAGTCGGTGTAGCAGACGCCGGAGGCTTTCTCGTGGGTGGCATCTAGGATGTCGAGGAGGGAGGTTTCATGCTTGCATTGGGGAGCGAATGCAATGATGGTGGTGGTGCCGCCCGCTATCGCACTTCTTGTGCCTTGGAGAGAGTAGTTGCTTAGATTGGGGGAGTAGAGAGTAGGATGGATGATATGAAGAGGGATGCCCACCAGTCTCGAAAGTATCGCAGCTCTTCCCTTCCCCTCCAAAAAGAGCAGGCTCTTCCAAATGGACATGGCAGTCAATGCCTCCAGGCTGAATGTAGAAACGTGCAAATCAGAGAACAGTTTTACCAAAGATGAGCCAAGCTGTTCGTGCTTCTCATACCATGATATATCCACCCTCTGCATCGATCACCTGGGTTGCGTTTTCTTTCGATAACGACCTCTGCGGTGCAAGCAGTGCAATCTTTCCATGTTTGACGGCAATGTCGTAATGGGCCGTGTCAGAAGCAGTGACAACGAGACCGTTCACAATCAGGAGATCATATTTGTCCATGGCCTACCAAGGTTATCTCCCACACATCAAGCTGCAATACAAAGGGTGATCTCTGCAGCCATGGCTGCTCAGGGAGAATGGCCAAATAGTCATGGCTTGGCATCGATTTGCAGATAAGGATTTGGCGGTAGGAGGAGAGGGCGTGGAAAAAAGGCCACGTCAAGGCTTCAAGCTGTTGGTGAGATATTCCGGGAGGCTCATCTTATGCAAAACAATGGATACACGTTTGCGATATCGAGATGTTTACTTGTATAGCAACAGTGCTAAGTTCCAGATGGCACAGATATCTCTGGCGCTCTATCGATTCAGTCCGAGAAAGTCTGATGCATTGGAATCGCAGCAAGGTTTCACTTCAGATACCTCGTGAACCAGCTGATGCCCTGCTTCCCTGAGTCGTCCATGGCTTTCTTGTCCTTCTCACTGCTCCAATCGCTTCGTAGAGCGAACCCGTGGATTTGATCTTCATAGATCTGGAACCCGCTGTCAGCCTATACTCACTACATAAACGCGGGTGGGAGACACGACATACCTTGATTTCACTCTCCACATCCGTCTTCTTGCTCATCGATTCCTGGATCTGCTTACTCTGCTTCTCATCCAGTAAACTGTCCTTCGTCCCCAATGCCAGACTCAGTGGCTTCGTTACAGGATCAAAGTCCCCCGGTATCGCCACGAGACTGGGATGACATGCAAAGGCCGCATCAACTCCTCCAACACTGCCCTCTTTCTTTCCGTGGGCCTGCAATATGGCGTATCTTCCACCCAACAGAACCCAATTGCGCCCACGCTGTTGGTGCCAGGAATGTTGTGCACGGTGTTGATAAAGCTTGGGATGATTGGCTCTGAGACGCCTTCTCTATGCTCCGCTAACTAGGGTCTGAGAGTGGCGGAGATGATAGCAGCATTCTTGGCTTTGTCGATGAGACTAGCTTGTTTCTGATCCTTGAGTGGGGGCTCTACATTCTGGAGGAAAGAGAATGGTAGAGAGTCGCCTTCGTGCACATCCGGGATATAGTAGTAGAAGCCCGCTTTGGCGTAGTTGTCGGCTAGAAGGCGGGTGTTTCTGAGTTCCCAGCCGAATACTATCGGATGCCAGCTGGGGAGCCTGTGGGAGAATGTGACATCAACCGATCTGCGACCTACTATCAACAAGGGGCACCACCGTTTTCGCTGTCGATTTGTCTTCTGGTTCTGCGATGTAGCATTGGAGACCGCCAATGGTGTCGATTCGGCCCTGGGGAGTGCCTTCATGCACACTGCCGCTGAGGCAGCAGGAGCTCATCCCGACGCCGGTGGACATTTCAAAAGCCTTGCCAAGTAGAAAATATGATAGGAAGGTTGCTGCAAAAACGATCCGAGAGAACGAGTGTGGGAGTGGGAAGAAAAATATGTTTCTTCAACGTATCTCGTGTGGAAGGATGCTTGACTCTCGACCTGTTCATGCGCTGCTTTCCGCTGTCCGGCTCAGACATCTTTGGACCTCCATGCAACTCATTCAGAGGACGAATGCCATGCTTCTACATGGAGGCTGATGGCTTGGCTGACCTATTGTCACCCAAATGATCAGCCACATAGTCATGTATCGCAGCTGTCAACAGCCTGCATTCGCGTGTTCATCTTCAGGGATGGGGTCAAGATGAACCAATTGCGGACTACCAGACTTCATGCGCCAATCAAGCAAGGCCCGGCAATTCAATGACGTGGATTAATGGGTGGATTGGAGTTTCTGGCGTTGGTTGCGTGCAGTCTTGCGCCGGCTGCGGAGAGGTGCGCTGTGGCCTATTGACCATTTGCTAGCAGGACCCTGCCCCTATCCACACAAATAGATCTGCCATCGACATAGCTTCCAGACTGACTGCATAGCCAAAGCACTGTACCAGCGATGTCTTCCATCTTTCCAACTCTTTTCGCCGGCATCTTCGCAAAGAGCTCGGCAAATTGGTTCTCGCCTTCGTCAACGGGGTTCATCCTGCTGGGTACAAAGCCGGGATTGATCGAATTAACGCGAACATACCACGGAGCGAATTTGGTTGCCAGAAGTGCCACGAGGTGGTCCAGGCCGGCTTTGCTTGTTGCATAGCTCGTCAAATCAATGTTACTCGAATTGTGAAGCGAGGCGCAAGAGCTTGTGATGACGATGACACCTCGTCCAGCATCACTTCCTGACCGGCCATCTGGTAGCTTTCGACGGCCGGCCTGGACCAGTAACCTGAGCAGTGCAACAGATAGGAAGTAATGTGCAGTGCAGTTGATTCTGAAGGTGTCATCCCAATCAGAATGTTTTGAGCTCCAAAGGGAGGCTTGCAGCTGATCCAAAGATGCAGTTGGCACATGAATCGTAGTTGGCGGGTCACGCCGAATGCCAGCATTGGATATTAGGATATCAAGATACGCTTCTCTTTCGGTGATGTACTGCGCCAGCTGCTCGATGCCTTCTTTGCTTGAGAGGTCACTCGAAAAGCTGTGATGGGAAGCGGAGAATCAGCTCAAAGTGGGAAAAGCATGTTAGATATATTTACCCTGTTGCTTCGCCTCCGGATGAAGCGCCCAGATTAGTGAGCTGTGTGACTGAGCCATCGATGTCATCGGAGTCCAAGGCCGTGATGTAGACCTTGCAACCGTTCGATACCAGGCCCTCCAAAACAATTCAGCGCCTCTTCTCAACAAATTCCCGAGCACCATACCTGAGCGATCATGAATCCAAGTCCAGAGCTGCCTCCAGTCACCAAGGCGATTCTGCCCTGCACGTCGAAGAGATTTGATATGCTGGCGGCAGCCATCTTGGGGAACGAGGGTTTGGAGGCTGATCGAATGTCATGGAATGCGCTTTTGAAATCAACAGTCCAAAGATATGAAACATTCAAGATGTTATTGCTGTCTTCATGGCGGCAGTGACGCAGGGATCTGTCTGGTTAGACGCGTCTGTCCTCCGTTGAATATTCGAACCTGGGTGAGATCAGTAAATGATGGCCGTTCAGCTCATTTCGGTCAACCTGGTCAAGCTATTTGCCATGTCTTCGCGTCGATAGCTGGGGATGCCATGCAAAGAGCTGTGGGAGTGAAAGCAACGCGATCCGTGGATAGGCGCTGATCTCCGCTCTTGGCAGAGGGGTACGACAGTCGCTGTCGCTAGACCAAACCCATTCGATACCGACCCAAATCACAGCAATTCCCTCTTAGGTGAGAGGTCTTCCAGCGACTGAAATTCGGTTTCCCGCATGGTGCTGAGGCTAGTAGTAGCGCTGTATTAGCACCATGAAGAAACAAGCTGACCTCACGAACATGTTCGACCATGAGCAATGGTTTTGGCCTTCAATTGTTGCACTTGCAATTTACGGCCTGTATCGGGTATGTTTGGGGCTAAAACTGCCTCGACGACCTAGACTAACGTAGAATCAGCTATCGACACGGACTGACATCTCTTATATCAGGGGGATTCCAGAAATCCCCGGAGCATGGCCAATTGTTGGGCACCTTCTCAAACTCGGCGATGACCATGCTTCGGTTTGCGAGAAGTGGTGGCTGCAGTATAAGCACTCGATATTCCAGGTCCGGCTCGGCAATACCCGGGCTGTTGTCGTGAACTCATTTGACGATGTTAAGAAGATGCTCATCGGTCATCAATCTGCCGTCGTTGACCGTCCGACACTCTATACGTTTCATGGAGTAATCTCCTCGACTCAAGGATTCACCATTGGATCGAGTCCATGGGATGCGTCATGCAAGAACAAGAGAAAGGCTGCTGGGGCTGCCCTGGGAAGAGCTGCTATAAGGGGCTATTTTGACATGTTCGATTTGGAGTCGTACTGCGTCGTGCGTGATCTGCACAGGGATAGTAAAGGCGGTGAGGTCGAGGTTGCCGTTAGACCATACATTCAGAGATACGCCTTGAACACGACTTTGACACTGTGCTATGGCGTTCGAATGGATAGTGTATATGATGACATGTTGCGAGAGATCTTGGAGGTGGGATCTGCCATATCATTGCTTCGATCCGCGTCGGAGAACTATCAAGACTATGTTCCGATGCTTCGATATTTTCCAAAAAATGAGAAAAACAGACGATCGAAAAAGCTGCGAGATCGAAGGGACAAATATCTCAATTTCTTGCTAGAAAAAGTGCGCGAAATGATACGGAATGGAACAGACAAACCTTGCATAAGCGCGGCAATCCTCAAAGATGAAGAGACCAAATTGACAGGTGTGGAAGTCTCCTCAATATGTCTTTCGCTCGTTTCTGGAGGCTTTGAAACAATCCCAGGAACGCTTACCTCATGCATTGGATCACTATCGACAAAGGAAGGACAGGCGTTTCAAGACCAGGCGTACGCCGACATAAAACGCCATTATCCAGACATCAAAGGCGCCTGGCGCAATAGCTTCCAAGAAGAGAAGGTCCCATATGTGAATGCAATCGTTAAGGAGGCTGCGCGGTACTATACTGTCAGCGCAATGAGTTTACCGAGAAAGACGGTAAGTGAGGTGAGTTGGAATGCTGCCATAATTCCAGCAAGAACAATGATCCTCATCAATGCACAAGCAGCGAATCATGATGTCGAGCATTTTGGTCCATCAGCTGCGACTTTTGACCCTGGGCGCTGGCTCGACGAGGAGACCTCAACTTCCTCTCAGCCAACTGAGAAAGCGGCGGCCGGGATTCAGCATTTCTCCTTTGGTGCTGGATCAAGAGCTTGTTCTGGTCAAATCATAGCTCAGAGGCTCCTTTACTGCGCGCTGATCCGCCTCCTTTCTTGCTATAAGATTGTAGCGAGCGAAATCGAACCACCAAACACGGACTATGTAGATTATAATCAGTTCAAGAGCGCCTTGGTGGCGATACCAAGAGACTTCAAGGTTAAGCTGGTGCCGAGGGAGGAGAATGTTGAACTGGTTGAACAATGTCTGGCGGAGGCAAAGGAAAGGACGAAGGATTACTATGCTGAATAGGAGCAGATTCCCCACCAGTTCAAAGAGAATCACTCGTCAATCGTGGGTCTGACCCGGAATGGGCGACTTTGTGTACAGGACCAGTCTGTGTATGCGCAGAACATTCCTCAATTGATTAGTACGTAGTGGCAGTTCGTAACGTGGACTTCTACGAGTAAAGGATGTTCCCAAAGATTAATCTGGAGTGATAACTGCCAAGCCTCGGATCGAGCTAAATTCCTTGGCGTGTGCTTGACTTCCAGCGTCAATTTCAAGCCTGAATCTGACCTCATCCCTCAGACTTTCATCTTGTTGTGAAGAAGTGTGCAAGGGATCTATCATGGCGGCGAGCTATCAAAGGTTTCCCTTGAGGTTGCATAACGCTTCTCAGGTCTCCAGGATTTCTTAGAAGAATTCTCGGCAAACTCGCCATCTTGTGCATCCCGTCCCAAGCTGGGCAATCCAGCCAGCAACCTCCCTGACAGCGTCATTGGCCAACTAGGGCAATAACAGCAGATCCCGCGCCATTCGTATCTGGAACAGTCGGATTCAGCCATTCAGCCATAGAGTTCGACCAAATATGCCCCAGGTTTGGAAGGGCAAGTCCACGCATTCAATCAAGCGGCCAAGATTGAGGGTGGGACGCGGACAAGCCTTGTGCCTGCGCCAAATGCCTGCTTCAAAATGGACGACTTCGAGATTTTATATCGCCCTACCTACATAGATGCTGATATGCTTTGTTTGGAAAGTCGGCGAAACTACGAATTACTAACGCTCCTACGGACTTGGCACAGTATTCCCTCCAGTTGGCCTATGCTTCGTTTGGCGAAGTGTGATTTGCTATGCAATACCAAGATCAATACATCCTCGACTAGGTTGGGACTCTTCGGGAAGCGTGGGACTCCTCGCCTCCTCTCTCGGATACAGCTAAACAGGTAAGTTCCCGCTCCAGCACTGTGCAATCTGGCAGCTATTCAGGGCCATGGTTTGCGCACCAACCAGCGAGCAAGGACTTCAAGGCACTGTTTGCGAGGAATATGTGGTGTCGTTCATGAGGCTGCGCGCTCTGCAGCTTTAGAGATCATTGCGGGATCAAGTAGATAGCTCAAGGTCATGGACCGGCCCGGACAGTCTGGCGAGGAAGGAGTGCTGCTGAGGCTCAAAGCTGGGCTCTTTGTCTAACGACCCCGTTGCCTGCCACGACATATGCTGGGTGTTTTCACTCAGCGGCCAGGCTCGGACATCCCACATATCGGTGACTGCATCTTGCAGAATTCGTAGAAACATTGTCTGAATCTGGCACCAGACGAGTTGCACCGAGAGTGCAATCAGACGAATGATGGTGGAGTTTGTGGAAAGAAATGGTCGGCAGCATCGGACGAGCAAAAGGGAGATGGAGACGGGAGAAGCCGAAAGGAGCAGGTGAGCCGGGCTCTCTCAAGCGCAGTTTAGTGCAACTGGCAACTAATCGAGTTCTCACCCAAAAGGTCGACTGCCTCAATCCCCTCACCTCGCAGATGCCTTCGATGATTACATGGCGAGGTCCCGCAGGAGCCCACTGATGAGAGACCAGTGGAGAGCCGAAGAGGACGCTCGACATAGGCCTGAGAGTCGTCACAGAAACACGGACAAATTTGATCGCCGGCCTCGTTCTCCGCCACCATTGCGACGTGAGCATTCAGAAAACAGATATTCAGGGCGCGAAACCATTGGAACTGAATCCTATCGTCCTTCGAGAGACAGGGAGAGATCGAGGGATTCGAGGAAACACAAACATCGTAGAGTGTCACCTTCACCTAGAAGACCCACCAAATCCATACAAGGCGAGCCTAAACGACCACGACCCCTGGAAGAGAGAATCACACACCCTCCTGATAAACCGGTCAATCCTCACAAACGCAGAAGAACACGCAGTTCTTCACCAGCCCGCAGTGATCGCTACGTTCCATCTCCACGCAGACGCAGTCGCAGTCGCAGCAGGGATCGACTGGACCGCAGAGAGAGGCGTGGTGCAGGTACTGACCGGGCTTTCTCATCCCGCAGGGCGTCTCCCATTCGACCTGCTCGACCAGAGCGTCGAGTAGCAACCCCAGCCCTCGATACTTATATTCCTTCTCATCGGAATCGCGACAGATCACCCACTCCTCTGGCTCGGCATAGAAGAAGAAGGCATTCCCGGTCGCCTCGGCGAGAATCCCCGTTGCGCAGTGTTCGTCGTGATCGAGGCCGAGATACAGACCGTGAGCCACGAGAGTCTGCTCGCAGTCCCATCCGGCGTAGGCCGTCTCGAACTCCATCTCCGACGAACCAGTCTAGGTATAGGAGGAAGATGCATTCAACTCAAAAGATCCAGTCCGTCATGGACGACCCAAATAGACCACCCTCCCCTTCCCGACCAATATCCCATTATCAGCAAAGCAACCATGATCCAATGGATGGACGACCTCCAATGCCTGGTGGCTACCCTCCCCACAACAATACGATGTCCCAACATAGACCACCAAGGCCTCCGCCTGTAGAGACACGGCACTCTTTTGCTGCCTCTCCTGGATTTGTCACTCCAAACAGTTCTTACCACGGCTCGCCACAATCTGGATCTCCATTTGGCAATAGAGGAGGTTGGGGTGGTCAACAACAATTCCATGGTCCGCACGGGTGAGTTGGTTTACCTGTCATGGAGAGTCTCGCTGACTGCGATAGGCAAATGCCGGCACATTCACCTCCGTATCGGCAAAACAGTTATCCAGGACCAGCAGGAAACCCAAACCCCTACTACCAGAATCAGCAAGGACAATATGGTGGACCTCCATCCCATGGCTTTCAACAGCCGCCTTATCGCGGGAACAATCCTTCATACAGAGGGGGCCATTCTCACCATCCTCCAGAAAGACGGTTTTCAGGTTCTGGCCCAAGTCCACAGCAATTCTCTCCTCCATCTAGGGGTCGCGGTGGTCATTTTAGCAATCTACAATGGACCGCACCTGGAGCTAAGAGAGGCGGTCCCCAAAGCCAAAACCCCAGTGTCAGCCAACATAACTCAATGCACTCTTCTCCTGCGCTCTCTCATCGAGCGTCGCAAGAATCTTTCACCAATCCTGATGAGGATGACAATCCTTTCCGACCTTCAAAAGATCTGCAAGTGGAGGATGAAAAGAAAAAGGACAGGATGGCTCCGCCCTCAAGACAGCAGGGTAATGAAAACCAACAAAAAGATGCTTCGAAATTCTCCTTTGCGTTCAAATCGAAAGCACCTCCTTCAACTCCAGCTAAACCTCCGCCAGATCTATCTTCCAGGATGAAAGAATCTCTTCCCCCTCGAGTCACAGATGGTCTAAACAATCCAAACCTCCAGCCAATTTCCAAATCTAGACTCGATCCACGAAGTGAGCGATCCGATGACCGTCGTCAAGATGATCGTCGTGTTACCCATAATGATGATCAAAGGGACTCTGGAAGGCCTGAACATCGAGATAGAGACGACCAACATCGGCGTCATGATGGCCGTCATGATGGCCGTCACGATGGCTTCCATCATGATCGCCATCCACCACGCTCTCCTTCCCCTCCAAGAAAGAAGATGAAAAAGATCATCAAACCAAGACCTACTGTCCCTGCCGAAATGTCCGCCTCAGACTCTATCTATTATCGCAAACCAGGTAACGAATCCGTGGTTGGCGCAGGCACTTACGGCAAAGTCTTCAAAGCAATACACATCTATACACAAGATAAGGTGGCGCTGAAGAAGATCCGCATGGAAGGCGAACGAGATGGCTTTCCAATTACCGCCGTACGTGAGATAAGGTTGCTTCAACATCTGAGACACAAACATGTCGTCGCGCTGCAAGAAGTTATGGTGGAGAAGAATGAATGTTTCATGGTGTTTGAATATCTAAGCCATGACATGACTGGTTTGATCAATCATCCTACCTTCACCCTCACACCAGGACACAAAAAGCACCTTGCAAAGCAAATGTTCGAAGGGCTTGATTACCTCCACCGTCGCGGCGTCTTACATCGTGACATCAAAGCAGCCAACATCCTCATCTCCAACACCGGAATTCTGAAATTTGCGGACTTCGGCCTGGCCCGCTTCTACACCAAATCCCATCAAAACGACTACACCAACCGCGTCATCACAATCTGGTACCGACCCCCGGAACTCCTCCTCGGAGAAACCCAATACGGACCCGCCGTCGACATCTGGTCCGCAGCATGCGTGTTTGTCGAGATGTTCACCCGCAAAGCCATCTTTCCAGGTGAAGGGACCGAGCTCTCCCAGCTCGACAAAGTCTACGCTATGCTCGGCACACCAACAAGGAACGACTGGCCCCGCATCGTGGATCTCCCGTGGTTCGAGCTCATGCAGCCCGTCGAGCGGAAGAAGCGGCAATTCGAGACCCAATATCGCGATGTCTTTACCACCGCCGCATTGGATCTCGTGACGAAGATGTTCCGATATGATCCCATCAAGAGGCCGAATGCGGAGGAGGTGCTGGAGCATCCGTATTTTGTGGAGGAGCAACCGAAGCCAGAGCAGGCGGTTGAGTTGGAGCAGGTCAGCGGCGATTGGCATGAGTACGAGAGCAAGCAGATGAGGAGGGAGAATGAGCGGAGGAGGAAGGAGGAGTATGTTAGGGAGAGGGAGAAGAGGAAGGCGACGGAGGCGGGGTTGAAGGACGGGAAGGGAGAGGCGGAGGGGCAGATGGAGAAGAAGCAGAAGATTAGCGCTGGCGGAGGAGGAGGAGGAGGGAGTAGGCCTGCTTCTAGAGAGGGCGGGAAGGCCACGGCTCCAACGACCACGACGGCGGTAGGATCGCACGCGAGGTCTTAAGCCAGATCACCGATCATTTGCTCCTTCAGCAGAGTCGACTTGATCTCAAGTTGACACTCACCTAATTGAATGCCTAGCTAGCAGACCGTGCTTGATCAACTGGGGTTGCATATCATTTAGCGGATTGGCGTTTCTATTTTGCACTTCAGTCCAGCAAGGTGGTTCCGGTCCCTCCATCATCATCATCAGCCGCATCCGACGCAAGCAAGCAAGCAAGCAACGGTCTGGGAAGCCTTGCAACTTCGTATGCCACTTCTAGTCGTATGCATCGATTAATCAATCTCTCTGTCTCTCTGTCTCTCTGTCTCTCTGTCTCTCTGTCTCTCTGTCTCTCTGTCTCTCTGTCTCTCTGTCTCTCTGTCTCTCTGTCTCTCTGTCTCTCTGTCTCTCTGTCTCTCTATCTCTCTTCAGAAGTTAT
>JAABUK010009465.1_pt1 | contig 13297 bp, 5 predicted proteins | sample 5559141 | NCBI WGS metagenome assembly JAABUK01 (sample SAMN10711869, study PRJNA513367) | rock metagenome | isolation source: Antarctica rocks | place: Antarctica: Victoria Land, Pudding Butte nord | collected 2016-01-03
TATTCATTCTTTTTTATAAAAGTGTTCAGATCTTAATAGTTTATATAGAATCGAAGCTCTCTATTCAACTTCTAAACTAATAAAATTGAGAATATAAATAATATATTACTTAATTTAATAAATCTCTTCTTAAAATTCTTCTTAATATATCTCTTAATTATATTAAACTTTATAGAATTTATTTATCAGTAGAATTATCTTCTAGATAGTTCGGCGCTCTTCTACAGTTCTATCTAATAATCATATTAATCTTAATGCGGAAAAAGAATGTCTAAAGTCTTTTTTAAAAAGATATAGATATATTCACAAAACTCAGACAAAATTATCTTTTATAGATTCTCTTCGATCTTCTTATTATTCTTTCTTTACTTCTTAATATTCTTAGAGATAATTATAATAATCTTCGCTTCAGATTTCTTAGTTAGCTCTTTAAAAGCTGTCAGACTTATTATCTTTATATTCTTAGAATTAGAAAAGATTAAACTTTTATCAGAATTTATATTATCTCTTTATTTTTAAGATCTTTAAAACTTCTTCTTCTTTATAAAAGATATTCTCTTAATTCCGATCTCTTCACGCTGTAAAATCTTAATAAACAACTGTTTCATCTTCTATTCAAATATATTCTTATCTATTTAATTATAACTAGATATATTCTTTTCTATTTAAAGATAATTAAATATATTCTCATTTAACTTCTTCTTATTTCTCAATATTTTATTATATCACATATATAATAAAATAGTTAGATTTCTATTATTATATTAATAATATTCCGACTTAAAATTAATAATATTAATAATAAGATTAAGTATATAATTATATAATCTTATTTACTTCTTCTTTAAAATAATAGAACATATCGTCTAAATCATGTAAAAGATCTGCGATATCTATTAATATCTCATAATTATTATGAATATATAAATCGCCTGCGTTATAATAAAATGCTTTCTTTCAATAAAATCTATTAATAGAATCTTCTTAATTAGATTTATTAACCCGATTTACAGTCTTTTATATAAATTCTTAATTAACTAATAATTCATTATTATTATAAGCTAACAGTCAGTATTTATTAATATAGATATATTTAAAGAATTTATCTTTTCTTTACTTAATAAAATATTAATTAGAAACAGAGACTTTATTCAGTCTCTAATTATTATAGAGATAACGATCGATAATCTTCATAATTAACACTTCTATTTAAACTCATCTATAGCTATTTCTGCGCTCGCAGATCTATTCATAACATCTTTATAATAGACTGCTCTTTTTTTAATTTTCTTAAAATATTAGAATCTTCTTTCTTAATAATTATTAATTCTAAATAGTTCTTAGCTATATATTTTAGCTATTAATACTTATAATATTAAAACTCTTTATAATCTATCTTAATTATATAGAATAGAAATGATTTAGCTAATCTAGTTATCTTAATTAGTTTATTAATTAACTTTCTCTTTCTAAATTCTAAATCTACTCAAACTGTTTCGCGATTTTTTATAAATATCTCTATCTTTTAAATATTTATTTTATAGAATTATAAATTCTTAATTATTTTCTTTAATAAAGTATATTTATTTAAGATAATTACTTACTTTAATTTATTATAGATTTTAGATCTTATATCTTAAATCTAATTCTTCTTTAAGATATCTATTTAAGCAGCGTATCTTATAAATTTCTCAAGAAAAGTAGATAGATTCTTATTTCATTAATGAAGCTGTTAATACTTATCTCTTATTATCTGCTTTTAAAATAGATCAATAAATTAATTTATTAATATTTATAGAAAAGAGATAATAGTTACTATTTTAAAATCTTCTAAATATAATTCTAAAAGATCTTCAGTCTCGCCCTTAATTCTAGATCTTATATAGATCACTCAATCTATTTCTACAAGAAATTTATCTTCATTTACTTTCAACTTCATTTTAATAGATAATAGTTATACCGCGCGCGAACTATTATAAAGTTTCGATCTTAAATATCTTCAGATTAGAAAGTTTTTCACTTGTTTTCTAATCTTAATTAGTTTCTTCTATTATAGTTATTAGAGCTTCTAATACTTATTATAGATCTTCCACTTTATTCTTTTAAGATTTGAGTATAATAGATACAGCTAATCTCGTCAATACTCTCTCTATTAATATCTTTTCATATCTTAATCTCTTTCCGAGTAACTGATTCTCTTAAATTAGCTGTTATCTTTCAGTTATTTATATATCTCTTTCTTTCTATTAATAACTCTATATATTTAGAATTATTTAATAATTTTCTGATATCTTATTAATCTCTTCATTATAAGTCTTAACTATCTTATTATATAAATTACAGAATTTCTTAAATATATATAATATATAGCTCATATTATTCTATATTCTTATAATAAACTTTATTACTTCTTAATTCTTAATAAGTTATCTCAAAGCCATTATCTCTTAAATCATTTCTATCTCAGCATTCTTTATTTATAAAGAAGACTATTATTGATTTATATCTAAATCATTTTATAGCGCAGAATCTTTCTTTAATCTTTCTTAATTAGATTGAGTTATATCAATATTAATTAATTCAGAAATTAAATTCTAGATTCTATTTTTAATCATATTATTTTAAGTATTCTTAAGATTCTTCTATTTATAAATATTAATTATTAATTAACAGATTCTGAATCTACTAACTTAATTCTTAGATTATCTTGCTTTTTTAAAGATATCTCTAATTTCTCTCTCTTTAAAGATAGATAATCGAACTCAGTATATTAAGCTCGTTCACAAAATCTATCTTATTATTAAAGAGTCTGAGAGTAATTTAAAGAAGATTTAATAGAGATAAGTTAATCTACTTAAAATTTAAATTAATTAAAGAGTGACTGTTTTATATCTATTTAAATAGTAAAGAGAGTGAACTTAAATATATTATAACAGCTTAAGCTAAATATATTTAATAGTCTATATAAATAAATACTTAAGTTGTAAAAACTAATCTAACTTATAAAGAAGTTATAAAAGTATTAAATACGCATTATAATTATTAATTCTAATATAACTTCCGCACTTTAAAATCTAATTAGAAGATATAATTCTAACGCGTTAAGCTCATATATAAGTCTTAGACATTTTGTCGTATTATATATATAATGAAATAATTGAATTTTCACTATTCAGTTTATAATCATCTCTCGCGTATAATTATTCTTTATAGCTGTAATAATTTATGACACTCATCATAATTATTAAGCGTTTATAGAGACCCTTTATATACAGCTGTTAAATTCAAATAATTTTATTATAAAGATGCTCTTAAAACAGCAATAGAATCAATCATTATCTTGATTCACTGTAGAACTTCTTCATCATTATAAATATGTGTATGAAGACTGAAATAATTCTATTTATTAAGATATTATAAAGTCTTCTTAATCTTCTCATTTATAGAATCTCTCTTAATTATAAAAACTCTTAAGATATCTTTCAAATATAATCTCTTATACTATCTTCTTAATAATCTGAAATAGAATTGTATAAAGAGTATTTTAAATATCATTAGCTCTGATAATCAGATTTTTCATGTCTAATTTAATCAGCACAGCTTCATTATTCTATAAATAGAATAAGAAGAAAGTTGTATTCTTATTATATCTTTTCTTATATTAAAGATTTGATTATATATTTAAGTTTTAAAAGAGACATCTTAAGTTCATTATTAGATGAGCACTTTATCTAAATTCAACTTAACTTAAAGATCTTTAATGATAAAGAAATTAAGATAATAATGACTTTACTTTATTATTAAAGCGTGTTATATTTAAAACTGATTTGCTATCTCAGTCAGATTTTAATATGATTATAAATTAAATTAGTAAGACGCTAAATTATATTACCGCGAGATCATTGTTTTTATTATATAAGCTGAGAGTAGATATTTAAGTGAGATTAACAGCACTTATTAATATATAAAGTGATCTCATTAAAATCTTTCAGTGACTGCGTGATCTTAAAGTGAAGTGACTGATTCATATATTATTAAAGAGTTATAATCCAATCTATATCTCTGAGAAGATCGCAATATAACATTTTCACTTTCTCTTATCAGATCTTCTAGGAATCCAAGATTTGTTCGAAGCTGTTATGAGGCTAACAGGCCATACTATAAAGCGGGACATCCCACAAAACGGGATAGTTTTTTCTCTGATCTACTCAATCACTCTCTATCTTTAAACCCTCAAATCTCCATCAATATATCTCTAAATAATATTAAATCAAGAGCAATCTATTTAATAAATATTAAATAGTTTAAATATCAGCTCTTCGAGCTTAATTCACAAGGCAGCTATCAAATTTAGCGTGTTAAAATCGACATTGACTTACTAAGATGGAGACCGACTCTCACGTGTAAATACTGATTATAATACTTAACACCTGTTTTTATAAGAGAAAAGAATCTTAATTTAATAAATTCAAGATTTATAATAATAGAATCTCTATCTAAATTACTTTAAGATCCGCTGTTTTATAGATAAGATTCTATATAATAAGAGAGATTCCAGATTATTAGATAAGAATTATATCTCCCGCTTTATTTTTTAATATTTAGATCTTTAAATAAATAGATCTTGACTTATAGATATTAAGCGATTGTCTGCGCTTAATTCTATTATTATAGAGATCTTTTTTACTAAATTTAAAAAGCTGCGAAGTTAATATAATATCGAAATAGAGGATATCTATAATATAGATGAAATAGATTTCTAAATAAGTTAAATAATAAGTTAATTTATAATCTATAATTTATCTTTAAACTATTTAGTAATCTTATAATTAGATAACTCTTAATAAATCATAATTATTAAGTGTATCTCATATAATTATACTCTTAAGCTTTATCTCATCTTTTATAATAAGACATCTAAGCAGTATATATTTACTATTATTAAAGAGCTGTCTAATATTATTTAGATCTTCTCATCTAAGAAATGAATTGATAATGAATTAGTTATTAATTAATTACAGTGAATATTCATCTTATAAACATTAAAAAAGAATAAGTATTCTATTCTTATTCTTAATAATTATAATAGTTATTTAATAAATTAATTTCAATATTTCTATTTTTAATATAATGTTTATTCTCTCTATTTATTATCTTATACTTCTTATAAACTTTAATCACTTAATTTAAATATATTTTCATCTCTTTCAGTTATATATAAGCAAGCTATTCGAAAATTTATATTTATAAACTATATAATTATTATTCACAAGATATTTACACAGCTCTAAATAAAGATATATTAAATCATGTTTACAGCACAAAATATTTATGCTAAATGAAATAGAGATGAAATTCTACTTATAAATAAATAGAAACTGCTTTAAAATTCTGAAATCATAAATTTCAGATATATAATATCTAAATATTAATTATTAGTTATCTCTAATAATCTATATAATACTTCTAAATAAAATAATAAGTTATAGATCTTAATTTATTAAATTAAGATTAAAATCACGTCTTAAATAAGATATATGATATATAAGCTTGATTACAACGCTATTCAAGAGTATATTAACGCCAAATTACTTCAAATATAGCTGAAAGAGTTACGTAAATAAATATTAAATCAAAAGATTATAAAACATTTAAAATAGTTATAAAAAGAGATATAATAATATTTATAAGATCTTAAATAGATTAAGAAGATTATAAGAAGTAGATAATCTAAAATAGTGCGAATAATTAGAAAGAAGAATATAAAGAAGTAAATTCTATGTACTCTTATAATAGAATAGATTTAATGAAGCAATTTCATTAAGAATGCAGCTTATTCATATAAGTATAATAGCGACAGCGACATTTTTATTATAATGAGTATACTCGATAATTATCTCATTTTATGAGATGTCTCACTTTATAATATAATCTGTTACTGCGCGAGTCTATAATTATTAAGTTCTCTATTCTAATGACTAAAGACGCTGAATGTCTGCTTCAAAAGCTTACAATCAATCATATACGTTCTCAACTTGTCATCTAAGATTCAAGTTAAGATCTCAAGACTGAATCACATAAATGCGTAATTTGCCAGTCATTTGAAACTATCAACTCTTCTCTCTCACACGAGCATGATTAGGCGATATAAAGCTTATAATACTTATAAGCTTCTACTAAAATTCATTAACGCAGCTTATAAAGAATTTTTGAAAAAATCTGATTTCATCATCTTATGATCTCCATCATTTTCTACACTCAAAGAATTAAAGCGTTTATCTCGCAACATCTTACCGGGCACTATATTAAAGCGAAGGCGACTAAAGCGAAAGTTTATAATCAGAAGAAGAGATCGAGACTATATAAATGAAGACTGTATAAACAAAGACTGTACAAACTGCTTCAATTAGTCTGTTCCACTTTTGATTATTCAGCAGTTCAACATTCCAGGAGCTGATTTTGATGTCTTTACTGAGAAGAACATCTCAAATAAAGCGTTTCTAGTGCTATTAGACGGAGTTATTTTCATTAATTATGAGAATAATAGAGCATTTCATTAATGGAAAATCATTCATATTTGCTTTACAAGACATGAGAAGGAAAGTGAGAGCTGAGTTTAAGTCTTAACTCTGATATCATCTTCTACTTAATTAGAGCAGAAGATGATATAAGCGTCTTAACATTTTTATTATCTTATAATATTGAAGCTAAATAGACTTCATCTTTAAGCTAATACATAATATTGCTTAATATAAGATCTTAATATAAGATCTTAATATAAGAATCTATACTTAAGAATATATAATTACTTATAATCTAGTAATTAATTATCTTTATTTTATATTTAATAACTTTATATAAAGTCTCTATATAACTAATTATAATTATTATGCGAGATTAATAGAATTCTTAAAATTATTTCTTAAGAGTTACACTACTAATAATCTATAGAGATTAGTTATACTTCTATTTCTTATTATTATTAGAGAATTACTTATTATCTTTAATAATAGTAATCTCTTATAAAATAATATAATAGAATATATATATTAAGACTTATATTTCTCTTTTTATAATCTCTTAATTATTAGAAATTCTAAAGTTTAAAAGTAAATAATATATTAAACTTTAAGAAATTAGTTTATAATAAATTATAATTTACTTTTTTAATTTCTAATTTCTTTTAAGAATTTATTAAATTAATAAATTACTTATAAAAGATATTTAATATATTCTATAATTATTTAAAACTTACTAATAAATATTATTCTCTTTTAATATAGTTTTTATAGAAAAGTGTTAAAGGCGCTAAGAGATTGAGTGACGTAATAATATAATATATAAATAGTATACGTCTTATAATATAAAGCTCTATTAATAATAATAATAAAGAAGACACTTCTAATATTTTATAAGTTAAATAATAAAGAATTTTAAGTTTTAGATTATAAAGTTTTTTATATATATTTATAGACTTAATATATATATTACGCACAAGTTAAATCTTAGCTCGATATAATAATTATTCTCTCTTTTAAAGAGACTCTATTTTCAGAACTTAAAATATTATCTTTATAAATAAGCGTGTGAATCATAAGTATATAATTACACTCTATTCTTTATTAAAGATTATAATATTTAATTTCGAGAGTCTTAATAATCTTCACAATTAAAATACTTAATATTTCTATTAATATTAAGACTCTTCTCTTTATAATATTTAGAGATAACTTCTTAATATAAATAATTAATTTATTATCTTCTTATACTTTTCTTCTTTTTCTTTATTATTCTTAATACTTATAAGTTATTATTAAGAGAACTGCTCGAGATCAGACAGACAGTAAACATTCTTCACATGTATATAGGAATCCGAGATATAGAAGTTTATAAGTATGTGAGTAATATGCGAAAGATATATTAAAAGCGTGTATAACAAATATATAATAGCGGCCCTCTTATATTATAAGAATAGATCGCTGATTTATAGAGATTTATTTCTGCAGTTAACTTATATCTGCGTATTAAGACTAAGTTTTAATACTTTTTAATATTACTTCTTCTTTTAAAAGTTTTATTCTTAAGATCTTAATCATCTTTATAAGCTTACAGCTATTTAACAATATATTCATATATATAAAGCATGATTATCAGAGTTATTCAGCATAATACTGAGATCTCTTATAATATCTCGTCACTTTTATAAAAAAAGAGGGTAATATTCTATATTAAAATAATCTCTCAACTATTCAGCATCTCGCTTTTTCAATACTTATAATCAAATTAACTTCTCAATTATTTAATATCTTACTTATTTAATTTTTATAATTAAGTTAATCTCTCGATTATTAAGTATCTCATCTACTTAATTTCTGCTATTAAGTTAATCTCTTAATCATTTAGCATCTTACTTACTTAATCTTCGAGTGACGTAAACGTCACTTTATAATTATTAAGTTATTCTATTTATAATAGAACTTTCATTATATTGTTCATTATTCTATTTTATAGAATCTTAATATTCACATGCGAGACTTATTAAATAAATAGTTATTATTATTTATAATAATGAATTTCATTTATATAGACTTTCACACTTTAATTCAAGAGTTAACATGCGATTAGTCTGATATTAATATGCTCGGAGCATATTATATTGCCTAATAAGTTATGAGTTTTCATTAAGATAATTAATTTTTTGAAATAAAGAATTTGTGATATTGTTGTTATTAATAATAAATAAATAATGAAGTTGATTTATAATAAACACTTTCTTCTTCTTATAATATATAAAACTACTTCTTTTCTCTTTAATTTCAAGTTCTCTTCTTCTTTAATCATCTTCATCTTAATCTTAGCAACAGTATTAATAATAATAGTAATAATAATAATAATAATAATAATAGCAGTATTATTATCATCATTATTATTATTATCGTTATTATGTGTAAGTAATTCTTTCAATCTCTTATTTATTACTAATCTTCTCATTACTTAAAGCTTTAAAACGCAAAGTAATTAAAGCTCATAAATTAATATTTTACTTTACTCATATTATAGTCATGCTAATATTATACTTTATAATAGTTGAAGCACTTAATTTAATCTTCTTTATTATTAATTAAGCTTAATTATAATATTAGCGCTGTATAAGACATCTCTATTATAAATCTGAGATAATCTTTATTTATAATATATTACTTAATTATATTAAGTATGATTATTATTCTTTCAAAGATTATATTTATATTTTAATATGTTTTCTTAATAATTCTATATTTTAAACATATTTTTCTTATATAAAATGTTTATACTAACTGTTTTAAGTCTTCTTCTAATATATATATTATCATTAATTTACTTTATAAAGAAGCGTGTAACATTTATACTAATTATAAAAGAAAAATATTTAAGAGTATTAAATCGCAATATAAAATAATCTCTTATCGCCTTTTTAATACGCCTCTTTAGATTATTAGCTCTCTATCTAATAAATCTCTCTTTAAGCGTGCTCATATTTCTAATAATAATAATATTATTAATCTTAATCTTTTAAAGATTGAGAATAATCTTATCTTACTTATTTAAATTGTTTAGATATAAGTTAAAATTACTGCGCAGATTATAAGCATATTATTCTTAAGTGAAAAGCATAGTACTAATGTTTTTAATAAACTGAAATCATATTGTTTAATTAATCTAAACAGAATTAAGACTATTTTAAGAAAATAACTTTCTCAGAATTAAATAAGAAATTAATGATGTTTACTATATTCAAGACATTTAAGTCGATTATATTTAATGAGTTGATTAAGTCTAATAATATTAATATAAAATTGAGTGAGAATCTTAAGATTAATAAGATAAAGATAACTGCGCTTTATAAGTGAATGAAGACTGTTAATATTAATCGCGACTCTTTATTATAAATGATTAAGAACAAACTATAATAAATAGGTTAATAATTATTTAAAGTCTTATATTTATATCATGCTTTTCTTATATATTTCGCGTGTATTTTATTAATTAGACGCTTTTTATTCTTTATAATAACACTTCTTACTCTTTTTTATTTAAATAGTCTATTAATTAGATATTTAAATAACTGTTCATTATATACTTATTCTATAACTTCACTTTTATTAAAAAATCACAATCTTTTTTTAAGCATTTAATAAGTTCTTCTTAAGTTCTTAAGTATTATAATCTCTTATAAACTCTTATTATTATTATATTAAAAACATATGTTTCTTATATGAAACACATGCGTTAAAAATCTCTTTAACTTCTTATTCATTCTCACTCTATATTTCTATAGGCTTAAATATCTTAACATCTTCTCGCCCGTAATATAACTCTAATAAAGAGACGTGAAATATGAAATGAATTCTCTTATAACTTCTAGAAAGAATTAGTTAATAAGCATTCTTATTTATTAACTTCTTAATTTTAAATAATCTGAGAAACTTATTAGTAAGCTTCTTATTTACTTTTCTTATATAAATATTCTTTAATAATAATAGAATCTCATCTCTAATCTTATAAATTATATTCTTATATTTCAAATCATAAAACTTCTTCATCACTTCTTATAATTTAACTTAGAGATCTTTGTTCTCTTTAATAATCTCTTTAATCTACTCCGCTTTCTCTCTTATTAATTAGCTCTTCTCTTCTTGCGCAGATATCTCGCCTGTAAGTTTCATATGAAAAGTAAATAGAAAATACAATATTATCTTAAATAACATTTTTTCTATAACTATACACTTCTATTATACATGAATTTAATACTTAATAGCAGATTTATTTAATCATTCTAACAATAATTAATATAATATTGAAGATAGCATTCTAATATCTGATTATCATGCTCGATTTGATCATCTATTTATAAGTAAAATACTGTGAAGAAACATCTCTTTACATACAGATAATAATAAAGAGTTTCTCAATACTTTGATGTGAATATTAATTCTCTATTATTAATAATAAATCTAGAAAATTTAAATTTCAAGAATATCTTCTTAATAAGTTTCTCTCTCAGTTTAGAAGTACTGATTTCTTCTGTGCACGTTATATAGTATATTATTTTTAAATATCAATTCACTATTATAAGAATAATATTATATGCTTTACTTCTATAAATAATAGATGATAAGTTTATAATAAAGTTTATCGCAATATCTTATCAGACTTTCTCTAACTATAATAATGACGTAAATATGTTATAAGACTTATATTATAATATCTTTATTCTTTGATAAATATCACACATTAAAATATAATCTCTAATAATTTATGATATTCTAGATTATTAATAGCTTCGCAGAATGATTTCTTAAGTTCTCTTTTAATCAAAATAATTTTCTTATTATAAATCATTATAATTCACACACAGAATCTTTATTTTAATTATATAATTATCAGAAATATAGATAGCGTTATTATATTATATAAAATTAATATAGTCTTCGTATTATCTACTCTTAAATTAACTCTCTTTAATAAAATCATTTAAAGATCTTTTTTAAGTTCTCTTCATACAGAAAATATTCTTTTATTATAGCGCTAGAAGATGACTAGTAAGAGTGTTCGAGATCTTTCTATAGAATAATATAATAAAGATCGAACTTATAATTTCTATTTCTGAGAAGTTTTCTTCTTCTCTTAAAGAATCTTCGATTCTTTACATGTAATTAATATACATCTCGCGTGTGTCACATTAATTATTTATAATAAATTCAGATAGAGTACTTTATTAGCTTCTCTCAGAATATATAACAGTCTTTATTATAATTTCTATAAGTAATCTTAAATTTAGAGATTCTTCTTCTCAATTCAGATTAATAATTAAGATTTTAAATTTAACTCTTTTCAGAATAAACATTTTAAGAGGATTCTCTTTCTTTCTCTTATTATTTATTATATAATTCAGTTTACGCGATAATAAATCAGCGGAATTCTTCTTATCTCTGCGATAATAGATCTCAAAATTATAAGTAATGAGCATCTTGATCTATTAAGCTTAACATTTATTTAACATCTTTATTATTATAAATAACTGTAAGTTAAAGTGATTATATAAAACTCGCACGTTAAAAACAGATGATTTTAAGTAATAATATCACTTCTTAAATAAAATAATAATTATTAACATTTCTTAATTCTCTATAATATAGTTTCTCTCAACTAATATCAGCTTTCTTAAGTAAAATGTTATTAATATTTAAATATAGTGTGCTGTCTTTATATTATTATTACTAAATTAAGAGAGAATTCTTGTTAAATCTCTTTTCAATATATTTATTTCAATCTAAATTAACTTCTCTAAATCAAAATGCTGTAATAAAGAAGCAGTCTGAAAACACTCTTTTAATATGCGAAACGCAGCATCTATCTTCTCTATTTAAAGAAACGATTCAGTCTTCTTTTCTTTTATTATTCTTAATAATAGATCTGTAATTATAACAACTATTATAAAGTATTTATAAATAAATCTTTTATAGAAATTAATAAAGCTTAGAAAGATCTGCACATTATAAAATAACTTCGAAATCGATTAATTAATAATTATGACTATTCTGCGTGTATTCATTAAAACATCTACTATATTTATATGATAATCAAGAAAGTTTATTTCTATAATAGAAAAGATATATTTTAACAACTTAATAAATAAGTCAAATTTGCGTAATCTCTTTAGTACTTAGCGCACGTAATCATTATACTTCTATTCATCATAACTATAAATCATAATATCATTAAAATAGACTATATAAATAACATTTAATAAACTCTTTAATACTTAATTAATATAGACTTAAAACGTTATTAATATATTAATTAGTTTAAAAGATATAATTATATACTTAAAATAAATATATCGCGTGTGAAACACAGTCTTTCACTTATCTTCTTACTTAATATGTATTTAATAATAAGTATCACGCAGATTTATTAATGTAAATATCTTCGCGCCGCTTAATTAATCGAGTATCTCAGAAATTAATAATAATAAATATTTATTTCAAATAATTACTCGATTCAGATCTTTATAATTCATGTATAAGCGCAGACTATTATTCTTCTTAAGAATAAATAAAATTAAAGTCTTTATAAATAACTCCAAATTTCTTATTCAATCTTTTATTATACTACTCTTAAAATACTTATATAATACTCGTAACTCATTTATAAATAAGAAGTAAATAAATTCATATAATATCTTCTTATCTTTTTTAATGAAAATAATATGTTTTATATATGTATTATTAGACAATTTCGCAGTATTCTCTTT
>JAABUK010009466.1_pt1 | contig 13295 bp, 13 predicted proteins | sample 5559141 | NCBI WGS metagenome assembly JAABUK01 (sample SAMN10711869, study PRJNA513367) | rock metagenome | isolation source: Antarctica rocks | place: Antarctica: Victoria Land, Pudding Butte nord | collected 2016-01-03
GAGCCGTCTAGTAAGCTTCCATCGCGAGAATTAGTTCGAGGCTGACGTTGTCCATAATATCTGCATCTTAAAACTCTTACGACCTCCCGCGAATTTCAGTGATTAACTTTACGGCTTCTTCAGGGTTCACATGATTGTTTCTCAAAAGCTTCGAGCGGTAACCGGTAAAGCGCATGGCGAATAGGTGGCGAATCAAATTCCGGTTGTCTATCTATTCTATCCTACACGGGTTGATCTCGTTATATTGCACTATTTTTATAGCTGGCTACTCGTTAATATTTAACTTCTAAATCGTCGTCTGCCGGATGAATCGATGAAGGTTTTGCACATACTCGACACGCTCCAACGCGGCGGCGTCGCAATGCTGATGCTTGACGTATGCCGCAACGCCGCTGCCAATAATCTGGAGCTAACGCTTGTCGCAACCGGCGGTGGTGATCTGGAAGAAGATTTTCGCGTGTCGGGTGTCGAGTTCATACGCCTGCGCAGACGCTATCCGTTTGATCCGCTCGTTGTCGCAAAACTTCGTGAAATCATTCGGCAGCGCAACATTCAGGTAGTACACGCGCATCAGGCAGTCGAAGCGCTGCACGCATATTTTGCGACGCGCGGCACAAACGTGAAACGCGCGCTCAGTTTTCACGGCTGCGTTTTCGATGCGCGAAACAAACTTGCGCTCAAGTTCCTCATCCCGCGCATGAACACCAACATCGCCGTCAGCCGCGCTTACTTGTCGCGACTCAAAACCGAAGAAGGATTCAACACGAGCAAAAACTTTCGCGTCGTTTACAACGGCGTGGATATGACGCGACTGCCAACGACGAGCCGCCATCGCCTGCGCGCTGAACTCAAGTTACGCGAAGATGATATGTTGCTTGGCATGGTCGGCAACTTTTATCCGGGCGTGCGAAAAGATCAATTAACGATCTGCCGCGCGCTGCCGCAGACGTTTGCGCACACGCCGAACGCACATTTCGTTTTCGTCGGCGGGCGCTCAAGCATCGCGCCGGAATTACAAGACGATTGCGTAAGCTATTGCCGCGCGCAGGTAATTGATGGGCGCGTGCATTTCTTAGGCCAGCGCGCGGATGTGCCGGACGTGTTGAGCGCGCTCGACATTTTTGTTCTTTCGTCGACCGAAGACACGTTCGGCATCGCCGTCGTGGAAGCGATGGCGATGGGATTGCCGGTGATCGTTTCTGACATCCCGCCGCTGATAGAAGTGACGGGCAACGGCGAATACGCGTTAAGCTTTCGCGCGCAGGACGCGGAAGATTTAGCGCAAAAGCTCTTATCGCTCATCAATAATCCGGCGGCGCGCGCGCAACTCGGAGCGAAAGCCAGAGCGTGGGCTTCGCAGCAGTTCGGCATTGACGCGTACATTGCGCGGCTCATCATTTTGTACAATGAAATGATTAGGGCAACGTGAGTCCCGCGTGTTACAGCCGATTCTCACCTTAGGCGCAACGCGTTAGGGTTCACTTGTTTTCAGGGTGGTAAGGTGGACCCGATAATCAAGACAGTAAATCAGCCTTGTTTAAGGTGGGTTTTGCTGTGGGCGGAGACATCGTGTTGCTATGTGACGGAGGTTCTGACGCTCTTTTGGTGAAACCGGAATAGATTGCTAGCAGAACATCCTATGTGTCGCGAGTGCTTGTTGCATTTTCGCTCGCCGGACGGCCAGAAAGAGAGTTTGGGGAGTTCAGGTGTGCCCCATCATCCACGCCGACGCCTAAACGCTCGACAAGTTCGCCGCCGAGCCAGCCAGCCAACAGTGACAGCCCCGCGCCCGTGAAAGAGAGAACAATGGCGATGATCTCTGGATTGTCCGGCGCATCGCGGCGAAGCAACCAGCTTACGCCAAAGAGGATCACGACTACGATGTTACCACCGCCGTGCCATAAACCGATTGTTTGCGCTCTCGTTCCCGCAGGTATCGCCAGCAAATCAATCAAACCAAAAACGGCTGCGGCAAGTCCACCGACGACGCCAACGGCAATCATCCAAAACGAAATATCCGCCCATCGCCCGTTGCGCGTAAATAGGTAGATGGCGTCGAAGATCACGGCGGTTGATAGCAGCCCCAGCGGGAATGCAATCAGTATCGGGTGTATGGCGTGCCCGAACAGTTTAGCTCTGCTCTCCATAATCCTTAGTCAGTAGTGTTTCGTCTGAGTATGGTTTATTACGCTCTATAGGCGAAGATGCCGACGAGCAAGAGTGCAAACGAAATCACCGCGATAAGGCCGTGGACGATAACGAGCGGGATGGGTAGCGCCTTTTGTCGCAGGTGAAAAGAGAACAGCGCGAACCCGCCCAGCGCCGCGACCACAAACCCGCCTAATGCAATGCGCGCGGAGGTCGGCGCATTAACACCGATGATTGCGACGAGAAGGGCGATCAGACCCGACGCCGCGAAAAGACCGTGAACGAGAGCGATTGCCGTCGGTGGCAATTCCTTACCACCCAAGCGCATGAAAGCCATGACGACTCCGCCAAGCGCCGCAATTGCAAACAATACTGCTGCCAAGATCATCTTATCCTCCTTTTAGTAAGCAGAAGCCTATACTCTTAATGCTCTTATGAAAGCTCTCTACAGCGACTTCAGGTATTCAACCAAATCATTCTTCTGCTGATCGTTCAAATTCAATTTGAAAAAGTCGTTGTAGTGATTAACCACATCAGGCAAAGTCGCAAAGCGCCCGTCGTGATAGAAGCCGCCCTTCATGTGCGTAAAGAGTCCGCGCAAGGGCGCTGTGCGATAAGAGTTATCGGGCGAACGGTTCGACTGGAAATCGTCTATCCCGATCTCCGATGCCTTGTGTGCGTTCCAGCCCGGCTCTGTAAAGAGCGGCGGCACATGGCACTTGGCACAGTTGGCCTGGCCTTTGAAGACGGCTTCACCGCGCGTGGCTGCGGTACGGTCAAAGCTGCCGTCGGGTGGCGTCGGCACAGGGATGGCGAGTTGATAAAATTGAAGCGCGCCCAATTTCGCCGTCGTCATATCCGTGCCGCTTCGCTTGTTCCCGAAACCGGCGCGGGCGGCGACAGGATATTTCTTTGCATCGTTCAGACGCGCATCGAAGAACGTTCCCTGCCCTTGCAATTCAAGATTGGCAACGAAAGCGTTCCAGTACGTGCTTGTGCCCCAGCCACCCGTCCATGTATGCAGATTGACTCCGGCCATGCCGAAGGCGGGCGGGATCAAAGTGGCGGCTGCCTTGCCGTCTGGACGAAACGCTTTACCATCTAAGTTAAGCTCCGCGTCGAATTTTCCCGGCCCCCAACTAGCGAGCACCTTTTTGACCGTCGCTTCATCAACTCGCAGTAGATCGGTGAACGCGCTTAAATCCGGCGCAAGCGAGATAATAGCACCGGGGTTAAGATCGCGGTTCGGCCAGCCGTCCAGACGATGACCGATGCCGGGTGCAAAAGCGTCGTCCACAGTGGCGTGACAGACGGAGCAACTAAGGCCAATTGTTTTGAGGCTGCCGTCGTCGTTGAATGTGCCTTTGACGCCTAAGACGGCGTTGAGTTTGAGCAAGGCAAGCGTCGTCGCCGGATCATCCATATCGACTTCGCCCTTTTTGACCTTAGCGACAAGCTCTGCGGGAAGAGCGTCCATATCGACTTTCAAGCCGACTGAGAGCGCCGTCTTCGGGCTGACGCCAGCGCCTACGCCGCCAAGCTTCTCGCCTTCAATCGCGCGTTGGAGTTTGAGCTTATCAGTCCAGAAAACTTCGTCTCCGAAGGTATCGAAGCGAAAAACTTGCCGCCCCTGCTCGATCATCTGTTGCGCGTTTTCGCTTACCTTATCACTGGAGACTCGCTCCTTTTGCGCGCTTCCCTCCCGGCTTTGAGCCGCCGAAGGCTGCGTGCGAGCGCAATTAGCCAAATACAGCAGGGCGACGGTTGCGCCTACCAGCAGTACGATCAGCTTGGCTCTACTGACAATTCGCCCGCCTACTTTTAGCGACTTGTTTTCCGTGGCTTAATCTCCTGATTGTTGCTATCCGACATGTTCATCTTTATCGTCCAGCCTTGCGCGAGTCTGCGGCAAACTGATCGAGTCCCTTATCCGTGAGCGGATGCTTGATGAGTTGCTCGATAACTTTGAAGGGCATCGTCGCGACATCAGCTCCGATGCGCGCCGCTTCGATAACATGAATCGGACTGCGTATGCTGGCGGCGAGCACTTCGGTTTTCCAGTCGTAGTTATTGTAGATTTCCACAATCTCTGCGAGTAGATGGAGACCGTTCTGACCAACATCGTCAAGGCGTCCAACGAATGGGCTGATGTAGGCAGCGCCCGCTTTGGCGGCGAGTATGGCTTGCGCAGCGGAGAAGCAGAGCGTGACGTTGACCTTGATGCCTTCCGAAGTTAATTGGCGCGTCGCTTTCAATCCATCATTGGTGAGCGGACATTTAACGACCACGTTCTTGGCTATCGCCGCGTACTCGCGTCCCTCGCGCAGCATCCCTTCCGTGTCGAGGCTCGTGACTTCGGCGGAGACATCTCCCGGCACGATCCCGCAGATGGCAGCAACGTGCTGCTTGAAATCCACGCCGCCCTCTTTCGCCACCAGCGATGGGTTGGTCGTCACGCCGTCAATTAAGCCGAGTGCTGCGGCTTCACGAATCTCATTTAAGTTTGCTGTATCGAGAAAAAATTCATGTTCAAATTACCCTTTGGTCAGAAGCCTTGGCATCGAGTTGTAGGAGGCTAAATACTCGCTACTCCTTTGAATTCGGTGGACCCTAAAGATAGTTGCCCGTGCGATTTCGCACCCACCACTTAGCTACCACGAATAAAGAATTTGGAGACGAACTATACTGAGTGAAAGAATTGCTGTCTGTATAATTTCCTGCATAACTGAAATTAATTTCAAATGACTAAATGCCGAGTGCCCGATTAAACTCTTCATTGATAACTCCATAGCATTCGCAAGCAACAGACTTTAACCTGCGACAGTCAAGGATGGTCAGTTTGCCGCGGGAGTAGCGGATCAGTCCCTCCCGGTGAAGAAGGGCAGCAGCCTCACCGATGCTGGAACGATGCGCACCGAGCCTGCGAGAAATCAACTCCTGTGTGAGCGGTAGGTCTTTCGAGATTACCCGGTCGTGAATCATCAACAGCCAACGCGCGAATCGCTCTTCAACCGAATGGAGGTGGTTGCAGGCAGCCGTCTGCGAAAGCTGCGCGACGAGCGCGTGCGTGTAACGGAGCAGCAGATTTTGTAGCGCGCCGCCCCGGTTGAACTCTTGCTGCAATTTGTCCGCACGCATCTTCATCGCGCCACCTGCCACCTGTACGACCGCTCGATGCAGCGTCGTATCGGCCATCAGAAAAGCATGAAGACCGACGATTCCTTCACTGCCCACGACACCCACTTCGACGCTGGTGCCGTCCTCTACTGTTGAGAGCAATGAAACAAGAGTGTTCTTATTGAGAAAATAGACGTGCCGTGTACGCTCGCCAAACTGGTAGAGCATTTCGCCGCGCGCGAGCGAAACAGGCTCAAGGCTTGGAGCAAGACGCTGTAATTCCTCACTTGGCAATGAAGCAAGAAGACGATTGATAATCGGAATGCAAGGAATTTCAGCCATCTGGTCACCATTAACGATCTTCCGCATCAACTGCAATTGTGAAGCAGTTCCAGAAGATTCACAGTACCGCCCCTGAGTCGATAAGGCTCGGGCATACGATCGAGTCGCATCAGCTCTTCGATAGCGGCCATCTCACGGTTTCGATTCATACCGGCAACGGCCAGCACGCGATTCTCTTTCACATAGAACGCCAGAAAATCATGTGCAGATACGTCGCCTTGGAAAATGATCTCGTCCCACTTTTCGACGTGCCCGACATACAGCAGTCCGGCATCGAACTGCCGCGTCCAAAAGAAGGGCACGCTGTCGAATGCGACTATCTTTCCTGCCATGTTGTGCGCCGCGACACGTCCCTGCTGCTCTGCCATACGCCAGTGCTCTATGCGCGCAGGCGTGCCGGTGCGCGGGTCGGGAAAGCGGGCGACATCACCCGCCGCATATAACCCATCTATAGCGCGTAGGTGCGAATCGACGATGATGCTGCCGTCCGCGTGTATCGAGATGCCTTCAAGAAAGTTCGTCGCTGGCTGCACGCCTACTCCAACAATGACTAGATCGGCTTCGAGGCGTTCGCCGGTGCCGAGCACGACGGCTTCGACTTTGCCTTCGCCATCAAATCGGGCGACGCTTGTGCCGAGCCTGAAGGTCACGCCGTGGCTTTCATGTAGCTGCTGAAAGAGCGCGCCAATCTCTGTGCCGAGCGTCTTCGCAAAGGGCACTGAATCCGGCGCAGCGACGGTTACAGAAAGCTTGCGCTCAATGAAGCTGGAAGCCGCTTCCATGCCGATGAAGCTCGCGCCGATCACGACAACGCGAGATGCTCCCTGTGCTGCCTCAATGATCGCGTCCGTATCGGCGAAGCTACGCAACACGAAGATGTTCTTCAGATCAGCGCCGGGCACATTGAGTTTGCGCGGCGCGCCCCCTGTCGCCACAAGCAGCGCGTCGTAACCTTGTGTGGCTCCGTCTCGGAAGGTAATGGTCTTCGAGCGAGCATTGACATGCGTCACGTCTTTACCGAGCAGGATTTCAATGTCGTGTTCGACGAAGAACTCATCGGGTCTGAGCGGCATCCATTCCGGCTCGGCGTGTCCTTGCAGGTAGTCTTTGCTCAGGTTCGGGCGGTCATAAGGCAAACGATCTTCGCGTGTAACCATCAGGATGCGTCCACGAAATTCGTCCTCGCGTAAAGTCTGCGCCGCCGCATAGCCCGCCGCTCCGCCGCCGAGAATGATGAACAGCCGGTCGTCCCTTTGAGGGTCACGTCGCGCCATCGTCGGAGTCCGCCGGTCATGCAGCCCATCAGGAATACGCACGCCAACGCTGCCGTCTCTAATCTGAACCTCATAGCGCGGGAGAGCATCCAGCGCGGGAGGTTCTTCAAGATCGCCGGTGACGACATTGAAGCAGGCATGATGCCAAGGACATACGACACGCTCGCCGCTCAGCACACCTTCAACAAGCGGTGCGCCGTAATGCGGGCATGTCGCTCCAACCGCATGATATTGACCTTTAACGCGCGCCAGCAGGATGTTCGTCTCGCCAGCCGAGACTTGTTTCATATCTCCGTCTTTAAGATCGCCAATCTTCGCTACAGTTATTTCTTTACAGTTCATGAAATTTTCACACCGCTTTGTTTACGTTACAGCCCCACACCAATGCCGACTTTTCATACGGCAGTTGGCTGCTCTACTTCTCAACTTCACTTAACCCTCTCAAGCAAGTGGCCCATCTTCTGTTTCTTCGTGCGCATGTAGTACATGGAAGCATCGGCTGGTTCGACTTCAATCGAAACCCGCTCGACGACCTCCATCCCGGACTCTTCTATCGCGCGCAACTTCAAAGGGTTATTTGAAAGCAGGCGCACCTGACATAAACCCAGATCGAACAGCACTTCGGCGCATTGCCTGTATTCGCGCGAATCTACGGCGAGGCCGAGACGTTCGTTGGCTTCTATCGTGTCTGCGCCATCGTCCTGCAACGCATACGCGCGAATCTTGTTGATGATGCCGATGCCACGCCCTTCCTGTTGCTGATAGACGATTGCGCCGCGCCCTTCCGCTTCGATCAACTCCATTGTGCGACTTAGTTGACGCCCGCAGTCGCACTTAATCGAGCCGAACACGTCACCCGTCAGACATTGCGAGTGGATACGCACGAGCGTCGGAAGCCGTGTGTTCATCTCGCCTTTATACAAGGCGACGAACTCTTCACTGCTTGTCAGCGAGCGGTAGCCCGCAATCTTGAAGTCGCCCACTTCTGTCGGTAGGCGCGCGACAGCCACTCGCTCAACTGAAAGTGTCTGCGGTGCTCGCGGACAACTTGCATCCTGTTCTTCTTTCATGAACTCCTCCACATAACCTCTAAATCTTCCGTCCGGCCTTTAGCGATCAAATTCATGGCTCAGGCGTGCGAGTGCTAAAGCGCCAAGCGAAAGTCCGAAATCGCGTAACGCGACATCGAAGTAGCCGGGAATCATCAGCAGATTGACGACGATCATGAGCAGCCACGCCGCCACGACGTAAGCGAAAATCTTCGGCTTGAGCGCGACACCGATTCCTGCCACGATCTCGATGACTCCTGCCACGAGCATCAACTGGTGGCCGTGACCGCCGGTTAAGTTGTTGACGAACGAAGGCAGGTACTGATCCCAGTTCACTAGAAAGTGAAAGAACTTATCGAGTCCCGCCACAATGGGCGCGACGGTGAATCCCAGACGAAGAATCTGGTACGCCTGATAACTCGGTCGGGCGACGTTAGCGTTCACCTCTGCCGGAAGAATGGTTCCCGCTGTGTCGTTAATTGCCTGTGCCATCTTTAATATTCTCCTTATGCCTGCAAAGTTTATTGGTTTCGCCCGTGCGAAATTACTTTAGATCGGGATAATACAGCCTTCCTGCAATAAGTCAAGTGTTATTTTGACTTATTGCATTTTTAGCTGAAAAAGGCTATAATCCGGCGTAGAGGTTAATGAATGAAGGCCACCAAACTAGACGAGCGTTTCTTTGAGAGTATGCGCGGGCGTATTGTCGCCCTGCTGCGGAGCGGCAGCAGCACGGTTGAAGAATTGGCAACGAAGCTCGAACTGACGGATAACGGTGTGCGGGCAAACCTCGCCACTCTCGAACGCGACGGGCTGGTCCGACAGAGCGGCGTGCGACGCGGCACGCGCAAACCTCATTATGCTTATGCTCTCACGCCGGAGGCGGAACGGCTCTTTCCCAAAGCATATGACGCATTGCTGAACCAACTCATTAATGTGTTGAAAGGGCGTCTTGCGCCTGAAGCGCTGGAAGAGGTGCTACGCGAAGTGGGTCGCTTAATGGCGGCTAGTCAAGCTTCAGATCAACAGGTGGGTAATTTGGAGAGTCGTGTCCATAAGGCGCTAAAGGTGCTGGAGGCTATCGGTGGTTCGGCCAAATTTGAAACGGTGGATGAGAAGCTTTTCATCCGTAGCGGGAGTTGCCCGCTTGCCGCTGCGGTTGCCTGTCATCCAGAGGTTTGCAAGCTCACCGAAGCTCTGGTGGCAGAGATCGTCGGCGTTCCGGTTCAAGAGCGCTGTGACCGGGAGAAGGTGCCGCAGTGCCGCTTCGAGATCGTGGAAGGCAAATAACGCCCGTGCGTTGTAGTGGAGTCGAATCGAATATGGAAGTGATTTCGCAGGAGGCTGATTAACAATAGCAGTCCGTCTCTGCCCCTGACATAAATTGTAGGTATCACCAATTTACTTTCACGCTATGCCGAGATATGGGCGATGCCGGTGATGTCCACAGTCAGATCGTTCGCTGATACCGCCGCCGCATACCGAACAGCGGCAGAGTCAAAGCACTTATGAGCAGGCTTTGAGCGGTACTATAGTACAACAATCTATTTTCCAAATGAGTGCTCTTCCTTGAATAGCTTTTCACGATTTGGCAATAACTTTGGCGCGCGCGAGCCAGATTTCATGTCGCTTGTTTACTTTTGAAATGTATGCCACAAAGAGTTGGTCGCTTGTTACTGCGGCTGAAGGAAGTTCGGCGTTATCCGCGGTAGTTATACTGGCGGAGACACATCCATCATCTGCATGTTGCGCAAACGCAATTCGCGCCTGACCATCATCATCGTTCTCCCATACAGTCATAAAATCGTTGTTGCCTTCAGGCAGCAAAAGTGGAGTGCCGCGCACTTGACCGTTGATAAAAGTCCGGCGAGGCGCAAACGTCCTGCCGCCATCCGTTGATTCCGACCAGTAGAGTCCCGGCGCTCCGGCTTCACCTGCCGTGTACCAGAGCACGCGAAGTTCACCGTTAGCGCCGACATTTAATGCCGTGCCGGAGACAGGACACCCACTAATCATCCAGCGGTCATCGCTGACAATTACCGGTCGTGAAAAGGACTTGCCTTCGTCTATTGATGCGGAGACGGCAATGTGCCGGAAATCACCACTCAGCACTTGTCGCCAACTCGCGTAGACGCGACCATCCGGCGCAACGGCCAATGCTGTCTTGCAGCACGGACAAACGTTGGCGGCGATACGTTGATTAGATGAGAATGTTTGGCACTCGAACTTGTGACTCCTGAAGACTGTGAAGGTTGGTTCAGACATTGCGGGTACTAGATTACATCCAATCGCAAGTCGCTATAACTATTGTTATGCCCCTTACGTTTTTACGGACGCCGGTTGCTGTTGCGTGACGCAGTGGATTGCGCCCATGCCCCAGATGAGCGGTTCGCAGTGGATGGGAATGACTTTGCGATGTGTGAAAAGTTTTTGGAGAATTGCTGTCGCGCGTTCGTCGTTGGCGTGTCCGTAAACGGGAAGGAGCACGACGTTGTTGGCGATGTAGAAGTTGGCGTAGGAAGCGGGCAGGCGGTCTTCTCCGCGTCCACCGATGTGGCCGGGCATCGGAAGCGGAATGATGTTGAAGGCTTTGCCGCGTGCGTCGCGCGCAAGCGAGAGCCGTTCGTGGTTGTCTTTCAGGAGTCGATAGTTTTCGTCTGCCGGATCGTCTTCCATCACGCACACAATCGTATCGTTTGAAACGAAGCGCGCGATGTCGTCAATGTGCCCGTCGGTGTCGTCGCCAGCGATGCCCTCACCGAGCCATAAGACTTGTTCGACGCCGAGATGATTTTTCAAATGTTCTTCGATGCCTATGCGGTCAAGCTGCGGGTTGCGGTTCGGATTGAGCAGGCATTGTTCTGTCGTCATCACCACGCCTGCGCCGTTCACATCTATTGAGCCGCCTTCGAGGACGATTTCGGGCGCAAAACGCGGCGCGTCAATTATGCTTTGTAACCGCTGCGGAATCGCGTCATCCTTTTTAAGTTCTTCGTACTTATCGCCCCACGCATTGAACGTCCAATCGTTGAAGGCAATCTCGCCTTTGTTGTTCAAAAGAAAGTTCGGGCCGTAGTCGCGTATCCATGAATCGACGGTTTCGATTCGGTGAAAGCGCACGTTTGCAACAGCGGGAAAGTTGCAGCGCTGCCGGACGGTACTTTCCGTCGCTTCGTCGTCTACGAGCACGTTGACGGTTTCGTGCGGCGCGAGCGCTTCGATCATTTGTAGAAAAATCGCTTCGGCCTGCGGCACGCGTTCAGGCCACGTTAGAGGGTCTTTCGGCCACGCGAGCCACGTCGCCGCGTGCGCGTGCCATTCGGGTGGCATACGATAGCCAAGCTCTGCGGGAGTCTGTTGCTTTGTCATTCAAATTTTGATCTGCGATGAGGTTTAGTTTTTTTCTCACTTGCTTTGCGGTTCGCGTTCGAGAAAGCGAAACTGTAAATCCTTGTAGGATTCGATGCGACGATCACGCAGGAACGGCCAATTCTGTCTCGTCTCATCTATCTTACTTAAATCGCACGGAACGATGAGCACTTCTTCTTTGTCTGCGGAAGCCTTGGCGATGATGCGCCCGAACGGATCGACGACGAAGGATTGTCCCCAGAATTTTAGTTTGCCTTCAGCGCCGACGCGATTGACGACGACGACGAAGAGGCCGTTGGCGATGGCGTGACCGCGCTGGATTGTTTCCCAAGCTTCGTGCTGCGCCGTGTTCATTTCATCTTGTTCGTCGGGCAGCCAGCCGATGGCCGTCGGGTAAAAAAGAAACTGCGCGCCGGAGAGCGCCGTGAGCCGCGCCGCTTCCGGGAACCACTGATCCCAACACACAAGCGCGCCGACTTTGCCGTGCTTGGTGTCGTGCGTCATAAAACCTAAATCGCCCGGCGTGAAATAAAACTTTTCGTAATACAAGGGATCGTCCGGGATGTGCATCTTGCGATACTTGCCCGCAATCCCGCCGTCCGCATCGAGTATCACCGCCGTATTGTGATAAAGCCCTGCCGTGCGTTTTTCAAAAAGCGAAGCGATGATGACGATGTTTCGTTCGCGTGCGACTTGCGCGAGCGCTTCCGTGCTCGGCCCCGGAATCGCTTCGGCGAGTTTGAAGAGTTCCGTATCCTCTGTCTGACAAAAATACTGAGAGCGAAAGAGTTCTTGCAGGCAAACTATTTCTGCGCCTTTGTCCGCCGCTTCGTGCGTGCGCGCGATAGCTTTTTCCATGTTCTTTTCGGGTTCCGGCGCGCAGGTCATTTGCACCAGCCCGATGTTGACGATGTTGGGTTCACGTTTCTTTTTTTCGGATGACATGCAGCGAATTATAGCAGAGCAAAAGGCCGCGATGCGACAGGAGCTAGAAACGCAAGGCGGCAGTGCGTCGCCTTCGCGCGCGGCTTTCGGTAAAGTAGAATCGTTGATGTAGAATAATCTTCGCTGCAATCCAGATAACGACGTTCCTATAGAAAGAGACAGCAGATGATTGATTTTGAATTGACCGAAGACCACAAAGCGATTCGCCAGACGGTGCGCGAGTTTGCGCAAACGGAAGTTGCTCCGCGCATTAAAGAGTTGGACGAAAAGCAGATGTTTGATCGTTCGATTTTAGACAAAATGGCGGAACTGAATATCTTAGGCGTCTGCATCCCGGAAGAATACGGCGGCGCAGGCTTCGACTATATTTCGCTCGGCCTTGTGTGCGAAGAACTCGAGGCCGTCGATACTTTTATGCGCGTCGTGATGAGCGTGCATACGGGGCTTCATGCGTTGACGCTTTACAGTTGGGGAACGGACGAACAAAAGCGCAAGTATCTTCTGCCAGCGGCGCGCGGCGAAAAAATTGCTACATATGGTTTGACTGAACCGGGCGCAGGCTCGGATGTTGTCGGCTCGCGTTCGACGGCAAGGCGCGAAGGTGATGAATATGTTTTGAACGGCGAAAAGATGTGGATTAGCCTCGCTGATGTCGCCGATCAATTTCTTTTCTTTTGCTGGACGGATGAAGAGAAACGAAAGAAGCGCGATCACACGGGCATGAGTTGCTTTATCGTCGAACGCACGATGAAGGGATTTTCTTCCGGCACGATTCACGGCAAGCTCGGCATACGCGCGGGCAACACCGGCTACTTTTCTTTGCAGGATGTGCGCGTGACGAAAGAGAATCTAGTGGGCGAAGAAGGCGAGGGCTTCAAGATTGCGATGTTCGCTCTTGAGCAGGGACGCTACACCGTCGCGGCGGGCGCAACCGGCATTATCAGAGCATCGCGTGATGCGTCCGTCGCTTACGCCAACACGCGCGAAACCTTCGGCACGAAGATCGCTAATCATCAGCTCGTCAAACAAAAAATCGCCGACATGGAAGCCG
>JAABUK010009467.1_pt1 | contig 13295 bp, 23 predicted proteins | sample 5559141 | NCBI WGS metagenome assembly JAABUK01 (sample SAMN10711869, study PRJNA513367) | rock metagenome | isolation source: Antarctica rocks | place: Antarctica: Victoria Land, Pudding Butte nord | collected 2016-01-03
AAGCAATTGGACCGTTTGCCTGCCCTGTTGCAAGCATGATCACCTTGAGGCTGGTGGGTCTGCTGGACGAGACGCTGGCCGCCGAGCCGCAGCGCTGCAGGTGGGCTTCCGCTCCCACGCAGAAGTCCGTCTCATCGCTCTGCTGGCTGCTGGCTGTGTCAAAGGCCGACCACTGGTCCTTGCCGTCCGGGAAGGCGTCGGCACAGGCGTCCATGGCGGCCGGCGGGCTGTGATCAAGGCGATGGGCCGCTCATAAATTTGTCTGAGCCGCCGTACCGCCCCGCGGATCGATCGCAAGGAGCTTGCAAGTTGATTATGACTGGTTTCAAAACACAAACTCAATTTGCTTCTCCGCGGGCTGCATCGCGGGACTTTGAATCCGGGAAAGTTTAAACCCTGAAGAAGCGCGCGCGAGCTGGAATGGAAGCAGGTCGCGAAAGGGAGGAACAAAGGGAAAAACGGAAAGGAGAGAGGGAAACGGATGTTCACGTGCATCCGTGCACGTGCATCGCCAGGGCGGGAAAATGCATATTTCCCCTGCGCGCGCGAGTCGCGGCAGAGCGAGCTCACGGGCTGGCCTTATTGATTGCAGCCGAACAAAAACTCATTCTTTTGCTGGCAGCAACTTGAGACTGTGCCCTTGTCTTTTGCCCGGCGGAGGGCCTCACTCGCTCCAACCTTCGGGCGACGTGGCAGTCGGCGCTGTCACTGTCATATAGAGGAACAGCGCAACATGCGTTCTGCATCCGTTCGTCAATTGAATGCTCTGCTGTCCCGCCAGCGGTGCTGCAGCCTTGCCGGGCCAGCGGTGCCGCTCCGGGGCGCATGCCGCTCGGTCGGCGACGGCGCCCGCAGCCGGTGCCTGCAGACCATTTGGCAGCCGCCCAGCGCGCGATACCTTGCGTCATGCAGCACGTCTGCCGTCAGCCAATCAGCAGCTTGCGTGCACGGCGTCAAAATGTCAGCACCTGCCCGGCGCAGCCTGCGGCGCGCGTCCACATCGTGTGTCAGAGCCAGCGCCAGTGACAGACCCGCAACTGCGGAGCGGCAAGGGCAGCAGTCAGGCGGCGAGCCAAGCTGGAACATCAAGATGCTCTATGACGGTACGTGCTTTGTGTTCTGTCCGGCAACGCAAGCGTATGTATGGCGCCATGCTTAGGCCTGATGCTGTGTGCTGATTGCCTCTTCCGGTGCTGCGCAGGTGACTGTCCATTGTGCATGCGGGAGGTGAGGGGGCTCTCATGATAATTTTTAGCGGTTGCCTGCCCATGCCAGCATGTGGACGCCTGCGCTGCTGCGCCGCAAGCCACCATTCTGTTTCACTGTCGAGTCTGCTGTCTACAGGTCAACATGCTGAAGCGGCGTGACGCTGACCAGGGCCACATCGCTTTCGTCGACATTGCAGCACCAGACTATGATCCTGCTGACAATGCCGGCATCTCGTTTGAACAGGTGGGTGCTGCCCAATAATGCCCCATTTGTATCCTGCCAGACGCCGCTGTCAGATGCTCCTTGTGCTGCTCAGCTGCTGTCAGATGTGGCATTCGTACGAAACTGCACAATATGCTGTGCACAGGCCATGGGGGAGATCCATGCCATCAAAGCAGACGGCACGGTGGTGAAGAACATCGATGTGTTTGCCAGGTGGGCAGGCCCCCGCATACCAACTTGAGGCCCTGCCCACTTGTGCTCAAGCAATCGAGGGCAAATGTCAGCAGCCTCGTGGATCGCTGCTGCATGATGAGGTGCTTTGCATGATGAGGTGCTGACATGCAATATTGGTATTATGCGCAGGCTTTACGAAGAAGTGGGGCTGGGATGGGTATATGGCTTTACCAAATATGAGGCGCTCCGAAAAGCCGCAGACGCCGTGTACGCAGTCTGGGCACGCTTCAGGCTACCCATCACGGGCCGTGAGGACTTCGACACGATCTTGAAGAAGCGGGAGGAGAAGACGTGCCGGTAAATAGATGGACCTGGAAAGTGAAAGCGGAGTCGCCACCGACTCCTTGATGAGTGCATCTCGAGGGTGTAGCAGCACATGCTGCTGCATGCAACATTCAGGCACGAAGTACACAGCATTTGTGATTTCAAGCAGCAGCAGAGGGAGGTTGTGGGAGGCAGGACAGCAGGCAGCTGTCCACGAACATCTATTGTGTATCTTGAGGCAATTGGAGTGTGACACCATGAATTGTGATTGCTGTTTCAGATGCTGTGGTCTGGTTTCACAGCTTGCCTGGGAAGACTCAATCAGCGATTGTCATCATCTTCTGACCGAGGGAAGGACATCTGTCCTCGGCACACTCTACGTATGGCAGTGTTGGAGCCACGTACACGCTTCTGTTCTAAATGCTGCCGTCGCTCCTGCAAAGTCTCCACACATGTAGGCAGGTGCGTGCCTGCCTGCTAATATGCCAATTAAGCCGGCCCTTCCATGATGCATACCAGCACCAAGCGGCGTCGGCACCCATGTTGGGCGGCATGCCTGCAAGCCCTGATTATCCGCCTCAAATGGCAAGCGCGGCGCCGCAATGCAGCCAAGCGCGCCGCCCTCGTTGCCGCGCCCTCATGCCGCTCGAAAGTGCACGGCGACACCCGCCCTTGGCGACTCTCATGCGCCAGGCGATGCCGGCGGGACACTGCAGGCAGCCTCACGAGCCAGCGCGCTTCAGGCGGAATCGGCTCGCTGCCGCACCGGCGCAAAGTACGGGTGCGCCATCGCCTCCTTTGCCGTCAGCCGCTCCTGCACAGCAGACGGGTTCGGCTGCGTCAGCCCGCTAGATACGTGAATGAAAACGCACACTGAAACAGCAGCTTTATGCGTTCATTACAAACTTGTAGGGCACCTGCTGGGCCTATTCGGTGCCGCTGCTGACAAGACAGCATGTGGCACCACAAGGTCGCCATCACCACTTGCCGTCTGACGCCTGACCATTGTTGGAATATCACACGCAAAATGCATAAACTCGGAGAAACGACAAACCTGCAAACACTTGCGCACCTGGTGGTCGTAGCGCAGCAGCTTGTCCAGGAAGTCGAGGGACTCGGGGGTGACCAGGTGCTGGTTCTCCGGCGTCACGAACTTGGACCAGGGCTTGCGCGAGTGGCGGCCCACCAGCCCCTCCAGCTGTGGGTCCAGCTCGATGCCGTACTTGGCCAGGTACTGGTACAGCACCTCCGTGCCCAGCACCTGTTGTTGCAGAAACACAGTTGGATTGTAGAGAAATGTTGCAAGGGAGGGTTTAGTCTGCTGGCCCTCCGGTTTGGAGCCGTACTTGGCCAGGTGCTGTTACAGCACCTCCGCACCCAGCACCTGGTGTCGGAGAACACACATGCGAAATTGACGACAGCGTGACCGCTGTGCACACGAAGAGTCGTACAGCTGCTGTAGCCTCCTAGATTGATGCCGCACTTGGTCAGGTGCTGCTACAGCACCTCCGTGCCCAGCACTGTTGTCGCATTCGAGCAGACATGGAGACACTGAGCCGGCATCCCACAAGCATGTGCTTCTCCAGTCGCAGCACGTGGCACTGAGAAGGCGCGTGTTTCAACAAACGGAGGCGGCAGGCATGTGCCGCCGGCATAATCCTCCCCGCAAACGAGCGCCGGTCGATGGGAGCGCCGCCTGGCGTGGCGGACCGCAGCTTTTCACTGCAGCACGATATACACACAGCAGCAGCGCGTACACAAGGGTGAATCAATGCCCCTGAAGCCCACCTTGGCGATCTTGACCAGCTGGTCGTAGTTGTCATGGCCGTAGAAGAAGGGCTCCTTGCGGAAGATCATGCCGGCGAACATGCAGCCCAGGGACCACATGTCCAGCCCGTAGTCGTAGTCCTGCAGGTCCACCAGCAGCTCCGGGCCCTTGAAGTAGCGCGACGCCACCCGCACATTGTATCTGGTTTTGCAATAAGGAAAAGGTGAGTAGAATCCTATTTACGCCAGCTAGTTGTGCGCAGCTCTTGAGCCCTTGAAGTAGCGCAACGCCACTCATACACAGTTGAGATGTGACTCTATGCGCATATTCGACACAACACTGCCATGGTGCCTGGCTGGTTGACGCGCACGGAATCAGCACACAACTACAGCCCTACTGATCTGCAGGTAGGCTAAGGGTACACAGGCATGGGATTTGAGTGGACAGACGCACTCTTTGCCGGGATGGTAGAACTCCGCGAGCCCCCAGTCTATGAGTCGCAGCTTCTTCTGCTCGTGATCGATCATCACCTGCATCAACAGGGAGTGTCGATCTTCAAAATTCTGCGCGTAACGAGGACGGGTTCTGATTTCATTGCGAATTGGCAGGTGAAGGCATTGTGCATCAACATGCGGACTCACGTTGTGCGGCTTCACATCCCGGTGCATGATGCCCTGGGAGTGGCAGAAGTCGAGCGCCTGCGTCGGGGCGCCCAGGAGTCAGTGATGGGAACAACAGTCAGCGCCAGAATGTTGTCGCATCCACGCTTTGCGTCAGCACATGCACGGCTGCATACACATCACACATCAGGCCCCCCATCAGACAGCCTCATGTGTGGTCAGAATGACCGTCTGAGGACACCCCAGACTGCAGCGCGGTGCAAGTCCCTCACAGCAGGCTCACAGACGCAGCTGCTCACCTTCAGCAGCTCGTAGATGTAGAAGCGGATGTCGTAGTCGACGAAGGTCTGGTACAGCACCTTGAAGTCCGTGTTGTTCACGTACTCGAAGATGAGGCTGGGCGTCTTTGACTGCGAGTCGCGCACGATGTCCAGCAGCTGGATGACATTCGGCCCGCCGCACAGGTTCTGCAGGATCTTGATCTCCCGCTTGATCTGCACGGCTCCTTCGGGACGTCAGGGCAGGGAGGTAGCCAACAAGCCCCGGCATGCCTCGGGGCTTGGCGGCGGAAGCTGTTATCAGAACATGTCTCCCGACGACAGCGCCAGCCGCGTCCTCCACAGGCCCAGCATGCAGCAGCAGGACATGCATGCTGCATGTAAATGCATGCTAAATGCACTGAAACAGGCCGAGCGCACCTTCTTCTTCTTCACGGGTTTGAGGATCTTGATGATGCACTTCTGGTTGTTGGTGACGTTGATGCCCTCGAACACCTCGCTGTACTTGCCGCGCCCCACCTTCCTCACCACCTCGTAGTCATCCTGGTTCCTGCAGGCAAATCGCAGGAAGCATGCTCGCAGACATGGGTCATGCTGTTGCTTTTGCCACCGAACAAGGGCGCGGCGGGCTGTGCCGCACTGGCGCCTGGCTACTGCCCTCTGCAGTACACCACTGCGCTATCACATGCCTCACTGTTCAAGTGGTGTTGGCAGAAGCACGAAGACAAGCCGGAGAACAAGGTCATCAGTCCAGGGAGGGTGCAGGCACTTCCGCTGCGCAAGCGCAAAGGTGCGGGTGAGCAGGCCAGACCCTTCCGCAGCCAAGCTTGGGCAAGTGCTCACCCCCACTGGAGCGTCATGTTTTCGTAGTCCCAGTACTCCTGCGGCTTCTGGTGAACGTTGACATCGCGGTAGACCCGGGATTGGCTCATCCCAGCACTGTCTTTATTCCGGGCGGCCTTGGCGAACCTAAGGGCCATAGACACTGCGGTTTTGCCCCTCAATGCCGTGATGGTGCGCGCAAAAGGGGGCAGTGACGCATGCTGCAGCCCCCGCTGCACTACTGGTTGGGTCCTGGGTTCTGAGAGACCGATTGTGTCGGCTGCACGACGCGGTTCGAAGCTGCCAGTGTGCAGAAGCGCTGACAGGAGGCACTGTCTGACTGGTAGGTGCGGGAGCAGGTGCCAAGCCCGTGTTAGAAAATGTGACCACAGCAAGCGGCGTGACCCTCATGCACTTGCAAAGCTGAAATTGCAAAGCTGAAACTGCTAACTGCTGAACCCTACCGAAGGCCCAGCATCTCGGGTCAGACTTGTCCCATGGCTCACAACATGATGCAACAGGCAAGGCAACGGTTGCACGTGGAGCTGTTGAGGTAGCAGCTGTGTGCTCCGGGTGGCGTGCATGATAGTTACGGAGCCTCTGCGGTTAATGCGACATGACAGTGGAAGGCATCGTGTGTGAGACACCGGAAGGGCAGCAGCTACGCGTGCGAGAGGTAGGCTGCTGCATCGCTGCGCCATATACCCTCACGAGTGGCGACACATTGCACTGTGAGCTTGTCCTGATTCAGACTCGGAATGCCCAGTCGCTCACAGGCTTGCATTCCGAAGATGCCGAGGCCGCTGCAGTGCACTTCAGAGAGTTTTAGCTGCGTTGTCTACTTTTGACTCCGAAGAAACCCTGCCGTTATTCAGCCCTTTCTGCCTGCCCGCTCGCTCTGCCGCACCTGGGTTCGGAACCATGCGGCTCAGACCCTTCTGCAAGCATGGCCACGAGGCTACGCTCACCGAGACAACAGCCAGCGGGGAAAAGTGGAGCGCCACTCGCTGCTGGCGCTGCATGACGCAGCGTCTCTGAGTATTATCATGCCGCGGCGCAGGTATGGCAGAACAATCTGGAGGAGGAGATGGCCATCATCCGGGACATCGTGGACGAGTATCCGTGCCTGGCCATGGACACGGAGTTTCCCGGCGTGGTGGCGCGGCCGGTGGGCAACTTCAAAAACAGCGGCGAGTACCACTACCAGATGCTCAGGCGAGGGGCGCATCAGTCGGCGACGCACCTCATGATGAGTACCTCCACCTCGAGCTACTCTGCCGCGTCACGGCGCTGCCAGCAGGCCATGCGTAAACCCCATCGTTGTCGATGCAGGTGCAATGTGGACATGCTGAAGCTCATTCAGCTGGGGCTCACATTCACAGACGCGCAAGGCAACTTGCCGACGTGCAATGGCGAGCTGTGCGTCTGGCAGTTCAACTTCAAGTGAGTACACCCTTCTTCCATGCTGCAGCATGCAGCCTCGTGTCTCTCAACTCCTCGCCATGCATGCCTGCCGCTGCTCAAACACGTGAACATCATGTCCGGTGATTTTAGCCAGAATCAGAACCCGAAAACCTTGATCTTTGCATCAATGCGCGCAGGGAGTTCAAGCTGGTGGACGACATGTATGCCCAGGACAGCATCGAGCTGCTGAAGCAGTCGGGCATCGACTTTGCCCAGAACGAGGCGCGGGGGATTGACGTGCACAAGTTCGGCGAGCTGCTGATGTCCTCCGGCATCGTGCTCAATGCAGACGTGAGGCGTTAAAACGAAGTAGACAGGCAGCCGTCTGCACTGCCTGTCCGCCTGCTGGCTTTCATACAGCGGGCGGTATGGGCGGGCTTTTGAAGTAGCCGGAGGCTGTGTGCTGTCTTGCTGGGCCCGGCGATAGGCAAGGTCATGGGTAGTTGCATTTTCATTTAGTGTTCAACCTTCAGCGTTCATGTTGCGTCTGATCTTATTGACATCTGACCAATACATTCTGTCGTGCAGGTGCGGTGGATCACCTTCCACAGCGGGTACGACTTTGGCTACCTGCTGAAGGTGCTCACCTGCCAGCCGCTGCCGCAGTCGGAAGCAGACTTCTTCGAGCTACTCAAGGTGTGCTCACTTGCACCAAGCAGCATCCTGCGCCTGGCGGAGGCACTTGTGCGTTCCGGACGAAGCAGGCCCGGCTGAGCTCCTTCGATATGCTGCCTCTGTGTTGCTGCATCTGTGTGAGAACAGTGCTCACGCTGTGCTGCTGTGCCTGTGGGCGACGGCTGATGCAGGTCCTGGCGAACACTAGGGATGACCTGACCTGGCCTGATGATGCGCTCGTCATGCTGCCGCAGATTTACTTCCCGACCGTGTACGACATCAAGTACCTCATGAAGTTCTGCGACAACCTGCACGGTGGCCTGAACAAGCTGGCGGAGAGCCTCGAAGTTGACCGCATCGGGCCGCAGCACCAGGTGGTTGTTCCACCCAAACAGGGTGTGCCTCAGAAGCGCCGCAAGTCCGCACGCCGCCGATCCAATCCAGCCAAGTCAACACACCGCCACCATGTGAAAGCGCCCTCAATGGCCGTGCCCTTGAATAGCCTGCACCAGCTACCACCTGAGCTGCGGCATGCGTGTCTGGCAGTGGCGGCTGACTGGAATTTCGTGTTGGGGGCGCAGGCGGGCTCTGATAGTCTGTTGACCTCGGCCACCTTCCTGAAACTCGCGAAGACGTTCTTCAAGGGCGTGGAGTCGATGGACGGGCACAGAGACGTGCTGTACGGTGAGGCTCTGTCCTTGTGATTGGAGCTTGCCATTAGAGTCACTTTTTGTCGTATGGCATCCTGGCGCTTCCGCCCGTTGCTGCATCCGTCAGCGCGTGGCCATTGTCAGAATCTAAATTCTGACAACGAGACAGGCCAACAAGCTCTGATGCAACCTTGCGTATGAACGTGTCTGCAGGACTCGGGACCGATGGCATCAATGAGATCACCATCCATGACTGAGCGCCTGTGCAGCCCGGTGCTGCTGCGGCGGGCGATCGCGAATCCCTCTTACTCTTGTTTATGCGCGGTTTTGCGCATATTTTCAGCACTGCTAGGACAGGACGGTTTTCCCCGTGCATGGCGGACGATTCAGAGCATGCACTTGACGAGTCCAGCAGAGCAGATGTCCTGTGTTTCCACGACACACAGTAAAGCAAACCCACGTACCTACTTGGTACAAACCTACACAGCCCCAACATTGCTGCATCTGTGACGTGCCTCTAGAGTCTGGCTCTGCAAAGATGGGCTCCACTGCTGCCGGCGCCTGGTGCCGTTACAGCTCCAGCAGTCATTTGATGCGCACGCATTCCATGATGCCAGGGTACTCTGGCAGCTTAAGGTTGTACTTTTCCTGCGGCACAATTGACAAGTCAGCAGTCACACTGCCTGCGACAACACATGTGATCCGCTGCAGCAAATCACAAGCAGCAGGGTGGTGAGGCCTGCGGAAACAAGCGCAGCAGCTGCACATGCACCTTGATGCCGGGGGGCACGAAGCGGCCGCCCAGGTAGTGGGTGCCGCTGAAGTGACGGGCGACCAGCTTTGGCGCCGTCAGGCTGACGAGCATTGCGGGCTTGATGCCGTCTCCGTTCACGTCGCCCTGCTCCACGTCCCAGCCTGCCAGCAAGCACGACGTTGCTTATTCGCATTCCACGTCGCCGGCTGCCGCTCTTCCTGGCGCTGCACCGATGCCCACAGCCTTGTCAGAATGCCTTGTCGGAATGCCTTTCCGGAATGCCTTAGCAGAATGCATCAGGTGCGCAGGTTTGACCTGGTCACACACCGGAAGGGATGTCCACGCTGACGACGGGCGGCGGCGACCCCCGCGGCTTGAGGACGTCCAGCAGCTTGTCCAGCGGCGCGCGCGGCGCCCCCTGCACCACAAAATTCCTTCGTATATGGAAACATTCTCGATGCGCGTCAAACCCTAGACCACGGTCCATATCATCGCCAGCAGGATCAGCGACAGGCACGAGCCTTGGCGTGCCAATGCAGACGCGTGCACGCACTCTATGGAGTGTCCTGTGCAGGCGGACACCCATTCAGAAGGCCCGCCCTGAAATTGAAGCCGAAGATGGCGCTCCGGGCCAGCGTCGGCCCACGAGAAGGGAAGCTCCCAGTGCCCATTTCAGGAATGCAAGCCAAGGGAACAGTTGTCGACAACCCTGTGGACTAGCACTTCGCTGGCAAACCATTTACTCGCCTTGAAGCTGAAGCCGAAGATCGGCGTACAGGACCACATTGGCGCAAGAAGGGCGCTCACATTGCCCGATTCAGGCAAGTGAAGACCGGTGGCGTCGCGCCAAATCATTCTACACATCATTGCACGGATGATGGTGTCCACTCGCCTTGAAGCTGAAGCCGAAAATGGCGTCCAGGACCACATCGGCACGCTCGCCCAGGCGGCCCAACTGCAGCTGGTCGGGCTCGATGAAGGGGATGTCGTGCGCCTCGCACTGCACCACCAGCTTAGGATTTGCACCCCGACGTTTGAGAATGCGAGTGGGAGGACGTGGCTTAACACTGCTTTGGTTCAAAAGAGCGCTGGTGCCTGCATGTTGCGGCATACTCTCAGTGATGGAGACTGTTTGTGAATTGAATAGCATCATGGTAAACACGGGTACAGAACCAGGTTGTGGGCAGCGCACCTGCGCCACCAGGTCGTGGAACAGCGGCTTGTCCGTGCGTTTCGGGTAACACACCTGCGCGCCGGCACAATCAGCAGCTTGCCGGTGCTTTGTTTGTGCGACTTCGTGATTTGTGTCCCTGCGGACCTCTGTGCACCATCGTTGCAGCCATTGCGCTGCACGGCAGCAACCATCCTATGCATCAATGGCATGCCACAAGGTCACATCCTCTGCACCACGTCTGTCGGGCAGGAGGATCCCACCTCTACTTTGTGGCCGAACTGCCACAGGTGGCGAGCAGCCACCAGGCCGTCTGCAGGGCAGGCACCCTGTCAGCTCTCACAAGTCAAGTGTGCACCGCAGCGGGCGCCTCGTCTACGCATGTTGTGGCAGGACACTTGCTTTCAACAAGCGACCTCCAGGACGCACCGCCACCGTTGTTGCCGGGGCCCACCAGGACCATGACGCGGGGGAACTGCTTGCTGTCATACTCTAGGTGCAGCGCGCTCGCCACTGACAGCCCCGCCAGTTCCATGAGCTGCGCACGCGCCACAGCGGCACTTTCACGGGCGGCATTCCATTGCACCAGCGCCTCGAGTAATTTTGTGTAGACATGCATGGTTTGCTTCATCGAAAGCTGCGAGGTTTGGCAGTCTGTTCACACCCACAGAAGGGATCGATCGCTGTTTATTGCACAGCGCGTGCGCCGGTCAATGTCTGGTAAACGTGCCTGGTCGATGCTGAAATGCAGCTCTCCCATGAGGTCCGCATCGAGTGCCTGCGCCTGCTCCTGGGTCCTGCAAGAGCAAGCTGCACAGTCTTGCACGCGCCCAAAGGAAACGAGGAGGTCGTGAGCAACTGGCGATCTGAAGCACTTTTTTGTGCCTACTCACAAATACGTGATGTCGGCCATACTGGGCGCCTCCTGTGCAGCAGCGGCAATCGTTTGCAACAGGTGCCGCGGGCTTGTGGCGCTAGGCAACAGCCTGCAACCCTCCGCCCGTAAGCGTGTCGGAAACGCTCGATACGGGGTGCACAACGGTGCGCGGCTCACGACGCTGGCTAAGGCTCTTACAGATGCAGCAGCCTTCATGACACCTTTCAGCTGCAGCGAAATTGTCAACTGCACCTCGTGCTTCTTCCAGCAGAGGATCTTAGATCCTAATTGGAGATCCAAGTCTCCATTAGCTTGGAGACTTCTCATAGTTCGTTGCCATGTTGCCATTGCCAGATGCCGCTGCCTGTGCAATCTCCGCTCTTTGACACACTTCTGAATGTCCCGTTTCAATATACACCTGACCGCCTGGCACGCACGACGCAGCTGTTGGTCACAGCTCCTTGATTGCCATCACTTGCGCAATCGCTCGTGCGCAGGAGTGCAGCACCTGTGATAAGCAAGTTGACATCGGACACTTATTCAGTAGAGTCACGTAATACGGCGCACTTTTTGTGGCTGCTCGGTGCTCTTGCAAATGTGAAGGGCACCAGCGCTGCAGCGATTCCTCTGACTGCGCAGCCGCAGCAATGTCGGTCTTTGTGCACTATACGCAAATTTCCGAGCCGGAGCTGCTGGACGTGGTGGATGATGAGTGGATGAAAGACAGGCTGCCGGATGACGGTGGGCTGCATGGCTGAGTGACGGGCAGTGCTTTGCCACCTCGTGCCGCTGGCACATGCTGCTACTGTGCGCCAAGCCGGCCCCAACACATGCCCGTGACCTTGAAGATGATTTGTTCCTATGCAGATATTCCGCTGCCGGAGGGCGTCATTGCGCCTACAGAGGAGAATGACGAGCTGCGGGATGAGACAGACGCCGGTCCGAAGCCCCCCAAGGAGAAGTGGACGGAGACGGGCCTGACCTCGATGCACTGAGTGGCAGCGGTACGGATGCAGTTCGGCATGAGTGGAGCTTAGGCGTTATGCCAGAATGCCGCAGATGCGGTGGGCGGGCGAGTATGCCAAAATGCTGCAGATGCGGCGGGCGAGGACACACGACTTGGGTTTCTGCATAGTGACTGCCAGCTGGCCCAAACTCTAATCAAGGTTGATCTACCTGCAGCAGGTCTGTACAATATTGACAGCACAGATCACATCTTCAGCAAATAATTCTTTGTAACGAATGGTTTGCAACCTCTAGTCTGAGGAGGTCCTGGTCTCCTGCTCTGCCAATGTCAGGCGGATGGTCTCCGTGCGGTCCCCCCGCTTTACATTTACCTGCACCTCCTGCCCCACCTGCGGCGGGATGTACCCCACTTGCGGTCACAGTACCGACTCGGGACAAATTATAATTATGGTTCCCGGCAGCGGGACACACCTCCTCCCAGTTTGATGCAAGGTGAGATGTGACAATGGGTATTGCACGAACTGCAGCAGGTTTCAGGTCTATATGTACCTTGCAGTCGTCAAGGAGCGCAAACAGGTCCTTCTGCAGCTTGACGGGCTTGCCGTTGAAGCCCGTGATAATGTCGCCCAGCACCAGCCGCCCCCTGTCGTCCCTGCAGATTGCGTGCGCCCAAAAGTTGAAGATGGAGCTCATCTTCCCGTTGCGGTCGCTGCGTTTACAGCAACGAAGAGAGGGCAGGCCGCCGCAATGGGAGCTGTCACAGCTGGCATGTGCACCAACCAGCATGTGTTGAATTGGACCTCACCTGTATGTGGAGCGGATGCCGGCATTGTAGGCCGGCGTCCCAGGCAGAGCCTCCAGCACCAGAACGCCCTCCAGTCCCAGCTGCCGCACCGCCTGCAGTCGCACAAAATCGGAGCTCGGTTTGTGCTGCAATCACGTGCCGCAGCGCACCCCCAAGGGGACCTCATGCTGGCCATTGCACGATTGATTCCGCGGGAATCGCCGCCGGTTGGCTCGGCCCAGTGGGTTCGGCGTCGATGCTGGGGATGAGGGCACGGCGCACAGCAGGATCCTAGCAGAAGGTCCCTAGCAGAAAGGTAGGCGTCGACACGCGCTCCTGAGTGGACAGTCAGACGTGCACCTGAGGCGGGGCGATTGAGATGCCGAGCACCGGCCGCACTATCCGCCCGTACGCGAGGATCTGGTCCACCAGACCCTTGACCTGGTCGATGGGAATGGCAAAGCCGACGCCCGAGCTCGCGCCCTTCCCTGCAACGCCGACAGCCACGCGGTCAACGCCTGCCACAGGCACACGACACCCACGGTGCGCCAGGTGCGTGCCTGCACCTGGCGCAAATATCACTAGGAGACAAGGCGC
>JAABUK010009469.1_pt1 | contig 13293 bp, 8 predicted proteins | sample 5559141 | NCBI WGS metagenome assembly JAABUK01 (sample SAMN10711869, study PRJNA513367) | rock metagenome | isolation source: Antarctica rocks | place: Antarctica: Victoria Land, Pudding Butte nord | collected 2016-01-03
AAGACATCATAGACGCCTGGGAACGGCGGAGAGTAGTGGAGATGAGGATCGACCGTTGGAAATGAGCTCTATTCACTCGAGTACTAGTATACCTCCACCACCGCCCCCGGGGAGGAAGGGGACGCCTGGACCAAGTGCCTCTGCTGCAAACGGGACTGCGAAGACGAGTGCTAGTACCCATTCTAGGGCCGCAGGACTGAGAGTCAACATCCACGCCAAAGACAATGCTGTTATCGAGCAGGAGACGATGTCATCTCCCGAAGAAGAAAGAACAAGAAGGAAAAAACACTCACGCAGCAAGAGCGCAACGAGTCTAGGCAGTGAAGAGGATCTGCTGGGCCGGAGGATGAACGGTTTGACGGTCGGGTTGATGGGGGATGGGTTGGATGGGTTGTGATAGACTGGAACAGGGTGATTGGGAATGATGTGAGGTCTCAACCATGCAGCCGCCATCAGTGTATAAAAGACAGTGATCACATCATGCGCTGGCTCTGAACATGCAGCAATGCAAAGAATATTACTTCTCGTCAGAACCCAACATTTATAAGTCGTCACACTGTCCCTGCAGTTCCGAAGAATCAGAATCTGCATCGAGCCCACCTTAGGCTCACTCAAGCAGCCTTTTCTTTCACGAGCAACTACCACGAGCAAGAGTAAGCTCGGGTGAGGTGCAAGATGAATCCCTCCAAGGCACACTTTCCCCTATTTCCGTGGATTGCAGCCACCGCTTCTGCTTCTGCTTCTCTGTACACGAAGGTATATCTTCAACCTGATCATTGAAGCTCCCTTTCTTGATGTTCGGAGCATTGTTATGACGCACACAGATCGAGTCTTTGCTAGCGCTGAATCACCCAAATAGGCTTAGTTTATTGGCACCTACTTGGACTCAGATTCTTTTAAACCACCTCGGAATCAGCTCCAAAGTGCTTCAAAATTATGTCTACTCTTCCTCAAAGAACCGAGGTCTCGTATCGGCGGCTACAGCAGCAAATTGGCCCTCGTTGTCGACCACCATGGCGACAACAACTCCAGAGGATGGAAAATAGCAACGCTTATTGGCCGTACGAATCCCTGAGTCCTCAACCATGATCCTTGTATACGGGACCCTATTAGGAAAGATCTACTGCTTCATCTTTGCTTTAGCACAGACTTTCTGGCGGCACCTGTTGGGGGCCAAAATCCTTGTATCCGCAGTTTCAGCACGGCCACAATGCAGCCTTGTTATGGGAAATCACCCCAGGTCAGCTCTTTAAGAGCGAAATCTGGTTCAGGCTTTGGACCAAAGCCATCTTCTCTCAATGCCCTTGCTTCGGTTCTCTCTGCGCTGTGCAAGAAACACATATCAGGCTGCCATATTGTACGGAGGGCCACCCGGTCTCCTTTCATCGAAGATCTGCCACTATCCTCAACCCCGACATACTTGATACCTATGCCTCCTCCGAAAGTATCTCCGTTAGGAAATGGCCAATACCAAGTGGGATGGATTTGCGCCCTTCCCTTGGAAATGAGCGCAGCAAGAGCGATGTTAGATGAGATACACGAGCAGCCAGAAGAGCAAGACCCACGTGACCACAACAATTACTGTCTAGGCCGTATGCAGAAGCATAACATCGTGATCGCATGTCTGCCGGAAGACGGTACTACTTCTGCTGCCACCGTAGCTGAGCAAATGTTGCACACCTTTAAAGAAATCCGATTTGGCCTCATGGTGGGCATTGGAGGTGGCGTCCCAAGTCCCAAAATTGATATCCGGCTTGGGGATGTTGTTGTCGGCAGACCAGAAGGTACCGTTGGCGGCGTGGTGCAGTACGGCCTTGGTAAAGCGGTTAAAGATGGCCAATTGCAAAGGACTAGGTCATTAGACCGACCTCCCCAGATACTCTTAACAGCGTTGCGCACTCTGGAGTCGAACCACCATATGGAAGACAGTAAAATATCAGAATTTCTTGAAGAAATGGCTATCAACTATCCCAAAATGCAGACAACATTCATGTTTCCAGACTCGGGAAAAGATCGATTATTCGAAGAGGATTACGATCATCCAGATGCAACCAAGAGTTGTGACCACTGCGATCCCACACGACTAGTTAATCGAAGACCTCGCGAATCCAAGATGCCGATAATTCATTATGGCTTAATTGCCTCTGGAGACCAGCTCATGAAGCACGGTTTGACTCGATCAAGATTAGGCAAGGACCTAGGTGTGCTCTGTTTTGAGATGGAGGCGGCGGGGCTAATGAATCACTTCAAATGTCTCGCTATCAGGGGCATATGTGATTATTCTGATTCACATAAGAATGATGAGTGGCACCCTTATGCAGCAATAACGGCTGCAGCTTACACTAAAGAACTCCTCCTCGTCATACCGGCTCACAAAGTACATTTAGAGCAGCCGATTATTCAAGTTGCTGGTCTGTAAGATCGTTCTTTCGTCACATCCTACAGCATAAGTTTGAAATGTATGATCACTTTTCCTGAAGCTGTGAAGCTCCATTTCTCAAATGCTCTTTCTTTTGTTATGTTGGCGTGCATAAATGGGATCTAATTCCAGAAAACGACCTCACTTCCTGACATATATAATGCATTTCGATTTGCAGCTTCGTCGCACAGAAAATGACAGACTGACTGAGGTTCTAGATTTTGACTTACAAGGCATCGCAAGGGAAACTCTTGCAGCAACCTATGAGCAAAATCGAAAGGCAAAAATGCGATACCTGGACGACCGAGATCGGAAGTGCCATCAAGTTTTCAAGACCTCCGAATATGAAGCCCGGAAGAATCGAAACCCAGATCGCGTCGAAGGAACTTGTCAATGGGTGTTGAACCACAGTCATTATCAGTCCTGGAATGAAAGTACACAGGACAGCCTGCTGTGGATCTCGGCAGATCCAGGATGCGGCAAGTCGGTACTCTCTAAATCACTGGTAGACCAAGAATTCAAAAGTCTTGAATCCTGTTCGACGTGTTACTTCTTCTTCAAAGATGATGAGAACCAAAACAGTGTATCGACCGCTCTTTGCGCACTGCTTCATCAACTTTTCAATTATCAGCCCCATCTTTTGCGCCATGGAATTCCCTCCTGGGACACAAATGGAGAGAAGCTGCAGAAAGAAATCCCCGAACTTTGGCGGATCCTTCTTTCGTCTGCTACAGATGCCGCCGCTAGCAATGTTATTTGCGTCTTGGATGCCCTTGATGAATGTGATGACGAAGGACAACGGACTCTAATCAATCTTCTCACGGACTTCTACAATTCGTCAGTCAAGATGCCTTCAAGAAATTCGACACTGAAATTTCTTGTGACAAGCCGTCCCTATTACGACATCGAGCGTCGATTCCGGCGGATTGCGACTGGTTTACAAACTGTTCGACTTGCTGGAGAAGAAGCGAACAAGGAAATTAGCGCTGAGATTGACCACGTAACACGTGCCTGGCTGTTCGAACTCTCATCTGACTTAGATCTCCAACCAGGTCTTCAAGCACTCTTACAAACGCGATTGCAGCAGGTTCAAAATCGCACGTATCTGTGGCTTTATCTAGTCTTCGAAGAAATCCGCAAAAGCCGAAAACGGACGGAGAAACTGTTCAGTAGCATCATTGATGAGATCCCAAAATCTGTTGACGAAGTTTATGAAAACATCTTGAACAAAAGCTCAGATAGACAAGAAGCAAGAATCCTTCTAAGTATTATTGTGGCTGCGGAAAGGCCTCTTACTTTAAAAGAGATGGACGTGGCGCTCGCTATAGCCAATCAAGATAGCGTTTCCTCCTACGGAGAGTTACAACTTGAGGGAGACAACCTCAAAACGGTCATTCGAGACCTTTGCGGTCTGTTTATATATATATCTGATTCGAGAGTATATCTTTTTCATCAGACCGCGAAGGAATTCTTGATGAAAACAGATTCAAGTTCTGGCAAAGTATCCACCACCGTATGGAAGGCGTCTCTGGATGAAAAGGATTGCGACATTATCATGGCAAAGGCGTGTATTCGATATCTTCTTTTCAAGGAATTTGACGAGGCTTCATCGGGTAAAGGAAGGAGAAGAAAGTGGGGTGATTATCGAGATGAATTCACGCTTCGACATCAAGAAAGTAAAAAGCCAGATTACGAAGAGGACGAAGAGGGCGAAGAGGGCGAAGAGGACGAAGAGGACGAAGAGGGCGAAGAGGACGAAGAGGACGAAGAGGGCGAAGACGACGAAGAGGACGAAGAGGACGAAGAGGGCGAAGACGACGAAGACGACATAGAGGACGAAGAGGACGAAGATGGTAGATATGAACACCAATACTACGATTTTATGGACTACTCAGCAACATATTGGCCAGACCACTTCCGAAGAGCAGATTTCAACCAAAGGAGCAAGGAGTTCAAATTAAGTTTGACGCTGTTCAACACTGATTCTCCACGTTGGACTGCCTGGTTTCCAATCTGGTACAGAAATGGACCTATTACCTACTGGACCAATAACTTAAGCTGGACCGGTCTCCACTTTGCCGCATATTGCGGCCATCGAAAGGTTGTGAATCATTTGCTAGTTCCTGCAAAAATCAACGTTGGCTCAAAAGATGAAGAATATGGAATCGCGCTGATATGGGCGATACTCAGGGGACACAATTCTGTAGTAAAGCTCCTAGTGAATAAGGGCGTGGACGCCAATGTCGATACGTACAGTCATTTCAACACATTCAGAACCCCACTTCAAGCAGCTGTCTACAAAGGAGACGAGGCAATAGTACAACTCCTGATAAGGAAGGGTGCAGATGTCAACATGCAGGGCGGTTATTATGGCAATGCGCTTCAGGCGGCTGTCTATAAGGGGCACACGGCCATAGTGGAGGTCCTCTTAAAAAAGGGTGCAGATATCAACATGCAGGGCGGTTATTATGAAAATGCGCTTCAGGCCGCTGCTTATAAGGATCACAAGATGATAGTGGAGGTCCTCTTGAAGAAGGGTGCAGATGTCAATATACAGGACAGCGGTCATTATGGAAATGCGCTTCAGGCAGCGATCTGTAAGGGTTACAAGGCGATAGTGGAGGTCCTCTTAGAGGAGGGTGCAGACGTCAACATGCAGGGTGGGGTTTATGAAAATGCGCTTCAGGCGGCTGCCTGTGAGGGATATAAGGTGATAGTGGAGGTCCTCTTAAAGGAGGGTGCAGATGTCCACATGCAGGGCCGGTTTTATGGAAATGCGCTTCAGGCGGCTGCCTGTAAGGGACATAAGGCGATAGTGGAGGTTCTTTTGAAGGAGGGTGTAGATGTTAACCATCAGGGGGGTTATTATGGAAATGCGCTTCAGGCGGCTGCCTGTTTGGGACATAAGGCGACAGTGGAGGTCCTCTTAGAAGAGGGTGCAGACGTCAACATGCAGGGTGGGTTTTATGAAAATGCGCTTCAGGCGGCTGCCTGTGAGGGACAGAAGGCGATAGTGGAGGGCCTCTTGAAGAAGGGTGCAGATGTCAATATGCAGGGCGGCTATTATGGAAATGCGCTTCAGGCGGCTGTCCATTGCAGACATAAGACGATAGTGGAGGTCCTCTTGAAGGAGGGTGCAGATGTTAACATTCAGGGGGGTTATTATGGAGATGCGCTTCAGGCGGCTGCCTTTGAGGGATACAAGGCAATAGTGGAGGTCCTCTTGAAGGAGGGTGCAGAAGTCAACATGCAGGGCGGTTATTATGGAAATGCGCTTCAGGCGGCCGCTTCAAAAGGACAAGAGGCGGTAGTGCAACTTCTGATAGAGAACGGCGCAGATGGTTTGAACGAAGCGCTTCAGGCGGCCGCCTCGAAGGGACAGGAGGGGGTATTGCAACTGCTGATAGAGAAGGGCGCGGGTGATTTGAATACAGCACTTGAGGCAGCTGCCTCCGAAGGACGAGAGGCGGTGGGCCAACTTCTGATCGAGAATGGTGCAGATGACTATACTGGTGCACTTTGGAAGGCCTTTGAAGTGTATCAGAGAGTACTGCGACAGAATGAGGCGCCAGCGTATCTCGGCAACCTTCAAGCTACCTGGATGGGGACATATGGTGATATAATGAAGCTTCTAATCGACAAGGGCGCGGATATCAACATAGTGGGCGACGAGTCTGTCAACGTGCTTCAGGCAGCCGTCTCCGGAACACATGACACAGCATTGCGCCTTCTGAAGAGAAAGTGTTCGGGTAAGCCTACCAGGCGGAAGAAAAGCTGATGCGTCTCATGTTTGCAGCGGGACATGTTTATTCCAGCCCGAGGCTTCCAACAAGGAGCAGCAAATACGATACATTCCGTCCATCGTCGTCGTCGCCGCCGCCACGACCACCATAACTACACTGACTGAACCTTTGCCATTTTCAGTATCGACGGGACGGGACGGGCCGCTACAACAACCTCCTCAACACTGTTTTTTTTCCACGCTCGACACGTTGTTGTTTGGAGGCGAGCCCGTCCAGGTCAGGCGTGTGAACCGTGTGAACAACCGTGTGACAACGAGGCCTAGGAAGGAGACTGGAAGAATACCTTGAACTGTCTTCTGTGAAGGAGTCATCCGGCCTCTTCGCTGTGACGCAAATGCCGCAGGGGCATGTTGGAACCAGATGATTTGGACACTCACAACATCAGGAGATCATGGTCCTGTTCTTCGAGGTGGGTGCGCAACGCCCCCTTCCGCGGTATTCGCGTCCATGTCTTCATCATGACCCCTTCTCACGCTCCTTTTGGGCTGTTTCGCCACTTGGTGGATGGGCTGAGTAGGGGGGGCCCCCCCTCTGTTGCGTGCCTGCAGGGGAAGGGAGGAGCTCGACGCAGATTTCTATTGTCTTTAGCGACTGGGGAGACGTCGGAATTCTGAACTTTTCGGACTGGATCAGAGGGTGACTTATCGATTACTTATATCAGAATAATGCGCCGAAAGTCGGTGGTCACAATGTTTCGTGGCTCCGGAATGAAGACGACGGACTGGTATGGCTTCTCATGATTTCTGGAGGAGCAGGAGGTTGGAATCATGGTTCGCGACTTTTCTTCACGAACTGTAGAGCGATCATCTCTATCTTTCGCTATCTACCACTGCTCTGATGCTATTTTGAGGCATTAATGCTTCACGACGATGAGAAGTCGAAGCAAGAAAACAAAAAGGACGATCATGCGCTGGCTTCTAAAGCTCGAGCCTTCTGTTGCGCGAGCTTCGCTTTCCTCGCTACCTCGAGGATCTTGGCTTCTCCTTCTTCTGTCGCTTTAGATTTCTGCTTCTTTTGCTGATCTGGACTGAGATCTGATGGTCTGTTTTCAGCTCTACGCTTCTTTCTGTTAGCTTTCTTCTCGGCAAATTCTGCATCCTTCTTTTTCTGTAGCTCTTTTTCCTCCCCATCTTTGACCACGTCGTCATCTGCTACCCACAGGTCATCTGCGAGCCAGATGGGCAGGGCCGCTGAATTCGGTGACTTGATGTGGATTGCTTTGACGTTCCGCCAGCCTCGAGCGACGTATCTACCTATCATGGCTGATGCGGCGGCGGTGATGTTTTCTGATAGCTGGGTAGGGGTGAAGCTTGCCCTTCCAACGCGGACGGCGGCGCTAGTTCCGGGTCTGAGGGAAATGGGGACGGCGTTGATTGCTGCTTCAATTTCTTTTGCGACGATGGAAGGGGTTGCTACTGACGATGCGTCTTCCTTCGAGGAGATTTTGCTGCTGGATTTGATTCGCTTGCCGTCGACTTTGTCTAGTTTGGCGATCTGAATAGGTATAGGTCTTTTGGCGGTGTCTTTGTAAAACGTCTTTCCCAGCGCATCGACTAGCCTGGTGATGATTCTATCGTCCGCAAGGAAGATGTCATGTTGGGCTAGAAGTTGTCTTTTGGCATCGAAGGTATGGTATTTTGCTTTTAGTTTTGAGTAGCCGATGATCTTTCCAATTCGTGAAGAGAGCGAGGCCGGAAATGCTGGGTCTGCAATCACATCCTTGACGGCACGTTGAGGATCAGCAGTGATGAGGCAGATGCTTAGTGAAGGTGAGCTGTTCATGGAGTGCGGAACGGCGATTTTCCCGGGTTTGAGACGACTCTTGTCTACAATGTGCTTCTTGGTCGTCAGGTTCAACCATATGGGCTGGTCTCCCTCCACGGTCTGCCCCTCAGAATCTGCCACATCATCCTCGTTCTCTAAAAGGGGTTTCTTTGCCGAAAGCTCTTTTAGTCGTTTGGCTTCCTGTTGCACGTGCTTTAGTAGAGCAGTCGAGGCTTTCAAGGTCTGCAATGTCGTTAGCCGGGCAATCAATAGCATAGCGTGTAGCAAGTACCTGAGCAACATCTATCTGGTAAGGCGATGGTGTACTCCCAGCAGTCGCCGGCTGAGCAGCGGTTACAGTCATTGCTGTATGATTATGCCGAGCTTCTGTTCTTGTGCCTAAGGAGTACAGTCTGTTTTCTCGACTTGGAGAAATTTTGAGGTTGAGATGCGGGCAGCTTTCGGCTAACCTTCCTCGCTTTCACGGCCTGGCCTATCCCTCCTCTCTGGCTCCATCCGCGTATCTTGTCTGTTCAATGGAAGCGTTGAAGTCTACCCGGCTGGCTGATATCGTCAAATACAGGACTTGGGCCTGCTCCTCGACGCGTCTGTCTGCTTGCAAGAGGCGAGGGCGATGAAGAGGCTGGGATGCAGCCAGCGTGCTAGTGGCGTTTCGGGCGAATTGGAGATGCAGCGGATCTTCATCACCAATTGCCGTGCCTTTCGGATATCTTCCATATGATCTTAGATCTGGCTTTGAGGCTGCTGTAGAACACATCCTGTTCAGTTTGGGAATAATCGACCGTAGTGTAAACAGTAATCGAGAACACTTCTCTCCGTGTGTGACCCGGGATGACCGAATGGGTGATTTTTGGAGACAAGGCCAAAGTTAGCAGCCAGGGCACAACGCGTCTATCAACCCACAAGCGTGCCGAATGTCTCCACCACCTCATTCCTTGCCCTCGACCCAAGTGCGACCTTCTTTCATAGATGACCTTTCCCGCCCTCACTGTCACTCATCTTCATCATCTTCCTCTCTCCAGGGTGACTCTGACATGCTGGCCAGTCAGTGATCCTCACCACCCGCGTTATTTACACCGGCGTCTGAGGTCAATTCCCACCTCAACGCGCCCTTTTGGTGAAGAGGCACGGGTGTACAATCACTACTTTTTACATTACTGTCTTCTTCCTCCAGTGCCATCATGGCTCCCTCTCCTCAACGAAAGATCACTCCTGTACCACCAGTAGCCGGCGTGAAGAGACCCGCCGCGTCGCTTCTTCCCGCCTTCGAACCCTTCTCATCCTCACCTGCACTTCCGCGTTTCCTCAAACGATCTCGTGACGACCTGTCTGAGGTAGTGACTTACCCAACACCCGTTCCGACTTCCTCAACAGCAATCCCTTCCTCTTCTCCGCCTGCTCACACCAAATCGCGTCTACCCTTACCTCACGCTTATTCAACTGTCTCCGAACGCACCCCGCTTGCTGATGTACCGACGATTGAACTACCTAGAGATGGCAGCCCAATATTGATGGGAAGATCAAGTGCTTCTTGTCACTATCAGCTCTCTCCCAACCGGCTGATTTCCAGAGTGCATGTCTCGGCTTCCTTCAAGGCGGCTTCCAATCTCAAACAAGATCAGATCGTGATCATCTGCTCTGGGTGGAACGGCATTAAAGTACACTGTCGTGGCAAGGTCCAAGATTTGATCAAGGGTGACACTTTCCTGTCATGTCACCAAGGTCTAGATATCATCGTCGATGTGGCTGACTCTCGTATCTGTGTCAAATGGCCGAGCAAGAGTGACACTCCTTTCAGCTCAGGTTCTTCGGACGAAGAAAGCTCTCCCAGTCGATATCCAAGAACTCTCAGACGTCACTCGACCCCACCGAGCCAACTACGCCCTCGTCACCACATCGCTTCGCCAGTCTCGCCATCGCCCGCTGTCCAAGCTGTCTCGATTCCCTCGTCTCCGCCTAATCTACTACAGCCGTCTGGAGGTCCGGTTGTTGTTTACGAAGACAAGCCAGCCTCGCCTGAACGTTGCACTCATGAATCATTGACAGTATCACAATCGACCGTCAAAATGTCTCAGCCAGCTGGTGCTCTTGCGCAATCTCAAGCTAGCTTACTCAGCGAGTCCCAAGATTTCTCTGATCAAGACGAAGAAAATGACCCCATCATTCATTCCTTCGGTCCCTTCGGCGCTAATCTGCTTCCTCGTATGGCATCGTTCACCGCTGGTGATTCACGAAATAGTTCTCCTCGCAAGGAGTCCCGAGCTCGTCTTGAACCCTTGAAATCTTCCACCTCATCTTCACAACCGCGAAAGAGGTCGAACTCTTTCGACATCAAAACTCATGTCGTTAATCAGTTGGCATTCTCACGACTCTCCTCTACGCCTCTCTCTACCATCATCAGCCACTTTCCCGAAAATGCTGGAGACTTCCCAAGCGATGTCGTGAAGGAGGTCCTCGCGCAGACTGCGTGCATCGGTGAGGTGACCCGTAAAGGCAAGGATGCTGCCGGCAGACCTCTAGAGAGTGAATACTATTACATTCCTGACGAGGATGAAGATGAAATGAGACGGCAAGCTGTGGTGACCGATCTTCGAAAGCCGGGGCTACGAGCCTGTCGTAAGCAGCACAAGGTTTGTCCTCCCACCTCCTCTGAGGATAAGTGCTCACCTGTCTGCAGCAATACTTCTGGAGGAAGCCAAAGTAGATGTGAGATGCTCTCTATCGACATTGTGTACACACGATGAGGTCGTTGTTTTTGGACGTCCATGTTTTTCTCTCTATCATGATACCAGAGGCCTGAGGGCTCAGCATGCCGAGTCCATTGTTTCCTTCTTTTTATCGATGCCCTTTCAACACCAAGACCGAATTATTTGTGCAGAGAATGGTATTATCCTCTACTGATGGTGAATTGTCGTTTGAAGACGTGAGCAGTCCATTTCCAAGAAGGGCGGATTGAGAAGCTCTCATTAGCTAGAAATCAAAGAGTCATCCATCAATCCTATCTCATCTTCCACCGCTTGAACGCTCAAGAGGACAATCTTCTCGAGTAGCAACCCAGCCGTCAAGTCAGCGCCAAGAGAAACGATTACCCTATTAGGCAAGGAGCTTCCCCACCTTTCAAGTCTCGAGCTCTAAAACAACTCCAACACGTGCCTTTAGTATCCGTTTCCCAATCATGTCCAAGCTACACCATGGATGGCGCATAGATCTGCTAACGTCCGTCACGAACAGCATCCCTGTTGAGGAACCTTTCCAGGGTGGTCGTCGTATCGGTACAGCACAGAATGCGGAGATCTGGCCAAGACGGGGTGGAATCTGTTTGTTCCTCGCATTCCACTTCGCTGCGAAGACACCGACACCAACTTTGACTGCCACTTTTTCCGGGTTGGCCCCAGCCATGCAGCCAACCACTAGAGTAGCCTCGAGGAGATCACGTTCGGGGCCTCCGCTCCGTGATTCCGATCTGCATATCTGTGACGCCAGAGGCGTCAAAGTCATGCAAGTCGTCAACGGAGAGAGTCCAAGATTTCACGATCTGGCGAAAAGAAAGTAATTGTAGGTGGTGGCTGTATGATTGTATGATGCCATGAAGAACCTTCTCAGCATTGTAGGTAGGGGCAGTGAGTTTAGTCGCTGGAAGCCAGAAATCGAAAAGCAGAAGGTTCGCGACTCAAATGATAACTGGGGATCCCCAAGGCAGAAAAAGGCTCTGGGTACTTGTACAGGTCATCGGGAACAAATCTGGGGCACCGGCAGGCTCCTGATTTGGTTCCTGAGGAGTGCGGCGAAACGATGGGGTGGAGAAGAGAAGTGTGTCGGCCGGCACAGTCGGCGCAGGAGATAGAAGTGGTGGGACCAAATCAATAAAAGACACTTCACCCGGGGGAAATCGAGGTATTGTACCGAGAAAGAGAAGATCTGGGCTCTACCCTCCCCCTTGCCGAACCTGGACCTCCGTTCCCCCTCTCCCGAACTCGTCAACGACGGGTTCGCAACGACTGCCGTCTTGTTTCATTATATGATGAGCGCCTAGCTGGCGCAGTATTTGTCGTCCCTCATGGGATTTTGATATATGCAATGGAGGGTCGAACACCAACAGCGGCTGCTGTTAATCATTCCATACTGCTACCCTCACGGATAATGGAGACGCACTCTGGCGAGCTAGGCTTGTCTCCTTCGCCACAGACCGATGCTAATGCTGCAGGGACCATCTATGCCTCTGTTCTCGATTGAATCTCATCTGCTCAACCTATATTTAATAACATCAACAGTCAGCTGAGTCGCTACTCTGTATTTAGCGAACCTAGTTACTCACAAGAATTCTTTCTTCCATCTATAAAGAAATCGATTTTACAACAAATTCATGTAGGCAATAGATGAGATCCGTGATCTAGATCTTGAGGACGTTTTAGTGGCTGTCTATGTTCCTGAACTTCTCCAAGAATATCGGTTGTAATGTTCTTTTCGGGAATAGGTGTCGCTGTGGCGAACACATCCAGTATCTGCTGAATGTATCTGTATGGATCACGATATGTATGTGTTTCGGAGTTTCGAGCAGCGAGGAGTGCATTTAGGGCAATATCTTGATTGACTGGTTGACGCATGATCTCACTCAACCTATCTGAGTCGAAACCTAGTCGATTGAGGAGATAAGCCATCTCATACAATACTTTATTGTTACCTTTTAATCTAGCTAGCGCTAGTATATCTTTTTTCTGCGTAGCAGCAGGTAATTCTTTGAAGTTGCGAAAGGCTGCCAGCCACGCTTGTCGAATGGCAAAGTCCACGCGTGTCTCATGGCTGCTGGCGGTGTTTGCGAATGTCGCTTCGGAGAGCTGAATCGCACATTAATCATGTTTCTGATTTGTGTCGCAGAACAACTCTCCCAAACGTCCCTGGAACAGAAGGCTAGTATTTCAATTAACTTAGACCAGAAAGTATAAAGGTAAACATGTCTACCACCCCTCAGCTGTACGAGCACAAAAACATTAGGCTACCTTCTAAAGAACCTCCTATACACAACCCATCTCATTATTTAGTTTTGGCTGCGCAGTCCGCCAGCTGAACAATGCATCCCAGGGCTCTTCAGCTCCCTTTAGTCACCATGATGCTAGATACAGCCTGTGCTACATCTACTGATCTTGCTTTCGATCACCAAGCTTTATCTGCCCGAGCTGCCAAGTACTGCTGTCAAACAGCCTAGGCCTCAGGGCGTCCATTGGTCAAGGTTTCAGCTAGCCTGCGCCCTGTCCAACAAGGCTATTTTGAGCGCATTTCTTGAGTATA
>JAABUK010009470.1_pt1 | contig 13291 bp, 12 predicted proteins | sample 5559141 | NCBI WGS metagenome assembly JAABUK01 (sample SAMN10711869, study PRJNA513367) | rock metagenome | isolation source: Antarctica rocks | place: Antarctica: Victoria Land, Pudding Butte nord | collected 2016-01-03
CGTGTGATGTCTTAACTCAAGGTGCCTCCTCATGCAGGTATCACCACAACCAGCCAGGCATGACAACAGCATTAGTCAGCAGGCTTGCATTGTCAGCGAGATGAGTCACCTGGGGACCTGATTTGGAAGCTGACATGGCAATCCTGAGCTGGTCGCTCTGGTTGCGCCACTTGGCACCCGACTTGCCCCCCACCCCCACTGCCTTCTCTGCATGGCTGGGGGGGGCACCCACCCCTGACCCTCCCCTGGCAAGCCCGCCCCTGCAACGCATTCAATTTTCAATTACACAGATGCACTCAGCACAAGACAGGCTGCCCTGGAAAGACAAGACTTGTCCTGCACGTACCTAGCTTGTCATGAGCTGGAAAGCGTCAAACTGTCATCATTGTTATCATTACCATTGTCATCTATTACTACTGTTACAGATGCACTCTTGACAAGGCAGGTCTGTACATGTGTATATGCATGTAGCACATGCGGGGTGACTTCCTTTTCTCAGGTCCAACCACATTTAGAGTTGCAGAGACTACGTGCTGAAACACATGGCTAAGGGTGGCCCTCTAAACCCCCCTCCCCTCAGTCAGCCCCACCATGCACAGCTCATGCTAAGCACTGATTGTCTGCTAGCATAACTTCAAACTATACACTAACAGGGTTTGTGTTGTCTGCCAACAGAGAACTGATTAAGATCTAGCAGAGTACTGTTGTTTGATGGCAGACTACTAGATCATTATCAGCGTCTGATTGACTCATCAGGGCCTGTTTACCTCGCTGGCTTTCTGCCAGGTCTGTCGCCCATCCCACTAGCTTCTGCCTTCTGCGCTCCTCTTCTTGCATCAATGTAAATATGTATATATGTCATATTGAAGTACAGATTCTTGGGTTAGTAATAATTGGTCAGCGCCGGTTTATATATATATGCTGTCATACTCAAATACATTTTTTGTATTAGTAATGATTGATCGGCCTGTTCACCTTGCTGGCTTTCTGCCAGGTTTGCTGCTGCCAATGCTGCCAGCTTCTGCCTTGGGCGCTCCTCTTCTTGCATCATAAAAGTGCTCGGCCCCCGTGTCAGCAACTCGGGCCTCAGCCACATTGAAGGCCTTTCTCTTCGTCTGCACTCACAAACCCTTTCATGAGACATCATTTGTGGTCAAGGGTACAGGCTTGGCCTGTGTTCTAAATGAAAGTGTCAGCAAACCGGGCCTCGGCCACATTGAAGACCTTCCTCTTCCTCTACAGTCACAAGCCCTGTCATGAGTCATCATGTGCGTTTAGGGTTTAGCTTAAACCCTAGATAGTCCACAGCATGACCCCTGCGTCAGGCACCCCGGCCCTGGCTACATTGACGGCCTTCCTCTTTGTCTGCATTCAGAAGCCCTGTCATGAGTCATCTTGTGTGTTTAGGGTGCAGTTTAAACCCTACAGAATCACAGCATGACCCCTGCGTCAGCCACCCAGGCCCCAGCTACATTGAAGGCAGTCTCTGCATGCATGATAACAACACACCTGTGTGATCACAACACGTGTTACTTGGGAGACTTACCTGAAGAAATCAATCCTGTATGCAAATGTCCTAAATTATGATTCTAGACAATTAAAATGTCTTTTGAATGATTTACCTGAAAGACTTTGGCACAGATTCTGGAGTGGACCTCAAAGGCTTTGGGATTGAAGCTGCGCCCACAGCCCTCACACTGAGTCAGATCCCCGGGATCAGCAGCCATCCCAGGGCCACCGCTGGGGATGCTGTATGCATCCCCACTAGGCCTAGCTGGTGGCATGGTTGTCCTTGGCAGTGCAGCTGCAACCTGCATGTCATCCTCTTCTTCAGCAAGGTCAAGATGAAGAAGAAGATTGGCTTTGAAGGTGGGTCCCCGGGACTTGCGGCCATCCCTGAGCCTGTGCTTGGGATGCTGTAATAATGAAGGTAGGTTCCCAACAGACTTGAAAGGTTGAGGTGGCTAACGTCGATGCAGTGGCTTCTGCGTAGGTTCATTCGTTCATTCAATCATTTGGTTGTTGGTTTGTTCGTTCATTTGTGTGTTTCTTCATGCATTTGTGAAAAACACGCCTTCCCCTAGGGTCAGGTACAAAAACACTCCCTATACATGCTTCCCACATGACATCCTGAGCTTGCAGTCAGCACACCAACACCTATGTGCACAAGCTTTGCTGCATGCCTCAATAAAGTCAACAAAGAAAGATGCTTGGATGACAAAAATTGTGCTGACAGTCGTCTCAAGGCCTTGTATTTGAACACCATACTGTGCAAGCTTGCATCTGTGCACGACCACAGAATGTGGAACATGTGATTGATTGCTTGATCAAACTTTTAGGCTGTGGGATGCGTGTTTGCAATCATAAACAATGTGCATCACAAAATGTGTTCTGCCTCAATGACAGTACTTGTGTGTGGTGCCATAGCCTTGCCTGGTGTGTGTCCATTTCTTCTTCGGGTGAAGAGGAAGGATACAGGGAAGCAGCTGAGCACTGAAAGATTAGCCTCGAAAAGCACATGTGGCACGACTGCACTCTTGTTGCGCACCTGATTGTCTATGCTAGGTCTTGAGTGCGGTGCAGCCCTAGAGGCAGCTCCTTTCAAGCCCTGCCCTGAAGCCCTCCTCTGCCCTGCCCTTGCAGGTGCAGCCGCAGATGCAGAAGAAGAGGAGGAAGAGGACGACGAGGCTGAAGAAGAGGATGAGGCGGCGTCATCAGTCCGTAGGGGGTCCTGCCGAGGTGGCAGAACCCTCCTCCTGACTAGGGTTCCCTGCCCTGTCTGCTTCACAGCTGCAGTGGTGGATGCTGGCGAATTGGCATAGGGTGCGGCTAGGTTTTCCTGGTTCCCTAGCCTATTTGCTGACCCTATGCCAGGTTGTGGGCTGAGGGGCGACGAAATAGCTGAAGAGGCGAATGCGTTGGTAGGGGGTGACATCAGAGCTGGTCTGCTTCTCAGTTTGTTCCTGAGAAAACCAGCAAAAACAACCTGAATGCGTCTTGATTTAGAGGCCTGAGGTTAGCGACCATGAACTAGAAGCTACTCAGGGGTGTACATTCCTGACTGCAGGGAAAGACATGTTTCTGACAGAGTTTTGAACCAAAACACACCTTTCGGCTTTTGCTCAAAAAGCAAGTTTTTGCGGATTAGTATGGTGCTATGGAGTGGGTGTTCTAGTTTGGATGATTGTAAGCGTGCTGAGCTGCCTTTGCAGCAGGCTGTGATGACAATTGTGACTGAGGCATTACTGCCCTCTCTCAACATGGCACTTTTGTAGTCTAACAGAATCAGCACATATTTGCAGACTTGCATGCAATGACAGCTTGCTTACCTCAGGCTTAGCAGGCCAGCTCGATTGATGCCAGGCATGTCAGGGGGGTCTGGGGGCGGGGGGGTGCTGCGGCCCTGGGGGCTCCTAAGCGCTGAAGGCTGTGCATCTAACCAAGCGTTTGCACCTGCACATGTGCTGCAAACATTGAAATCTACATGTGATTGCTCAAACTTGAATTCACGGTCTCCCTGTCTTTGTTTCAAACATTTCTATCACATAGATGATAAGGTATGATATGCAGTTGGCAAGATCCTAGCATGCCATCACATTCTTGCTAACTATGCAAAGTCCTACATTTGCTATGGGACAAACCAACAGCCTTCATTCTGCATTTCCTGATTTGGCTTGACTTGGAGGGCTGGTGGACTGTTGCAGCAGCTCTGCATTTGAAGGCTCAGGGCAGGGGGGGGGGGGAGGGGGGCTGGGGGCAGCGCAAGGGGCAGCAAACCTGCAGGGGTTGCTTGCTCAGGTGAGGGTGATCCCAGAAAGGGGTCCTTGCGCCTCCTGACCGACCCCTCCTTCTTCTTCACGCTACCTGGCAAGGGCTGCTTGGCAGCAGGGGCCATATGCAAATGATGGGGTGCACCGCTGGTCTGCCACTGCAGCTCTCCTGGCACGCCATCATACGCCAATTCTGCACATGACAATGAAAGTAATGTTAACAATGATAAATAATAATTATTAACAGGGAGGGGGGGAAGGACATGTCACACAGCTGGTCTGCCACTGCAGCTCTCCTGGCACGCCGTCATACGCTGACTCTGCACATGCATAGCACTGGTAACTGGTGTCTGACGGGGGTTACGAGGGAGGGCCAAGGGGGGTAAGGGGAGGGGAGGGACATGTTGCACATGTGTTCTGCCACCTCAGCTCTCCTGGCACGCCAACAAATTCTGATTTTGCACATGCATAGCACTGGTGACTGGTGCCTGACGGGGGGTTGCAAACCCGGGGTGGGGTGGGGGGGGGGGGGGGGGGGGTCCGCCCTAGAACGCACTCCTATATCCCCTCATCGGCGAGCCGACAACGGCGGGGCCGTGTTCTCCGAGGCGAGGCGGCCGATGCGTCCCCGCAGCGTTCTTTGGTGCCATCGTGCAACACCCGCTCATGCCGCTGACCGAGCGCTGGGCGCCAGCACCGATGTGCATTCATGGAGTCCCAGAGCGCCGGCTCTGGCTGGTAGGTCAGTGACATCCTTCAGTATCTGACAGAAGGAGAAGGCCCGTGCGCACATGGTTGACCGAGCGGTTCGGCCTGACCGTCCCCGTCGTGGCGGCGCCCATGGCCGGCGTCAGCACCGGTCGACTCGCCAAAGCGGTGTCCGCGGCCGGCGGGCTCGGCATGATCGGAGCAGGGCCGACCTCCAAGCCGGACCGGTTGCGCGAGCAGTGCGCCGTCGCGCGGGAGGCGGGCCGGTTCGGCGTGGGGCTGATGGCGTGGGCACTCGCGCAGGACGACGCGCTCGTCGATGTCGTCGTCGCGGAGGAGCCGGCGCTGGTGTCGGTCAGCTACGGACCGTACGAGCGGTGGATAGCGCCGCTGCGAGCTGCGGGCATCGTCGTGGCGACCCAGGTCGGCACGCTGGAGGAGGCCCGCGCCGCCGAGCAGGCAGGTGTCGATCTGCTCGTCGCGCGTGGCGGTGAGGGCGGCGGTCACGGGCGCGCCGACGTGGCGACGCTGCCGCTGCTGCAGAGCGTCCTCGACGCGGTGCAGGTCCCGGTGCTCGCGGCTGGTGGCATCGGCACGGCCCGTGGCCTCGCCGCGGTGCTCGCCGCCGGTTCGGTTGGCGCGTGGGTCGGAACCGCGTTCCTCGCCTGCACCGAGGCCGCCACTTCGGCAGGCGCTCGTGAGCGGCTCCTCGCAGCGAAGGACACCGACACGGCGTACGGACGTGTCTTCGACGTAGGTCAGCGGATGGCGTGGCCATCGGAGTACGGCGGGCGGGCCTTGCGCAACGCGTACTTCGACCGCTGGGTCGGCCACGAGGACGAGCTCGCGGGCGACGACGCGGCCTCCGCACAACTCGTGGCCGCTCGGCAGCACGGCGACTTTGACGTGGCGTGCGTCTACGCAGGTGAGGGGGTCGGTCTCCTGCGGGACGAGCGAGCTGCGGCCGACGTCGTGGCCGAGTTCGCCGGAGCCGGAGCCCTGCTCGACCGCGCCGCCGGTCAGTAGCAGCAGTCGCGGCTGCGGGTCTAGGACGAAACCGGGCCGGCGTGCCGAAAGGGACGACCAAGACCCGTCGGTGGTGGCACCGGGGTACGTCGCGACAGCAGGTTGAACCAGCGGGTGCGGCCCACGCGGACGCGCGGAGCGATGCCGTGCGCGACGGGGACCGAGCCCGCCCACGTGAGCGGGTCGACGATGTCCTCGCCGACCGTCAACTAGGTCCGGAAGCTGACCAGGGCGGCGTTCGGCTGCACGTTGGGTGTCGGTCCTGAGGCGGTGTGCTGGTCACGATCAGTCGGATGGGATCTGCCTGCTCACCCTGCCAACCGCTCCGGTGCGGTGGCCAGGGACGAAAGTCTCCTTCGGGCGATCCCGGCTTCTCGATGTCCCGGATCATGCCGACCGCCATCCGCTGCGCGTCGCCGACAGCTCGGGTCGTCGTGAGGCCGTCGAACAGGCCGGTGAGCGTGTGCCGCCACAGCACCAGCCACTGCTTGCAGCGTTCTCAGAGAGTGAGCTGTACGCCGAGCAGGACTGCCAGCAGCGCGAACGCGGCGGTCGCGGCGCCGAAGCCGCCACGGGCTGCTGGTGTGGTCGCGCGGGCATGCAGCCAGGCGGTGAGCCCGGACAGTGCGACCGCGACCAGTTTGCTGGCGAACAGCACGGCGTACGAGTCGTGCAGCTCGTCCCGAACCGCCCAGGCGTTCCAGGCGCCGGTGACGATCAGGACCGCGAACGCCGGCCACGCGATCCGGGCGAAGCCGCGGGCGGCGATCGCCGGCGCCTGCGGCGAGGCCCCCGCAGGGAGGGGACCAGAGCTGCCAGCACCAGCTGGCCGCCGACCCAGATCGTGGCAGCCGTGATATGCAGGAACAGCCGGAGCAGCTCCCAGCCCGAGGTCGTCACTGGTCATCCTCACCATGACGGTGACGTGGCCGAGCAACGGGTCCCGCTCGCGGGGAGGATGGCGCGAAGCGCGGCCGCGACAACCAAGGAGCAGACATGGGGACACCGGAGCAGGAGCCGACGTCCTCGGCGGGGTTCCCAGCGCCCACCGGAACGAAGTCCAGGCCCGCCGCCGAGATCGGCGGCGACGCGGCCTGCTGGCTGGACCGCGTCTGCCCCAGCTGCGGTGGGCTGGCCGAGGGCGAGCCGTCGGTCCGCTGCATCCGGTGCGGCCACGACTTCCCGGGGCAGGATGTGCCGGTCGGCCCGTGAAGGCAGTCCTGGACGCAGAGCAGACCACGCTCGGCCGGCTGATCACCGTGGGACACGGCACGCTCGAGCTGGCCGCGCTGTGTCAGCTCCTGACCGGAGCAGGCGTCGAGCTCCTGGTCGACGTGCGCCGCTTCCCGGCCAGTCGACGGCTTCCGCAGCTGAGCAGCGCGGCACTGCAGCCGGCGCTGGAGCAGGCGGGGCTCGCTTACCGCTGGGAGGAGCGGCTCGGTGGTCGCCGTCGGCTGCCGAAGCCGGACCCCGAGGAGGACTCGTGGTGGACCGTCGAGGCCTTCCGGGCCTATGCCGCCCACACCCGCACTCCGGCGTTCCACGCAGCGCTTGCGGAGCTGATGCGGGACCTGGACGTGCTGCGCGTTGCCGTGATGTGCAGCGAGAGCGTCTGGTGGCGTTGTCATCGCCGGCTTATCGCCGACGTGGTCGTGGCCGAGCACGGCCGCCCGGTGTCGCACCTGATGCCGAACGGCGCCGTGGTCCCGCATCCGCTCGCCGCCGGCGCCCGGCTGCGCCCCGACGGGCTGCTGTGCTGGGACGGCCAGTAGGCCACGACCTTTCAGGTCGCGTTACAGCGACGTCAACGCTTGGGACTCGCTGCTTTGACGGTCGCGTTGCACCAGACCGACTGCCGCATGGGTTCAGCAGTGGGAGTCGGTGACGACCTGCAGGAGGTCGGCGTCGCGGACCGCCGCGAGTCGCGCTGCGGGTTCGTCTGCCCGTTCGCCGGGCTTGTGTCGCATCGCTCTGCAGCGCGAAAGCGGCGCCTGCCGTCACCCCGTGGGAACCCCGTGGGGAGTTGGGGCAGGTGGCAGCTACGGATCGTTCGCGCACAGCCAAAGCACCCGACCGGCCGCGCGAGACAACTCAGGACGTGCGTGCGGCTATGGCGGCGTACTTGCGGTCCGGGCGTTCCGAGAACTGCTGCCGCAGGCGCTGCACCTCGGTGAAACCTGCCTTCGCCAGGTGCTCGGCAAAGACGTCGACCGGCCAGCGGTAGGCCGTGATGACCTTGTGATCGAATCCGGCCACGTTATCGTCGCTGTCGAAGAACCCGGCAACCAGCATGCCGGACGAGGCGAGGAGCCGGCGGGTCTCGGCGAACATGCGGTCGAGGTCACCACCGTCTACGGCGAGGTCCAGCGGCGGTCCTGGAGGACGCAGAGCTGGACGAGGATGCCGAGGGGCAGCTCGCCAGGCGGTTCAGCACGCAGTACACGCTGCTGAGCAGGCCAGAGCGGCTTAAGACCGTCGCGAAGGACTTGGTCAAGCACTTCGTCGGTCGCGGGTTCACCGGCAAGGCCATGTACGTCGGCATCGACAAAGCCGCCGCCGTTCGCATGCACGACTACGTCCGCGACGCCTGGGCTGAGCACCTGAGCGACCTAGAGGCCCAGCACGACGCCCTGCCCGAGCTGGAGCGGCCCTGGCTGGCTAGCCGCATCGAGCTGATGCGCACCACCGACATGGCCGTGGTGGTGTCCCAGGGCCAGAACGAGATCGCCCAACTTGAGCGACGGGGTCTTGACATCCGCCCGCACCGCGGGCGAATGCTGCGAGAGGACCTCGCGGAGAAGTTCAAGGCACCTGGCGACCCGCTGCGGCTGGTGTTCGTCTGCGCGATGTGGATGACCGGCTTCGACGCCCCGAGCGTGTCGACGATCTACCTCGACCGGCCCATGCGCAACCACACCCTGATGCAGACCATCGCCCGGGCCACCCGCGTCTTCCCGGACAAGGACAATGGCCTGATCGTCGACTACGTCGGCGTGTTCAGGAACCTGGAGAAGGCCCTGGCCATCTACGGGTCGGCCAACGCCGAGGCCGGCGTCGACTCCCCGATCCAGGACATCGATGCCCTTGTCGCCGCCCTCGGTGACGCGGTCACGACCGCAGTCAACCTCTGCGCGGCGAGCAACGTTGACCTGCTCGCTCTGCGGGACGCGTCCGGCTTCGCATACGTCGCCATACGTGACGCCGCAGTGGAGGAGCTCCTCGTAGACGAGGACACCCGCATGTCCTTCCTGGCTGCCGCCCGGCAGGCTCGTGCGCTGTTCAAGGCGCTGCTGCCGGACCCCGCGGCGGCCGCGCAGCAGCACACGGTAGCCACGATCCGACTGCTCGGTGATCGTCTGGCCCAGGTGTCACAACCACCGACGGCCGACCTGGACCGGGTGGTCGACGCTGTCGACGAGCTGCTCGACCGCTCCGTCGGGGCAGAGGAGTACGTCATCCGCGCCGCCGCCGAGGGCAGCGAGCCCGACCCTCTCATCGACCTCACCCAGATCGACTTCGAGGCCCTCGCGGCGACGTTCGCCGGTCGCAAGCGGGCCGAGACCGACCGTCTCGCGGCCCTGCTGCGCCAGCGGGCAGGGAGCGCCGCCACCCGCAACCCGACCCGTTATGAGCTCGTCGAACGGATCGAGGAGCTGATCGCCGAGTACAACGCGGGCAGCGTCAACATCGACGAGTACCTGCGCCGCCTCGTCGAGCTGAGCAGGACCCTGACGGGTGAGGAGCAGCGCACCGTCACCGAGGGGCTGACCGAACAAGAGCTGGCTGTCTTCGACGTGCTCACCCAGCCCCAACCCGAGCTGACCGCCGACGAACGCGAGCTGGTCAAGGCCGGCGCCAAGCACCTGCTGAGCCTGCTGCACGACAAGCTCGTCCTGGACTGGCGCCGGCGGGCCGCCACCACCGCCGACGTACGGCTGACGATCGCCGACGTGCTGGACCACGACCTGCCCGGCGGACCCTTACCCCAGGGACGTGTTCGAGGCCAGAGTGCGGGCCGTCTTCGACCACGTCAGCACCGCGTACGGCGACGATGGTTCCAGCGTCTATGACGGTGGCGACGCTGCTGTGCCGACGTCGGGCGGGGTGGCGACCTTGACCGCGCCGGACCTGGAGACGATCACCGACGAGGTCGTGGAGCGCATCCGCACCAACACCGAGTTCGCCTCCCTCGTGGCCGCCCAGCTGGGTCTACGGGGCGGCGGCGTCCTGCGGACCGTCGAGGAGCTGCTCGCCAACGATGAGGACTTCGCTGTCGAGTTCAAGTCGACTGCTCGCTGGGACCTGCGCGGGAACCAGCCGAACAAGGCGATGGAGGACGCGGTCGTCAAGACCGTGGCCGGCTTCCTCAACAGCGACGGTGGCACCCTGCTCATCGGGGTCGACAACGACCGGCAGGTCCTTGGCCTCGGCCTCGACTACGCGCGGGTCAAGCCGAGCAACGGCGACGGGTTCGTCAACTGGCTCACCACGCACCTGATCAACGCCTTCGGGTACACACCAGTGACCCGGATCCGTGCCCGCATCGTTCAGTACGCCGGGCAGGAGATCTGCCGGGTCGACGTCGCTCGTTCGCTGCAGCCTGTCTGGGCCAAGACGAGCAAGGAAGCTGGTGTCCTGTTCGTGCGCCTCAACAACTCCACCCGAGCCGTGCCCGAACCCGACGTGGCCGGCTACACGGCTGCACACTGGCAGACGTCCTAAAGTCCTAGCAGGTCTGCCAGGGCACCCGCCTGTACGACCTCGGCCCTCCTCCCCGGCTGGTAGGCGGAGCGGAGGGCCGAAGACGATGCTCGTGACGGAGTGCGTGAAGTCGCCACAGAAGCCACCAAGCCACAGAACGGGTGGACGATCCGTTCCGTGGCGGTAGCTGCCTACGCGGCAAGTAGGGACGGGTGGACCCCCCAGACAGGCGAGGGGGCCGCCCCTTCCCCCGCTGCGCCTCCGGCTCCCGCAGCAGGTGCCCGTTGTCCTCGAGCATCTTCAGCGGCGAGTCGAGGTCCGCTGCTCGCGGGAACCGGCTCCGGCTCGCGGCGGCGTGCAGGTCACGGCGGCTGATGGCGGGGCACTGCTTCCGCTGGATGACGCTGACCAGGTAGTCAGCGTCCCCAAGCACCGGATCGGTCAGCATGTGGTCGAAGGCCCGGAGGGCCTGGGCCAGGAAGTACTCGCCGAGACAGATCGCACGGTCCATGCCCTCCTGAGAGATCTCGTGCTGCCACCCATCGTGGGGGTGGTCGGCGAGGTGGACGAGGCCCGCGATCCGGGCGACCGCTCCCACGTACTTGTTGCCCCAGTCCGCGATGTACGCCAGGTCCCCGTCGGGCCCCAGCCTCGGTTCGATGCTCCGGGCGACGTCGTCCAGGCGCTGCATAGCCGAAGGCGACAGCGTGAGCTGTACAGGCTCAGCCCGGTCGGCCAGGTGGAGAGTCATGTTCGTCACCGCCTGCCCGTAGCGCATGGACACCGAGGGGGGGACCGACAGCGTGGTGACCTCACGACGTCCGACCTTGCTGTCCGGCAACGAGTACAGGAAGCGGGCCAGAAGCCCGCGGCCCCGGAAGTCGCGGCTCTGGGCGATGTTCGACAGGACGCTGGGCTGGATCATCAGCCCGAGCGTCAGTGCAGGCCGGGCAATGAACTCGCTGCTCCGGCTCTGCCGGTCGATCCGCAGCTGGTCGCCACTGTGCCCCTTGAGCCAGACGTCGAGCATCGGCACGCCGGCGCTGTAGCGACCATCCATGATGTCGAAGATCCCGCCCTCAGCACTGATGACGGCCAGCCGACCACCCTGCTCGGCCATGAGGCCCGCGCAGCGCTCCGGCGTGACGTCGTCCGCGAGCAGTCTCGGGATCGCGGGGACCTCGATTGCCTCCGCCGCCTCCGCCGCGCTGAGCGCCTGGCTGATGAGCTCAGCGCGCTGAGCGCCGTCGGCCTCGCCGACTTTGACTGCCCTGGCGCGGGCGGCCTCCGCAACCTTGGTCGCGATCTCCTTCGTGGTCACGGCTTCGCGCACCTGGTCCTTGGCAGCAACAGCGAGCTGGGACTCGGCCTCCCTCAGCGGCGCGGTCATGACCGCCTGCACCGCGGACTTGCGCTCACCGGGACCGGCCACCGTCGCGGTGTACAGGTTCACCGGCTCCACCCAACCCGGACGCACTTGAACCTCCGCACGCCCTCCCGCCGCAGCAGCGAGGACAGTCAGGCCGGTGGTCCCCGCCATGGCCGGGTCGGTCTGCGTGAACTCCGCGACGCCGGCGACCATCGCTGCTAGCGGGCCGGGCAGTGCGTCGACGGGGAACTCGGTGTCGGCGCGTGCCCTCACGAGCGGCGTCGGCGTGGCCTCCTCGAAGGCCTGCACGGCGTCCACAACCGGCGGCTCCTGGTAGCGCGTCAGGGTGTCCCGGAGCAGGTTGAGTGCCTCCTCCTGGGAGTACACCTCCGTGCATGCCGGTTCCTCGAAACGAGCGCCCGGGACCGCGCCGGTCGGCTGCGTGCAGTCCGCCCAGCGCTCGAGGAAGATGGGCGTCAACTCCGCCAGCGAGAGGTTGGTGTTGGCCAACTTCCCGGCGTAGGACAGCATCGACAAGTGCCGCTGCCCCTGCTGGATGGGCCCACCCGGAAGCTGCGAGGCTGCAGCGCCTCCCACGCCAGCGAGCGGAGCTCGTGGTGATGCGGGTGACGCGGTCACAGCCTTGATCAGCCACTCGGGCGCCACGCAGATGGGAGTGGTGGGGTTCAAGAACGCATATTGCTCACCGTCTTGGTGCATCGACCCAGGGCTCACGATGAACCCGCCGTTGCCCCGGATGTTGACGTCGTAGTCGCCCAGCCGGCCCTCGGCGTTGCCGACCGGCTGGCGGCTGTGGTCCTGGCGGAACAGGACATGCGTCCCGCGGCCGGTACGACTGCGCCTCGTGTTCGGGATGACCACCCCGATGTCCGCCGCGAAGACTTCAAGGTCTCGCGGCCCGTCCTGGTCTACGACCAATAGGCCCGACGGCCCACAGGCGATGCCGATGTTGAAGGGCCCCTCGCAAAACATGCGGTTCACGGCGGCCGGGTCGGTCGTCGCCCTCGTGCTCCAGGGCACCGTCGGGTGCTTGCCCCGCTTGCCGTCACACGCCGCGCTCCCATGCGCACCCCGACACTTGGCCCACCAGGGGTGGTCCACCGGGAAGACGGAAAACCCCTGAGCAGCAAGCGTCAGGGCATCCGCGGTCGTAGCGCCCGCGAGTTCCAGGCGCTGGACCTCAAGGAGCGAGGGGGGGTGCAGAGCAGCCCCCTGCGGCCCGGTCACCGCTGCACCTCGCTACCCCTAAGCAGCAGCGCGAGGTGGCTCCGGCGATCCTCAGTGCGGGGCGGCGCGGCCTCGACGACTCGGCGCTCGTACTGAGCGAGCGCGTCAGCCCGCGCACGGCTCGACGCAGGTCGCTTCGTACCGACCCTAATGGCGGCGCTCACCGTGCACGCAATCTGAGCTTGTCGGCTCCTGAGGCGTACGGCGGCCTTGCAGTGGCTCACGCCACGTCCCCAGAGCCGAGGTCGTTCCAGAAGGCCTCCACCTCCGAGCGCTCGTAGAGCACCCGCCGGCCGACCTTGCGGCCCTTAGGGCCGTAGCCGATGTGACGCCAGTACCGGACCGTCGCGGGACTGGTCCTGTACAGCTCCGCGACCTCGTTCGTCGTCAGCAGCTGCTCCACAGGAGTCCTCCACGGGTTAGAAGTCCTTGTTTGTTGTAGTCGTTCCTAGCATGGACTACCCCCGGT
>JAABUK010009472.1_pt1 | contig 13288 bp, 14 predicted proteins | sample 5559141 | NCBI WGS metagenome assembly JAABUK01 (sample SAMN10711869, study PRJNA513367) | rock metagenome | isolation source: Antarctica rocks | place: Antarctica: Victoria Land, Pudding Butte nord | collected 2016-01-03
GCGGGTGCCGCCGCCGACCGGGCGGGTCAAGACCCGCCCCTACCACGATTACCGCCACCGACGGTCCCAACATACCGCGATATGCCCTGTGCTCTTGCCCGCGCACCAAGGCCGGGAATGCGTCGTGCGCTGCGGTGGTTATACTGCGTGCGGAATCTGCGGCCGGTGGCAGCGCCCACCACTCAGATAACACCGAGGAGCAACGCCATGACGATCCTATCCCTCACCAACGACGAGATGCTGGCGACGACCCGCGCCGTGCGGAAGCGCCTGGACCTGGAGCGCCCGGTCGAACGCGAGGTCCTGGAAGAATGTCTGCAACTGGCGCAGCAGGCACCCACCGGCTCGAATCGGCAGGGCTGGGGCTTCATCGTCGTGACCGATCCAGCCAAGCGGCTCGCGCTGGCCGATCTCTACCGCAAGTCGTGGGGGCCATATAGCCGCTCGCGCACGCCCGCGATGGAGCAATCGGACCAGGCGGCGCAAGCCAGGGTCGCCGACTCCGCCAGCTATCTCGCCGAGCATATGCACGAGGTGCCGGTCCTGATCGTGCCGGTGATCCGGGGCCGCACCGATAGCGCACCGATCGTCGGGCAGGCCGGTGTCTGGGGCTCGATCCTCCCCGCCGTCTGGAGTTTCATGCTGGCCGCACGGTCGCGCGGGCTCGGGACCGCCTGGACGACCTTGCATCTGCGCTACGAAGAGGAAGCGGCCGAGGTGCTGGGGATCCCCTACGCCGAGGTGATGCAGGCGGCGCTTATCCCAGTGGCGTATACGCTAGGGACCGACTTCAAGCCCGGCCCCCGCGCCCCACTCGACTCGATTGTCCACTGGGAGCAGTGGTAGCAGAGAACAGACGGGGCGCGGCGCAGCGTGATCGTCGCTGCGCCGCACCCCGTCACGAACGGAGTACACCATGACTGGCGGCAATGACGCCAACACGGCGGATGAGTTGGCCCGTGCGAACGAGCGGATCGCTACCGGCGGCACCTTCGAGCAGCACACCCATACCAAGATCGCCGAGATAAGGCCGGGCCACGCCACCCTCTATATCGACATCGAGCCGTTCCATCTCAACGGGAACGGCACCCTGCACGGTGGCGTCTACGCCACGCTGATCGACAATGCGATGGGCTTCGCCGTCGCCGCCCTCGCGGAGGTCCGCATCGCCACGACGCAGATGAATGTCCACTTCCTCGGGCCGGTTAGCGGCGGGCGGATCAGTTGCACCGCCGAGGCCGTCCACCGCACCCGTCGCACCGCCACCGCCGAGGCCAAGGTCCACGATGCCGACGGCAATCTCGTCGCGATGGGCACCGGCGCATTCCGCATCTTCGAGCAGCGCGGCCATCCGATCATGTGAGTGAGTGACGGAGTGGGCGAGTGGGCGAGTGGTGGCCGGAGAGAAAGGCAGCTTGCGCCTTCTCCCGTTTGCTATTGGCCTGCTGGCCCACTCTCCTACACGCATGTTGTAGTCCGCTCTCTTCGCACGCAGGGCTACTCGCGCGGGAGTCACCACTCCTTTAAGAGAAGATACACCGGCTCTGCGCTGCCGAGCGTTGTTGTGGTCTTGCTACAATTCCGGCCAATCATTATCGCAGGCACGTCAGCCGTAGCTTGTGGTTAGCCTCATGAGTTCCTGGCAAAAAGGTACTACACCAAACACCTCTGGACCGCTGGATCGAAATCGCCCCGATACAGGTGCGTCACCAGACAGCCTAATCTCTCAGGGCACCCGGTTCATCCTGTGACATCACCGCTACCCTTCTCGCCAAACCATGACAATTGTCACGGCGAAAACGCGACAGCGCTCACTTCTCCAAGGCCCTGCTGCGGCAGATACTGTAAGGGTATCTGCTGACTCATCGCGGCCCGAGTGCGGGTCTGCCGTGGCAGCAGTCGGAGGGATCGATGTCTCTGCACCCTGCTATCCGCGACAAGCACGCCGCACCTGAACCGCTCGGCGACATCGGCATACGGTGGTGGGTCTACCTACCCTTCCGGCTCATCATCACGGTGGCGACGGTGTTGCTGTTCGATCAGGCAATCTTCGCCGGGCAGTTCCTTGCCGGCACCTTCGGCGCATTACACACGCACCGCGAAAACGCGACCTACGCTGGCCTCACGACCCTCGGGGCGGCTATCGCGGCGATCCTAATCCGCTGGCCGGGCAGGGGCGCACTCTGGCCGTTCTTCGCCTCTCTCGGGCTTTTTGGCCTGATTGCACTCCAAATCATGCTCGGTTTCGCGCGCACATTGGCGGTGCATATCCCGCTCGGGGTGACGATCATTGTGCTCGCTGTGCTGCTGACCATCTGGGGCTGGCGTCCACACCGGGCCAATAGCCCAGCGGTGCCTATTCTTGTCCCAGTCCTCGAAGGTGCGGGGATGCGATGATCCGTGTGACACGACGACACTTTCTCGGATTGCTCGGCGGCACGGCAGTTGGCGCAGCGATCGGCGTGCCACTCCTCTCGGGTGTACGCGGTGCGAGTTCAACCGGCATGTTGCTACGCAGTCAACTACCCCTGCCTCAACCGTTCACGCGCCCCCTACCGATACCGCCGATCCTCGCGCCGACGCACACAGACAACGACACCGACTACTACGATCTCGTCCAACGCGCCGCAACAAGCGAAATCCTGCCGGGCATACAGACCACTATCTGGGGCTACAACGGAATCTTCCCCGGCCCCACGATCGTCTCGCGCAGTGGTCGACGGACCGTTGTGCGACATCGCAACGAATTGCCGGTACCGGTCGTGGTCCACCTGCATGGAGGTCGTAACCCACCCGAGCATGACGGATACCCGACCGATCTGCTGTTGCCGGTCGGCACCGGTGCGGCGACGACCGGCCATCAACACGGCGGCAGCGCCCACAACGGCAATTTCACCGTGGGTGAGCGGGAGTACAACTATCCCATGGTGCAGCGCGCGGCAACGTTGTGGTACCACGATCACCGGATGGATTTCACTGGGGCGAGTGTCTGGCGCGGTCTGGCCGGATTTCACCTCATTCACGACGCCGAAGAGACGGCTCTGCCCCTCCCACGCGAAGGCCGGGACATCCCCCTGATGATCACCGATCGAGCGTTCACCGCCGATGGCGCGCTCGCCTATCCGAGCCTCGACCCGACCCTACTGGGGCAACCGGGAGTTGCCGAGCCTTACGGCGCAGGCGTACTCGGCGACGTCATCCTGGTCAATGGTGCGCCCTGGCCGATCGCCGACGTGCCCGCCGCACGGCATCGCTTGCGGCTGCTCAACGCCTCCAATGCCCGTCGCTATCGGCTCGCGCTCGATCCCCCGCCGCCGGGTGGTGGTGGGCTCGTGCAGATCGGGGCCGACGGCGGGCTCCTCGACCGCCCTATCTCCCACGATGCGATCGAGATCGCCCCGGCGCAGCGCTTCGACGTGATTGTGGACTTCGGGCGTTATCCCGTCGGCCAGGAAATAACGCTGGTGAACCAGTTCGGCGACGGTGCCACCGCGCTCATCATCCGTTTCCGCGTCACCCACACCGCTACCGATGACACACTGATACCCGCACGCCTGTCGTCCTCACCAGCCCCTGAACAGGCGCTCGCGGACACGTCACGCACGATGCGCTTCCGTCACGGGGATATTGACGGCATGGCGGGGTGGACGATCAACGATACCCCATTCGCGGCCGATCGGATCAATGCCCAGGTCCGGCTCGGCACGACGGAAGTCTGGCGGCTACTCTCCGACTTCCACCACCCGATCCACCTCCATCTAGCTCGCTTTCGCGTCCTCTCGCGCGGCATCGGCGGGCCGGGTGCCTACGATCACGGCTGGAAAGATACACTCGACCTCCGTCCCGCCGAGGAGGCGACGATCCTGGTCGACTTTGATGGGTACGCCGGGAAATATGTCTTCCACTGCCACAACCTGGAACACGAGGATATGGCGATGATGGGCAACTTCGTCGCCACCTGATTTGCACGCTGATGCGTTTGCGACAGCGATAGTCGATAATCGAACAAGCGCCGTCAATCCGGCTACAAGGAATTGCCATCTCCGCGACGATAGCAGGCAACTGGACACAGCAGACGTCATAACCGGGGCGAGCGGAGCAGCGAGGGTCGACATGGATAACGCTAATGCAGGAGTCAGGGCAGAAACATGGAACATCCAGGTGCAGCGGAATGACCGTATACCGCGCTTTTGGTCGCTCGTGGCGGTAGCCTGGCTTATCCTGCTCAGTATCCCACTCGGCACGCTGCTGCAAGCACATCCTTCATCGGGCCGGTTGCTCGTCGCCCTGCTCCTCGTAACAACTTTCGCTGGACTGTATCTCTGGCTGACGTTGCATGATCCTTTCCGCGATGCAACGCTCACGTCGGTGGCGCTACACCAGCGCGTGCTTCTCCTTGCCCTCCTCACGGCGATCGGGCTAGTACAGTGTGGCGGAAGTTTCGCGATGGTATAGTGGCCACCCTCGTCGCGCAGCGAGGGCGGGGGTAGGGTGGAGGATGAGATGCGTGGGCCGCAACCGATGCCGATCGAACTGACCAACGCGGAGCGGCGAGGCTTGGAGGCGCTGCGGCGGCGGCACAGCACGCCCCAACAGCTCGTGCTGCGGGTGCGGATCGTGCTCGCTGCGGCGGCCGGGCGCAACAACGCCCAGATCGTGCGCGACCTCGCGGTGGACATCGGGACGGTCCGGCGGTGGCGCGGGCGCTGGCTGGGGCTGCAGGCGGTCGGCCTGGCGGAGCGGAGCGTCGAGGAGCGGCTCACCGATGCCCCGCGCAGCGGCAAGCCCACCGGCATCAGCGCCGAGCAGACCTGCCGCATCGTCGCGTTGGCCTGCGAGGCCCCCGGCCTGTCGGGCCGCCCGATCAGCCAGTGGACGGGCCGCGAGGTCGCCGACGAGATCGTCGCGCGCGGTATCCTGCCGGCCATCTCGCCGCGCCACGCCGCCCGGCTGCTCAAAAAGGGGACCTCCAGCCCCAGCGCATCCGCTATTGGCTGACCCCGCCACCCGCCGACGAGCACTTTGTGGCGGCGGTGGCCGACGTGAACGGGTTGTACCGCGCCGCGCCACGGCTGACCGCCGTCGGCGAGCGGATCATGAGCAGCGACGAGTTGACCGGGGTGCAGGCCCTGGAGCGGCTGCACCCCGGTTTGCCCCTCGCCCCCGGCAAGGTGGCGCGGCGCGAATTCGAGTACGCGCGCCACGGCACGCGCACCTTCATCATCAGCCGCGATGTCGCCAGCGGGCAAATCGTCGCCCCATCCTGCGGCCCCACGCGCACCGAGGCCGATTTCGTGGCCCACATCCGGGCGGTGGTGGCGACCGACCCGGCCGCGACGCGCTGGCATTTCGTGGTGGATAACCTGAACACGCACCAGTCCGAGTCCCTCGTCCGCTTCGTCGCCGAACACGCTGCCAGCACGACCGAGCTTGGCGTCAAGGGCCAGTCCGGCGTGCTGGCTTCGCAGCCGAGTCGCGCCGCCTTCCTGCGCGACCCCGATCACCGCATCGTCTTCCATTACACGCCCACGCACTGCTCCTGGCTCAACCAGGTCGAGCTCTGGCTCAGCATCCTCGCCCGCAAGCTGCTCCGGCGCGGCTCCTTCCCCTCCACCGCCGATTTGGAGGCCCAGGTGCTGGCCTTCATCGCCTACTACAACCGCACCATGGCCAAGCCCTTCAAGTGGACCTACCAAGGCAAGGCGCTCGTTGCTTGAACCAGCGGGCTATTTCCGCCACGCTGTACTAGCCGGCCAGCACAGCCGTCGTCATTCAGGGGCGGTGCCATTGGCGGCGGCCGCCGTCGCGACCAGCTCCAGGGCGTCGCTCGCGCCGGTCGGCCGTTCCGGTGGCACCGCGAGCACGGGCGCCGGGGCGGTCCCTGCGGTGGCCGGGGCGGCCTCGCCGCCAAGCAGGCCCCCGAGCGCCCCGAGCAGCCGGGTCAGCTCCGCCGGGATGATGTAGGTGGTCCCCGGGCCGGCCCCGAGGCTCTTCACCGCCTCCAGGCTCTGCAGGGTCAGGGTGCGCCCGTCGAGCGTGCGGGACACGGCGTTGACCGTGGCGAGCGCCTGCGCGTCGCCCTCGGCCTGGAGCATCTTCGCCTGCCGCTCGCCGGTAGCCTGCAACACCTGCGCCTGCCGCTCGCCCTCGGCTTGCAGGACGCGCGCCTGCTGCTGGCCTTCGGCGACCGTGATGCTGACCTGGCGCTGCCCCTCGGCTTCGGTCACCGCGGCGCGGCGGGTCCGCTCGGCGGACATCTGCCGGTTCATCGCCTCCTGGACGTTGCCGGGCGGCACCACCTCGCGGATCTCCACCGTCGTCACCTTGACCCCCCAGCGCTCGGTCGTCTCGTCCAGCTTCTGCCGCAGCGTCTCGTTGATCTGCTCGCGCTTCGAGAGGACGTCGTCGAGCGGGATCTCGCCGATCACCGCGCGGAGGGTGGTGGCCGCGATGCCCAGGGACGCGCTGGCGAAATCGTTGACCGCCACCACGCTCGCCAGGGGATCGAAGACCTGCCGGTAGACCAGGAAGTCGACGTTGAGCGGCACGTTGTCCGCCGTGATGCACGACTGGTGCGGGATCTCCACGAAGCGTTCCCGCAGGTCGACCAGCACCGCGCGGTCGATAAACGGCAGGAGCAACACGGGCCCCGGCCCCTTCGCCCCCAGGCACTTGCCGAGGCGGAAGACGACCACGCGCTGGTACTCGCGGGTGATGCGGATCACCTGGGTCAGGAGCAGCGCGAGCAGGACGACGACGATGGCGATCGCGGCGAGGCTAATGCTCCACATCGGGGAACTCGCTTCCTCCGGCGGTGCCGGGCTCGAGGGGCTGCACCACGAGGGTCAGGCCCTCGCGGACGAGGACACGGACCTGCTGGGCGGCGGGGATCGGCGGGCTAGCGGTACGCGCCGACCACGTCTGCCCCGCGAGGTGCACGACGCCGGTCGGCGCGAGCGGCAGGACAGTGGTGGCGATCATCCCCGCTTCGGGGAGCGCGTAGGCGTAGGCGGGTAGGCCGCGGACCCGGGCGGCGGCCACCCCCACGCCGAGCCCGAACGCCCCCAGGAGCGCCGCCAGGGCCAGCACCACGGGGAGGGCGACGGTGGCGGCGGGCTGCCCGGGCGGCGGCACCCGGAAGAGGAAGAGCGAACCCGGCACGAAGGCGACGAGCGCGGCCAGGGTCAGCGCGCCGTGCGTGGAGGCCTGGATATCGACCGCGACCAGGGCGAGCGCCAGGAGGAGGAGCGCCAGGCCGCCCCAATTGAGCGGCAGGGAGAGGAGCCCGATCGCGCCGAGCAGCAGCGCCACGCCGCCGACCACGCCGGGGAGCACCCCGCCCGGATGGACGATCTCCAGCAACACCGCCAGCGCGCCGAGGGTCAGCAGCAGGTAGACGACGGTCGGATCGGCCAGCCAGGGCGGCGTCCAGGCCGACAGCCCCGCCATCGCGACCGGAGCGGCGATGCGCGCGGCGGTCGCCACGGCGACGGGTGTCGCTGCCGGGGGGCCGTCGGCCCCCGGTCGGCCACCCGTCGCCCCGCGGAGCATCGCGCCGCCGATCGCCAGCGCGCCGAGGATGAGGGCGAGGATCGCGACCAGGGTGACCGCCTGAAACCCGCCCAGGCGGCGGCGCGGCGCGACCGCAGCGAGCGGTGCCTGGCGGCCCAGGTGCGACTCCAGTTCCGCGACGAAGTCGGCGCGCGGGCGGGCGGCGCGGGCGGCGGCGTGCAAACTTGCGCCAATACCGGGCGCGGGTGCGGCGGTCGAGGGGGTGCGGGTAGTCGGGGCGGTGTCACGGTCGGTCATCAGCGTTCCTCCTCCCGGTAGGCGCGGCGCAGGCGAGCGAGCGCCCGGTGTAGGAGCGTCCGCACGGCCCCGTCGCCCCGTTCCAGTACGGCGCCGATCTCCGCGGGCCGGAGCTCCCCGAAATAGCGTAGCGTCACCGCCTCGCGCTGGTCGGCCGGGAGGTCCGCGAGCAGGCGATGCAAGCGTGCCGCCTCATCCGCCCGGATCGCGGCCCCCTCGGGCGTCGGCGCGCCGTCAACCAGCGTGTCGAGCGGCGTTTGCCCCTCGACGTCGCCGCCGCGCGGGGCCGTCAGCAGACCGAGGCGGCGCTGGCGACGTTGGAAATCGATCAGGGAGTGGCGCGCGATCGTGAAGAGCCAGGCCGAGAACCGATCCTGCTCGCGATAGCGCACGAGACTCGCTAGCGCCGCCCCGAACGTGGCGGCCGTCAGGTCTTCGGCGTCCTGGGTCGTGCGCACATGGGCGTAGTGGTAGCGATAGATCGGACCCACGTAGGCCCGGTAGAGCGGGGCGAACGCCCGCGGATCGGCGCGCGCGGCGGCGACGAGGCGCCGCTCGGCCGCGCCGTCCGCCGACGTGCCGCCCGCCGCCCCCGCGCATCCCTGCCCCGTCACCACCGCCACCGCCTGCGTCATCGCGCGATCCTTCACGTGCGGTTCGCCCCACCACTTACAGTATCGCGCGACTGGCGTCCGCGTTACGGGTCGCGTCGGTACGCTGCCTCGTGGGCGCCACCGCCCGAGAACCTGCCCTGCGACTGGTTGCGACGCTACCCTGAAAATCGAGCGCTCACGTTGCCACAATGGGGGTAGCGTCGACCGAGGCCGAGGCGAGCACCTGCACCTCGACGCCCAGTTGGCGCAGCCGTCGGAGCAGATGGTCGGCGGTGGCGGCGGGCCGCTGGCGGTCCAGGTAGTCGGCCCCGAGTTCGCGATAGGGCTCCCGGCTCGCGATCACCTGGTACACGATGATCAGGAGCCGGTGCGCCACCGCCATGATGGCGCGTTTCGCCCCCCGCCGACCGGCGATGCGCCGGTAGCGGGCCGCCAGCGCGGTGCCCCGCATCCGCGCGGCCCCGTGGGCCGCCTGCACCAGCGCGGTCTTCAGCCAGGCATTCCCCTTGCGGGTCTTGCCGGAGCGCTGGCGGCCGCCGCTCTCGTTATTGCCGGGCGCCACGCCGGCCCAGGCCGCGAGGTGCGCCGGCGTCGGGAATTTGCCCATGTCGCCGCCGACCTCGGCCACCAGCAACTCGGCCATCGCGCGCCCGACACCGGGGATCGTGTCGAGCAGTTGGACGACCGCTTCCTGCTCGTCGGCAACACACCGCCGGGCGATCTCGGCGTCGAAGCGCGCGATCGTCGCGTCCAGCCCGTCGATCTGCGCCGGCAGTTCGGCCAGCAGGAAGCGGTGGTGCGGCTGGACACGGCCGACCAGAGCCTGCTCGAGCTGCTCGCGCTTCTTGCGCAATCGGCCTTGCGCCAGCTCGGCCAAGGTCGCCGGGTCCGCCTCGCCCGCCACGATGGCGGCGAGCATCGCCCGCCCCGAGGCACCCAGCACGTTCGCGACGACCGCGGCCAGCTTGAGGTTGGTGCCTTCGAGCACCTTCTGCACCCGATTCGTCAGCGTCGCCCGCTCGCGCACAAAGTTGGTGCGATGGCGCGTCAACTCGCGCAGCTCGCGCTGGTGCCGCGGTGGGATGAAGCTGGCGCGCACGAGGCCGTGCCGCAGCAACTCGGCGATCTACTCCGCATCGCGCACGTCGGTCTTCCGCCCCGGTACCGCCTAGATGTGCTGCGCATTGAGCAGCCAGACCTCGAAGCTGCCCTCCAGCACGTTGAATACGGGTTTCCAGTACTCCCCCGTGCTTTCCAGCCCGACGTGGGTGCAGCCGGCCGCCGTCAGCCAGTCCGACAGCCGCAGCAGCTCGTCAGTCGTGGTCGCGTAGGTGCGCGTCTCCCGCAGCCACGCGCCATCGTCGGTCAGCACGACCCGGCAGACCACGGCGGTCCGCTTGTGGACGTCGATCCCCGCGCACCGCGTGAATACCACTTCCATGCCTGTGCTGGCCGTTTACTCTATCCGCAGCAGAATCCTGGCACTCTCGCAGAGGGGCTGCCAGAAAATCAGGTCGGAGGGAGTAGGTGGAGTAGGCGGCCGGCGAGATACCAACCGCGGTCGGCTGGCCCTTTTCCGTCCGTGTGGTGGCCGAGAAGTCGATCCATGTGCTGCTACGCGGCGCGGGCATACGCGTGATGGAGGCCGCCCAGGATGGGGGAAGCCCGCACGCTGCCGTCTCTCGCCGCCGAGGTGGCAGCCCCCGCGGAGGCAACCGGGACCGGCCGCACCAGGCCCTGGTGCGGCCGGTCCTGGTTGAAGTAGCGCGCGTACTCGCGGAGGACGCGCCGCAAGTGGGCTTCCCCGGGGATGAGCAGGTGATCGAGGCACTCGCGCCGGACGCTGCCGAGGAACCGCTCGCAGGTGGCGTTCTGTCGCGGTGCGCGATACGCCGTCCGCAGCGCCGTGATGCCGCTCGCCGCCGCGACATGGGCGAACGCGCGGCCATATTTGCTGTCGTTGTCGCGGATAAGGTAGCTGGGCCGCGCGCCGAACGGCGTCGCCTCGCGCAGCTGCTGCGCGACCCAGGCGTCGGTCGGGTGCCGCGCGACGTCAACATGCACGACCCGGCGCGACGCGAGTGCGACGATGAAGCAGGCGTAGACCGGCCGGAAGAGCAGGCCGGTGACCGGGAGGAAGTCGCAGGCCCAGATAGCCGGGGCGTGGTGGCGCAGGAACGTCGCCCCGGGCTGCCCGGCCCGCCGAGGCGGACGCGCCTCGCGCAGATAGCGTTGGATCGTCGACTTGGCCACGCGGATGCCGACCTTGCGGAACTCGCCCCGGATGCGCTCCGCGCCCCAGAGCCGATTGGTCGCCGCCATCTCCTTGATGCGCGTGATCGTCTCGGGCGCGATGGGCGGGCGGTGCGCCGGGGCGGCAGCCCGGGAGGTCCGCTGCCAGTAGCGGCGGAACAGCTCGCGATGCCAGCGCAGGAGCGTGTCCGGTTGCACGATCAGCAGCGCCGACCGCCACAGGCGGACGCGTCTGGCCAGCAGCACCAGCAGCGCGCGGTCGGCGGGCGGGCAGCGGAGCCGCTTGACGCTGCGATGGAGGCTGGCGAGCTGGTGGCGCAGGAGCGCGTTCGCGGCCACCAGCGCAGGCTTGCTCCGCGCCAGGTCGGCGAGCGAGGCGGCAGCGAGGGGCGCGATCATCGGGCGGGTGGCGGCCCGGAGGCGTTGGCGGAGGCCGTGCGCGGCCGAGCGTGATCACGCGGCGCAGCAAGCGGACAGGCATGGGTGCGACTCCTCCTTGGTGTACGGCGCAACACCGGTCCGAGGGGCGTGTAGCCGCAGGCTCGCGCAGCGGTGACAGCGTGGCGGGGGGGCCGCCGGCCAGTTTGGGAGCAGCGGCCTGACGGTCCGGATGGACTTTTCGGCCACGACAGGCCGGGGGCGGCTCGCTCTCGATCCGATCGACGCTCCTCCACGTGCACACCAGCGGCGATGGGCACGTGCTTCGGGGACGGGCTCGCCCCCGTCGCGCCGGCCCAACGACCGACGGCGTACCCACGCCGATGCGCAGGAATATCCGCTTGACACGCGCGGCGCGGCGACCCATGTACTCAGGAGGTACTCATGACGCGCTCACGATGTACTCTTCGGGCGACCCGCGCCCCTGATCCTGATGCCGACGACTGCCTGGCCGTAGCGGGGATCACCCCACAGGCAGCACAGAGTACATGGCCGACTGGCGCTGGCTGTCGCAGCGGGCATCCGTCGACCATGCCCGGCGTACTCCGCTGTGTGTCGTGACACACTGCCCGGTCAGGCGAGAGACCGCAGGTTCGGCCCCGAACTGCTCCCCAGCCGCGTGCCTTGACTGTCTGCGAGGGAGCCTCCCGGCGACGCGTGTTATACTCGGCGGCATCTACAGTCGGCTGTCGCGAGGCCACCGATGGCCGACCAGCCGGCGGGCGTGGCCGCCGCGCGATGCGATCCGAGGGCGCGTGTCGACGAGGAACACCGACGTCGCCTACGGCGAGGCCACCCTGCCCGCGGGGATCCGGTCGCGCTTCGTGGCCAACGGCAACGACATCACGATGCATATGCTCGAGGCGGGCTTCGCGGGGGCCGCTCGCCCGTGCGTCCTGCTGCTGCACGGCTTCCCGGAGCTCGCCTATAGCTGGCGCAAGGTCATGCTGCCGCTTGTGGCGGCGGGGTTCCACGTCGTCGCCCCGGACCTGCGGGGCTACGGCCGGACCGACGGCGCGGGCGTCGCCTTCGACGACGACCTGCGGCCGTTCGGCCTGCTGAACCGCGTCCGGGACGCCCTCGGGCTCGTCTTCGCCCTCGGCCACCGCACGGTCGCCGCGGTGGTCGGGCACGACTACGGCTCGCCCGTCGCCGCCTGGTGCGCCCTCATCCGGCCGGACGTCTTCAGGGCAGCGGTGCTGATGAGCGCCCCCTTCGCTGGGCCGCCGGCGCTGCCGTTCGACACCGCCACTGGCGCGGCGCCTCGGGTCGGCGCTGCGGCGGGGCCGGGCATCCACGACGCGCTGTCGGCGCTGCGCCCCCCGCGCAAGCACTACCAGTTGCACTACGCGACGCGCGGGGCGAATGAGGAGATGTGGCGCGCCCCGCAGGGCGTGCACGCCTTCCTCCGCGCCTACTACCACATGAAGAGCGCCGACTGGCCGCAGAACACGCCGTTCCCGCTCGCGGCCTGGAGCGCCGAGGAATTGGCCCAGCTCCCGCGCTACTACGTGATGGACCTGGACAAAGGCATGGCAGAGACCGTCGCGTCCGCGATGCCCGACGCTGCGGCGGTCGCGGCGTGCGGGTGGCTGCCCGACGAGGAGCTGGGCGTATACGGCGCGGAGTACGCCCGCACCGGGTTCCAGGGGGGCCTGCAGTCGTACCGCGTCGGCACCGACCCGGCGTATGCGGCCGAGCTGGCGCTCTGGTCCGGCCGCGCGATCGACGTGCCGGCCTGCTTCGTCGCCGGGGCGAACGACTGGGGCGTGCACCAGCGCCCCGGCCAGCTGGCGGCGATGCGGGCGACGGCGTGCACACAGCTGCGGGGCGTACATCTGATCGAGGGGGCCGGCCACTGGGTCCAGCAGGAGCAACCCGAGCGCGTGAGCGAGCTGATCGCGGCGTTTGTCAACGCGGCGTGACGCGTCCGGCCCGAGGGGTGGTGATGGCCGGCAGGTCCGCGTCGGCGGTCCTGGCCGTTTACTCCATCCGGACTTCGATCCTGGTAGGACTTACGCAGTTGAGCACGAGTCAGGCATCATTTCGCCGCGAATCTACGTTCAACTGCGTAAGTCCTACCTGGAACTCTCCTTGCCCAACTGCCAAAAAGTCTGCGGGATGGAGTAAACGGCCAGGACCGCCGGCGATGTGGATCGAGACGGATTTAGCCT
>JAABUK010009473.1_pt1 | contig 13287 bp, 18 predicted proteins | sample 5559141 | NCBI WGS metagenome assembly JAABUK01 (sample SAMN10711869, study PRJNA513367) | rock metagenome | isolation source: Antarctica rocks | place: Antarctica: Victoria Land, Pudding Butte nord | collected 2016-01-03
GTCACCATCCCCAGGCACCACTGTTGCATCCCCAAGCGCAAGTTCAGTCCTTACTTCTCCAGCAGCTTCCAATGGAACATCATCTGCAGAAGCTGCTGCTGCAGTTGCTGCAGTCATGTCATCACCATCTGCTGGCATAGCCTCATCCCCAGGCTTATCTTCCTCTCCCCTTGCCTCAGCAACTTCTGCTTCAAGTCCACCAGGGTCTTCACCAGCTGCAAGCAATCTCGACACCAACTCCACATCACCAGCAGCTGCAACAGCTGCAGCAGCAGCTGCCACTGCTGCTGCCTTAGCAGCTTCAAGCACTAACGCCAGTGCCTCCTCTCCAGGTATTGCTGCATCCCCAGGCGCGGGCTCGTCCCCAGTGGCAGTCACCTCACCGGGGGTCAGCACTTCACCAGGGACTGTTGCATCCCCAGGAGTCAGCTCCACATCCCCAAATGCACCCTCTTCTTCATCCCCGGGCATCAGCCCAACAGCAGCTTCAGCAGCAGCAGCGACCACACCTGCCTCATCACCGGCTACTAATACTTCTACCACACCGGCAGCAGCAGCTGCAGCAGCAGCTGCACTAGCAGCATCTGGTCAGGGGAGCAACACCACTGGTGCTTCTCCATCCCCAGTGGCGTCACCAAATGCTGCTGGGGTGGCAAGAGCCGCTACAGGAGCTAACACCACCTCTCCTGTTGCTAGCCCCACATCAGTGCCTGGGACATCCCCATCCCCGGCTGCGTCCTCACCATCCCCAGCAGGACAGTCGCCTTCTCCAGCTTTGCGCTCTCCATCCCCAGCAAGTCCTACACTGTCACCAGCGGAGCCGTCGCCATCCCCAACCCAGCAGTCACCGTCACCCAGTGCACAGTCACTGTCCCCAACTGCGTTCTCTCCATCCCCAGCTGTAGTCTCTCCATCCCCAGCAGCAGCGCCATCAAGCACAAACACCACAGCTGCAGCTGGTGTAACATCCCCAGCAGCAAGCCCTTCACCTGCTGCCGGAAATGCCACTGGTGCAACAGCTGCAGCTGCAGCAGCAGCAGCAGCAGCAGCACTGGCTAGCAATACCTCCTCACCGGAAGTTAGCCCATCACCAGGTGTGAGCCCTTCCCCAGGGAGCAGCCCTTCCTCAGGGGTTAGCCCATCAGCGCCGCCCCCAACTGCCACAGCAGCTGCTGTTGCTCCTGCTCCAGCAACTGCAAGTGCAACTGCAATTGACTCCTCCCCAAGCATAGTAGCAACCGCAGCAACGTCAGCAGCGCTGGCCACCTTGCCTGGTACACAAGGTGCTTTGCTGAGTGCTGCAAATTTCACTGCCGGTCAAGCTGCAGCAGCAGAACAGGCTGCCATGGCTGCTGCACAAGGCATCTTTGCCCCTATTGTTGGCGGCCCGCCGGGCACTACAAACGCCAGCGTGACCACAGCTGCAACAGCAGCCACAGCAGCAGCGCTAGCCACTCTGTCGCCGCTGTCAGGAGGAGTTTCGAATGCCACAGCAGGCATAGCAGGGCAAGCAGCAACAGAAGCTGCACTTGCTGCACTGTTCCCTGCTTCTGGTGCTGTGAGTGGTACTGCTGCTGCTGTCGAGCAAGCAGCATCAGCAGCTGCAATGGCATCTTTGTCCTCCACAGCAGGTGCCTCAGGCGGTGTCACCAATGCCACTGCAGCCACAGCAGCACAAGCAGCCGCACAGGCTGCTCTGGCTGCGCTGCCTGCAACAATAGGTGTGTTCGCATTTCAACAGTATACCACCATTGATAGACAGACCTTGCATGCTGCTTTTAGCACTGCACAGAACTAGCTGGGCATGGAGGCCAATGCATGTGTGAGTGTACCATGTTGCACCACAGTAACAGTGTTTGTGATGGCCAAGCTCACTGCACCGTTGTGTCGTTGCAGGTACTAGCTTGAGTGCAGACACAAACGCCACTGCCACTGCAGCAGCAACAGCGGCAACCTTAGCATCATTGCCTTCAAGCAACGCTACTGCAAATGCCACAGCTGCAAGTGCTGCTGCGGCAGCGACCGCTGCTGCACTGACTGCGGACAGACTCGCTTTGTCTTCTGCCTCCAACGCAACAGCAAATGCAGTGGCAACCGCTGCAACCGCAGCTGCACTAGCCACTCTGTCTCCTGTCAATGTGACTGCAGATCAAGCAGCAGCAGCACAGCAGGCAGCGACAGCAGCTGCACTTGCTGCTTTGTCTCCTACAACAGGCCTCTTCACAAATGCCACTGTAGCTACAGCAACAACAGCTGCAACAGCAGAAGCTTTAGCTACCTTGTCCCCGGTGTCAAATTCAACTGCAAGTGCCACAGCACAGCAGGCAGCAACAGCAGCTGCTTTGGCTGCCTTGTTCCCTGTCACTGGCCCTTCATCTGGCACTGCAAATGCTACTGTTGCTTCAGCAGAGCAGGCAGCATTGGCAGCTGCTTTGGCTGCGCTGTCACAGAACGCAGGCGCCTCAGGTGGTGTCACGAACGCTACTGCTAGCTCAGCAGCTCAAGCAGCAACAGCAGCTGCGCTGGCTGCACTGTCTCCATCAGCAGGTATGCACACACTCTGCTTGTTACGAGCGCATAGGCAAAGTTTTGTTGAATGGTCCCCGCTCACAGCTACTCTTGTCATCACTCTGTGGTGACTAATCAGTTAACGTAGGTACTTTGTTGAGCGCAGGGGCTGCGACAAATGCAAGTGCGCTATCAGCAGCAACAGCAGCGACGCTTGCTGCAATGGCTTCCACAGGTGGCAGTACAAACGCAACTGCAGCTACAGCCAGCATAGCAGCAACAGCTGCTGCACTGGCTGCACAGGGGATTGCTTCCGGCTCCTCACCCACAACCAACAGCAGCGCTGTCAATGCCACCGCAAACACCGTAGCAACAGCTGCCACTGCAGCAGCATTGGCCACAATACCTGCTAACGCAAGTGCTTCAGCTAACGCATCCAACAGTACAGGTGCCACAGCAGCACAGGCAGCAGCAGCAGAGCAGGCAGCAACCGCAGCTGCACTGTCTGCTTTGACCACTGGCCTAGGAGGCTCCTCCAGCATCAGCAACGCCACTGTTGAGTCAGCAGCCACAGCAGCAACAGCAGCTGCTTTGGGGGCGTTGTCATCCACAGCAGGCGCAGCTGATGATGCAACTGCGGCCACAGCAGAGCAGGCAGCAACACAGGCGGCCCTGGCAGCTCTGTTCCCTGCTTCAGGATCCTCTCCAGGCGCTGCAAATGTCACTGCAGCCACGGCAAACCAGGCGGCATCAGCAGCTGCCTCGGCTTCTTTGTCCACAGCTGGTGGGACCACTGGTAATACAAATGCCAGCGCAAGTGCAGCAGCTCAAGCAGCGACCGCAGCTGCTCTGGATACTTTGACTCCTGCCACAGGTGAGTTCGCAAACCACATGACTTGCTCCTGGCCAGCTTCCTATTGTGTTGCAAACTGGCCCATTTGCCATCTGCATTGGAGTAAAGTCAGCAGCTGCCTGTTGCATGTATGTGGCTGTGATGTTGGCTTGCAGTGTTGACATCCTCCTTGTTGTGCCTGGTTGTGCATTCTTTTGTGCTTGGGTGGTCATTCTCTTTGTGCCTGTCGGGAATGTGCCTGGAATAATTGCCTGAGCTTCTAATCTTTCAAGCCAAGCCCACTCGCTAATTTGCTGGATTTTGGGAAGGATTTGTTTGGCGATGCAGGCGCTTTGTCTGCTGGCACGAACGCCACTGCCACCTCAGCAGCAGCAGCAGCAACTTTGGCATCTCTGTCTTCTTCAACAGGCTCCTCATCTGGCAGCAATAATGCCACTGCCACCACAGCTGCAACAGCAGCAACCGCGGCTGCACTGACAGCACAAGCATTGACAAGCACTTCTGCACCAGCAGTGCTCCCAGTCAACGTCACCGCCGACACTGTAGCAACAGCAGCAACAGCAGCAGCACTGGCTACTTTGCCTGCAGCCCCGGTCGCTACTGCCGAGCAAGCAGCAGCAGCTCAACAGGCAGCAGCAGCAGCTGCACTGAACGTGCTGTCTCCTGCAGCAATTTCCTCAGGCGGTATCACCAACACCAGTGTAGCCACAGCAGCCACAGCAGCAACAGCAGCTGCATTGGCTAGCCTTTCTTCTTCTGCCACAGCTGGCACAGCAAACGCCACTGATGCTGTTGCAGCAGAGCAGGCGGCTGCAGCAGCTGCACTGGCTGCTTTGTTCCCTACAGCAGGTGCCAATGCCACTGCAGCCACAGTAAACCAGGCGGCATCAGCAGCTGCTATGGGTGTGCTGTCTTCTGCAAGTGAAGCTGGAAATGCAACTGCAGCTGCGCAAGCAGCAACAGCAGCTGCATTAGCTTCACTGCCGACTGCTGCAGGTGAGTGTGGCACAGCTGCTTGACTGTAGGACACAAGCAACTTCCTGGGCTGCAGCATGTACAAGCAACAAAACACTGGCAACTATGTAGTAACGCCAATGGAACCGGCATAACGCTTTGGATACGTATATATGATACACTGGCCAGGCACTGTGTCGTACTGTTTGGCATGGCATCTTGTGCTATGGTGCATCGTCGTTTTTGTGCCTCTGCCTCATTGCATGGCTGACAGACAGCGTATCTATCATCAGCCTTCATCTCTACAAATCTTTGCTGAAGATGCACACTAAAGACATGCGCTCCCCTGCAGGTGCCCTGCCTGGCAATGCCACTGCTTCTGCAGTCACAGCAGCAACACTGGCTTCCTTATCATCTGCAAGCAGCAACGCCACAGACAGCACAGCTGCCACTGCTGCTGTTGCTGCAACAGCAGCTGCACTGACTGCTCAGGGCATGTCTGGATCTGATACTTCCATCACAGCAGACACAAGTGCAACCACTGTAGCAACAGCTGCAACTGCAGCAGCACTAGCTACACTGCCAGGTGGCAGTGCAAATGCCACTTCAGGGCAGGCAGCAGCAGCAGAGCAGGCAGCAACCGCAGCAGCTGCGGCTGTGCTGACTCCCACAAACGGTGCATCAGGCGGTGTTTCAAACGCCACAGTTGCTGCAGCAGCACAAGCAGCAACAGCAGCAGCCTTAGCTACCTTGCCTGGAGGCTCAAACGGCACTGCAAATGCTGATGCTGCAACAGCAGAGCAGGCAGCAACACAGGCTGCCCTGGCGGCCCTGTTCCCTGCATCAGCCTCCTCACCTGGCGCTGCTACTGCCACTGCTGCCACTGCAAGCCAGGCAGGATCAGCAGCTGCTCTGGCTGCCCTGTCTCCCACAGCTGGTGCCTCAGGCACTGTCAGCAATGCCACAGCCAGCTCAGCAGCTCAAGCTGCAACAGCAGCTGCATTAGCCTCCCTGCCTCTAAGTGCAGGTGAGGGCTTAGTCGATTCACTGTGTGCAATGGTCTTGATAGGCTACATTATGAAGCTGCTGGCGCAACCTTCCCTTGTGTGTTGAAGTTGGCCTGCACGAGCGTCCACAGTCTTGCATGCCTTGTCTTCGAAGCTGTCAAAGCTTTCACTCTGACTAAAATGGATTTTTATCGCTGAATGCAGGTGCTCTCACTGCTGCCACAAATGCCACTGCAACCTCAGCTGCAACAGCAGCTACCTTGGCGGCATTATCAGCCAACTCCTCATCTGCCTCAGCCAAAGCCACTGCTAGCACAGCTGCAGTAGCCGCCACAGCAGCTGCACTGACAGCACAAGGCTTGGCAAGCACCTCTGCTCTGCCTGTCAATGCCACAGCAGACACAGTGGCAGCAGCAGCAGCGTCAGCAGCACTGGCAACGCTACCTTCCAATGCAACTGCACAGCAAGCAGCAGCAGCAGAGCAGGCAGCAGCAGCAGCAGCACTGAATGTGCTGTCTCCTGCAGCAAACGCCTCAGGTGGTATCACCAACACCACTGTAGCCACAGCAACAACAGCTGCAACAGCAGCTGCATTAGCTACCTTGCCTGCTACAACCAGTGCCTCAAATGCCACAGCAGCGCTAGCAGAGCAGGCAGCAACGGCAGCAGCATTGGCTGCATTGTTCCCGACCGCAGATGCATCCGGTGGTGTCACAAATGCCACTGCTGTTGCAGCAAACCAGGCAGCCACAACAGCTGCCTTGGCTGCATTGTCTCCCACAGCAGGCGGCGCTACAGCATCCACAGCAGCTCAGGCAGCAACAGCAGCTGCACTGTCTGCCCTGTCCCCCACAGCAGGTGTGTACCTGTGTTGTCCTCTACCAATTATGTCTGAACTGTTGCTGCTCTGAGTTTCTGAGCAGGATATTGGACACCAAATTGGAAGTTGTGCCTTGTATACAACACATTTGAGAGCGGTTTGGATGGATGCAGGTGTGTCTTCTGGTGCTACAAACGCTACAGCAGCTGCAGCAGCAGCAGCAGCCACAACAGCTGCAGTGTCCTCAGCAACAGGCGGAGCTGCAAGCTCAAATGCTACCATTGCTGCCACAGCAGGCACAGCAGCAGCTCTGACTGCTCAGGGCCTTGCAAGAGGTGCTGCACTGGCAGGCGCTTTGCCTACTGCTGTCAATGCCACCACCAACGCTACTGCAAGCGCAATTGCCACAGCAGCCACAGCGGCGGCTCTGGCGACCATTTCACCTACAGCAGGTGCCTCAGCTACAGCAGCACAAGCAGAGCAGGCAGCAATGGCAGCAGCTGTTGCTTCACTGTCCTCAGCTGGCGCTACTACCAACGCCACAGTTGCTACAGCAGCCACAGCAGCTACAGCAGCAGCGTTAGCTACCTTGTCTCCTACAGCAGGTGCCACTGCAAGCGCCACCGCAGCAATAGCAGAGCAGGCAGCAACACAAGCCGCCCTGGCAGCCCTGTTCCCTGCTTCAGGCTCCTCACCTGGCGCTGCTACTGCTACTGCTGCCACCGCAAGCCAGGCAGCATCAGCAGCTGCATCAGCTGTATCGACAGGTGCCACCAATGTCACTGCGAGCTCAGCAGCTGAGGCTGCAACAGCAGCTGCGCTAGCCAGCCTGCCTTCAAGCGCAGGTGAGGTCTTGGTTCAACGGACGTGACGCGTTGCATTTTCAAATCTCCAGCATGGTTTTTGTGTGATATGAGCTGAATTGCATGAGAGTCCACAGTCATGCATGCCATGTCTTTGAAGCTATGCAGGCCTACACCCTGACTAACGCGGATTATCGCTGGATGCAGGCGCTCTCACTGCTGCCACAAATGCCACTGCAACCTCAGCTGCAACAGCAGCTACCCTGGCGGCATTGTCAGGCAACTCTTCATCAGCATCAACTAATGCCACTGCTAGCACAGCTGCAATAGCTGCCACAGCAGCTGCACTGACAGCACAAGGCTTGTCAAGCACTTCTGCAGCAGCTGCTCTGCCTGTCAATGCCACAGCCAACACTGTGGCGACAGCAGCAACAGCAGCAGCACTGGCTACAGCACCGGGAGGTGCTGTAAACAGCACTGCTGGGCAGGCAGCAGCAGCAGAACAGGCAGCAGCAGCAGCTGCGCTGGATGTGCTGTCTCCTCCAGCAAACGCCTCAGGCGGTATCACCAACACCACTGTAGATGCAGCAGCCACAGCAGCAACAGCGGCTGCGCTGGCAACTCTGTCTGCAACAGCAGCAGGGAACGCAACTGGTGCTAGCAATGTCTCAGATGCCATAGCAGAGCAAGCAGCATCAGCAGCTGCACTTGCTGCACTGTTTCCCACAGCAGATGTCTTAAGCGGTGTCACTAACGCTACTGCTGTCACAGCAAACCAGGCAGCTTCAGCTGCTGCATTGGCTGCGCTGTCTTCCACAGCTGGTGCTTTGGGCGGTACAAGTAATGCCACTGCCACTACAGCGGCTCAGGCAGCAACAGCAGCTGCACTGAACGCCTTGACTCCCACTGCAGGTACGTGTTTGTCTGTCTGAATGCATGTCTATCTGTGCCTGTCTGTCTCTGCATGTGTGTTGGCCCGCCGGCCTGTCTGTCTATCTGTCTGTCTGTTTGCCTATTCGTGTGCCTCTGCATGCAAGACAGAAATGGTGTCCCAAGGCGGTGTGTGCAGAATTGCATATGCCCTGATTCTGTTTGCAAAGGTCAGTGATGTCAACCTGCAGGCGCCTTCTCCAGCGACACAAACGCAAGTGCAACTGCAGCAGCAACAGCTGCGACACTGGCCTCCTTATCGTCTGCAACAGATGGAGCTGCAAACACCACAGCAGGCACAGCAGGCACAGCAGCCACAGCAGGCACAGCAGCAGCACTGACTGCTCAAGGTCTTGCAAGGGGCTCTGCTGTAGCAGGTGCCTTGCCCACTGCTGGCAATGCCACCACCGCAGCTACAGTGGCCACAGCTGCAACTGCAGCAGCTTTGGCAGCAGCATCACCTCCTGCCTCTAACGCCACTGCTGCCACCGCTCAACAGGCAGCATTGGCAGCTGCATCGGCTGCTTTGTCCTCAGCAGCAGGTGCCTCAGGTGGTGTCAGCAACGCCACAGTCAGCACAGCAGCTACAGCAGCAGCAGCAGCAGCATTGGCTACATTGTCCCCTGCAACAGGAGCTGGAACCACAAACGCTACTGCAGCAACAGTGGAACAAGCAGCGTCGGCAGCTGCACTTGCTGCACTGTTTCCCACCACAGGAACTGCTTCGTCTCCCGGCACTGCCAATGCAACTGCCGACCCAGCAGATCAGGCAACAGCAGCGCAGCAAGCAGCGTCAGCAGCTGCTTTGTCTGCGCTGTCATCCTCTGCTGGTGGCAGTACCAACACCACTGCAGCATCACAAGCAGCTACGGCAGCTGCATTGGCTGCTCTCTCTTCTACAGGAGCCGCCTCAAACAGCTCTGCGAATACCACTGCTGCTACAGCATCTAGTGCGGCAACAGCAGCCTCCTTGGCCGCATTGTCTGCTACCTCAGGTGCTGCATCAGCAGGATCAAACGGTACTGCTGCTACAGTGTCAACAGCAGCGACAGCAGCAGCTCTCGCTGCACAGGGGCTTGCAAATAACAATGCCACTGCTGCAGCAGCCAGCACAGCTGCCTTGTCAATTGCAGCTGCACCTGCACCGTCATCTACTACTAATGGGACTGCTGCCACAGCAGCTGCTGCGGCAGCAGCAGCAGCTGGCACAAACACCACCTCACCAGGGGTTAGCCCCTCACCAGGGGTTAGCCCCTCACCCGGGGTTAGCCCCTCCCCAGGGTCTACCCCTGCTGCATCCCCATCCAATACCACTGGTTCAACAGCATCAACAGAAGGTGCATTGGCAAATGGCACATCGCCTGCAGCAGGTGCTGGGGCATCCCCAGCAGCACCAGCCCCTGCCCCAAGCTCAGGATGCCCTGCTGGCGTGCCAACCACCGGAGCCATGTATATGGTGTTTGTCAAAGGTGCGTCATGCTTGCTGCACAAGCCATCTTCAACCTCTGTCTTCCTATAGATGTCATGTACGCAACATCTATCTGCTCCAGATTCTTCTCAAGTGGGACATGCTAGGAATGTGCACACTATGCAACATGTGGCATCTGCATTGACCACTTCTTTTGGCCCTGTCATCCTTGTTATCAACCATGATATGAAGTAATCTTCGATTTGGACACTATGGCAACAGTCATGATTATGTGTACAGGTACCAACTACTTGCTGAATGCCACCGCATTCAATCAGTCCAAGGCTACCAGCTACAAGAGTGCTCTGGGGACGATTGCCAATGTACCACCTTGCTGGATCAACGTCACTGACGTCACGGCATACAACCTCAACAGCAATGGTTCTTTAGGGTCTCCAGCCCGACGCCTGCTGCAAACCCTAGAATCAGGGCTGTCAGGATACGCCCTTGAAGGGCTACTTGACCAATCCCCAGGGCGCCGGCGGCTATCCCAGAGCAGTACAGGGGCGGCCCTGGGGATCAACACATTCCTGCCTTCTACCAATGCCAGTGGGGTTTTGAGTTCCCTTGGGGATGCGTACAACAATGGGCAGCTAGCGTCTGGGATTCTGCCTGATCCACTTGAATTGGATCTGCTCAACATCACGCCTGCCTCGGTGAGTTGGTTCTGTTGTCTGTTGCGACATTGCAGTCTTTCAGTTTTGTAGAAGTTTGCGTCCCGGTCGTGTGATGTGCCATGCGTCCTGCTGAGAATGGTCCGCTGTCTCTTGTTCAAACGCACATGTGCTGTGCAAACAAACTGGTTGATTCACGTGTAGCCTCCCAATACAGCCAGGATGAGCATTTATCTCGTCAGTCAAGTTCACAGCTGCCAGCAACACTACTGGTTGCTTCGATACAGTGAACTGCTCACATTTCAGGTCTCACTACGTTTTGTTGCCACAGAGTATAGTAGCTGCCACCACCCTGGCAGCCAGCAATGGGGGGTCCCACAGGAATCTGGGGTTGAAGGTGGGGTTGCCAGTGGCCCTGGGAGTCCTGCTGGCCCTTCTTCTTTGCTGCTGCCTGGCCTTCTGCTGCAGAGTGAGTCATCTTCTTCTGTCATCAGTCTCATGTTCAAGGCACAATTTGTGTTGACATTGTGCATTGACCAGAGCGCATCAAAGTGGTGACATAGTGCTGCTGCAGCAGCAAGAATGACTCTGAATGTTGTTCAGCTCATGCTGGCATCTGATGGATGAGCTGAACAACATTCAGGGTAATTATGGGTTTTAGGGTTTTGAACCCTAAATGAAACCCTAAAACCCTGCTGCAGCAGCACCACAGCGCCACTTGATCTGCTACACGGCAGCTGCATGCACCCATCAAAATGCAGAACTGCCAAGCTCTATGTGTTTCCATTGTGTGAATGCTCATTTGCTGTGCCAGCTATGTATGCCTATTTAGGCAGAATGCTGAGGGTTTTGCAACCTCAATAGTGCATTCCAACAGGCAAGGAGCTTTGTTTTGCACACTGATTGCCTTCTCAGCATCTCAGCAATCCTTTCCAGAGGTCCATTCATCCCTAGATGCTCGTTTCTCAGCTTGCATCACTCAAGAAACAAGTTGGATCCATCCACTGTCAACAGTGCTGAAGATGTATGCTGGCTGCTGCAGCGTTACAAGAGGAACAGGGATACGGACAGACGGCAGACCCTACAGGAGCAAACCCTATTCAGCCACAAGGCCAACCCTATGTATGACACCACCCAAACCCTGACCACCACCTCCTCAAGCAGAGGAGATGACTTTGAGATCATTAGGGTTCCTCCAGGCCCTACTGAAGCCCTAGCACCTACGGAAACCCTTTTCCCTGCTGATCCAAGCAGAACCTATATGCCTCCTGTATATACAGTAAGACACTCTGCTGATGCTTTGCGACAACATGCTGGGGTACTTTACATAGTTTGTGTGGATCCTGTTCTTGATGCTAGATTCACATCAAACAGGCTGATCTGTGCAAGGGACCGAAGCTAGGTCCTTTGCATGTAGCTGACATGTTGGCACTTGTTATGCATCATGGGGGAGGGAGTTGAGTTGATCCCTCATGCAGTGCGACTGAAAGCGGTGCAAAGAGTGTGTTTGTTCTGCTGTGTCGTTTACTGTATTCACTCACTTCATATTCACGCTCATGCTGACTCATGCTTGTTGTAACCCTAAACCCTTGTTTTGCCATGTTCCAGGCACCGTTCATGAGGTCTGGAGACAGCCTCACCTCCAGCATGCTTTCTGATACCGATTATGCTGAGGCGGTAAGCTTTTTTGGCTTGTTGCAAGAAGTTTCTTGCCTCCTATAATTTTTCACCATTGCTTTCTGTAGGCATCTGTCGCATCTTTTGGCATGCTGGTGTGCTAAATGTTTGTATATCCTCGTCTCTTGTGCACAGCACATTCTGCGCAGCACCTCAAGGCCCTTTGGTGCACCATGCTTGAGCCTGGCCCTCCTTTGTCATGCCGTGGCGCGTTGCTGTGCTGCTGTGCTGTGCTGTGCTGTGCTGTGCTGTGCTGTGCTGTGCTGTGCTGTGCTGCCTTTGCCGTTTGCCATTGCAAAACCTTTTGCAATGGCTATGACGGTAAATGGTACATCGTCAAAACTGCTAAAGTGGTAGGTTGATCTCTGCATCTGTTGTTTGGGAAGCAACGCCTGATGTGTGGTATGTGCACTCGCAGTTTGCTGCCGGCCAAGGAAGGCCTAGGGCAATTGAGGGTGGAATTGCCCCAGGGGCAGGGCCTCCTCTGACCAGCTTCCCCATCATCCCTGTGCAGCATGAAAACCCCTTTATCGGCCCAATTGGTATGCTGCTCTTCTAAGTCTATAAAAGCCATCAGAGAGCATTTTTGATGTTACAGATACATCTGTGTGTACGTTGATCGCAAGCATTGCCAGCTGTCTCATCTGGTCATGTGATCTGCCCTGTAGTCTGGAGCTTTATCTTCCAGCAGTGATGTGTGCAGCAAATCATGCAGTGCCTGTTGTTGACAGCTGCTGGGGAATCTTAATTTTGCTCTGATGGTGCAGGGGACACTGACACATCTTCTGATTTTGAAGCAATCCCAACCATGCGGGGATTGGCATTCCGGGATCAGCCCAGTCCCCCAGGCAGCGAGTTCAACATCCCTCGCGCCTCAGCAGCTGGCCGAGCTAGCTCCATCAATGATGACGAGGGGCAGTTTGAGACTCCTAGGGCAACTGCAGCAGGGGCTTTTGGTAGCATGAACCCTGTACAATTGCAAGGACCTGTTTTCCAGGTATTGTTCTCAGAGGGAAAGTGTATGTTGACATGAAATGCAGTTTGTCTTTGTCATTGCTGCATGCATGACTTACAAGGGCAAGCTTCAATGTATTCCTACCAGGCCCTGTTTCTGACATTAGCTGCGTTTGCTGATGCTCTCCATGTGTCCTAATCACATAACGGTCTGTTACAGAGCTTGCATGCATTTTGCAGCACAGGGCAACAGCATTGCAGAATAGGAGTGTAATCAAATCATGATAATCATTGCAGGTTCTGTCCTTTACCACATAACACATTGCACTTCAATCCCGCCATGATGTTGCCAGCGTCACTGCCTGCAGCATCGCACACTTTGTTTGTGGCTGTTGCAACAGTGATCCTGTTGTTTTTAAGACCTGTTCTCTGATGTTCTGCAGGCACCAGCAATGTTTGACAGCGGCAGCGTTTTTGACAGCAGTGGCAATGAGCAGGAGAGCCAATTCACATACCCTGACATGCCTGCACCAGGGCCTATGCCAGCAGGGTTTGGCCCAATTAGAACCCTAGCTGGGCCTCAAGGGCCCCAGGGGCCGCATGACGCTTATGCCCCTCTGTCCAACCTGCCCTTGCTGAGTTCGGATTCCTCCCCAGAGCCTACTAGGGTTGCAGAAGGTGAGTTACAAGACATGCAAT
>JAABUK010009474.1_pt1 | contig 13287 bp, 15 predicted proteins | sample 5559141 | NCBI WGS metagenome assembly JAABUK01 (sample SAMN10711869, study PRJNA513367) | rock metagenome | isolation source: Antarctica rocks | place: Antarctica: Victoria Land, Pudding Butte nord | collected 2016-01-03
GCCCCGGACAGCAGTGCTGGCTTCGCTCATTCTTTGTTGTTAAGGACTCTAAAGTGGCGACAAACAGACGGACAAGTGATGACTAAGACCAAAGACGCACCGTTCCTTATAGGCTTGCAGCCAAAAATTTGTGCCAGCGCTGCCCTGCATGTGATGGCCTTTGGTCTCTTCCCATAATTAGTCATGCTCTACATTTGTAAATCAATCTTGTCAAGATAGGTCAAACAAGCAGGACGGGCAAGCGCTTGGTTTGAGCAGTTTGCGGGGGACATCAATCATCACGAACTGCGACTTTTTCCGAGAGCTGTAGAAGCTGCTTCAGGGAGATACACTGCCCGTTCGCGCCGTCGCCCGAGTCAAGGACGCTGAGGTACAGTGAAGCTTGCTTCTGAAACGCATAAGCTCTTGGGTGCCGAGGCGTTGTGTAAATTGTGGATGTGTAACTGCCAGGTGACGTTGCAAGCAATGTGATGTTTGGACACACGGCGTGGGCACCTTGCCAAACAAAGGTGATCTCTTTCTACTATTTTGCTTGCTCTCCCCACTTGGAGACAGGAAGAGCAATGTCAACCAGTGCTTACAGCTGCTGATCAAGTTCACACTGTTGTGACCAGCTGAGGTAGAGTGCAGGCTCTCATGCAGCTCATTACATAGCAGGGACTAGAGGCGCTTGTCAACAGCAGGTTTACTTCCAGGTTTACTGTGTCTTCCACGCGATCAGGCTGCTTGCTGTGCGCATGCCGCCTTCTTAAGACAGGACCAGGGCTGCCTGTCCCATTCCTGGTTGCGCCAGAATCCCATTCATAGACGCAGCCCCCGCATAAGCTCAGGCTACTTTGTCAGAGCAGGGTCACAGCTGGAAGCTCGCACCAGATTTGCCAGGGTCCAGGAAGAGTTTGCCAAGGCAGGAGTGTCTGCTGCAGACAGTAAGAAGGTTCTGAAGCAGTGCAAGGAGTACCTGCAATGGGACTGTGAGTCCAGACTGCAGCCTGCCCTTCAGTCATGGCTGCAAGAGTTGGGAAGCAAGAAATTGCACGAAGTGCTGCAGTATGCTCCACACTTGCTGGAGCGCAATCCAGCAGACTGTGGAGAGGTTTTCATGTGCTGCTGCTAAGCATATCTTACACAGGGAAAGGCTACAAAGAGCTGCGCAAATGGTGGCACACCAGAACTTTTGGAGTGGATGCTGCCCTGATACAGCGCAAGCAGCCTGAGGTCATGATGCAAAAGCTGGAGGATGTCAGAAAGACCATTGACTCTGTCCGATGGAACACTGACTTTACAGAACTGCAGTTGCGTAGTTTCTTGCATCACCATTGTCTTGCTTTGCTGTTCAATGAGGACCATGTTGCGGATGTCCTTCAGGCAGTTGCCGAAGCAATCGGGCTTTCCATGGCATGCAAAGGCCTCAGAAAAAGCATCCTATTTGCTCCTCCTGAGCTGTTTGGCCGGTCTCCTGCCTCAATAATACAGCGCATGCTTTACTTTCGCAACAAGTACAAATCCAACGAGAGGACTAGTCGGGGTTACGATGAGTATGGCTCATTTACAAAGGTCTACGAGTCAGGGTTGAGGCACAAGGCAGAGGTGGATTCATGTGGGCCCAAATGTGTTCAAGCATGCTGTTCTTTTGTATGAAGCGCTGCTGGCAGCTCTACTTGACAGATGTAATGTTTCACCTAATGTCTTCACAAGCATTCAATGCTCTGCACGCTACATATTAGGAAAAATGCCTGTCCCTGTTTACCACCACCAACTGTAAAGCAGCTCTATCTGAATACATTCACAATGTTTTCCTGAGCCTCTGTAACCTCAAAGACCATGTTGAGTTCGATCATACCGACAATCGTTGTCTCAGGCAACTTGAGGCAAGCATAGAACCAATCAATGCCCGAGATTACGTCGCCAGAGGCGGTGTAGAACTCAGTGAGCGCTCAAGTGACGCTGCTTGCATCTGTGCATCAAAACAGACATGCAGCAGTGCGTCAGCAAGCCGGCTATTTACGGTTGTGTTCGGTGCTACTTTCGACAGAGCTACAAACACTTCGATCAACGCGGCATAGTGAGCAATCACGCATGCTCGTGACCATTCATATTGCTGCAACAAGTGCTCACAACCCACTTTGGTGCAGGCAAGCCGTAGGGCTTTTCACTCACAAGGCTTCTCAACATTGACCTCAACTCCGCCTGCCAATGTGGCATACAGACGTTGGAGTAGACGCAACTTTATTCACTTTGCAGCAGCTGCACAGCACAAGGAGGCGCCTACAAAACCTGTTGGCCGGTATTGTCCACCATGTGCCAGTTGCCACTTGCCCTGTGCCACTTGCAGACTGCAGCATGACAAGACCTGTCAGCTGTTTGTGACCACCAGAGTGCTTTTTCCCAGTTGACTTTGCTGTGCTTTGGCCTGGCTGTCATGCTGCCATCCAACTAGCTCCATGCATTCCACTAAGCCATGCTCATCAGGCTTGGCTTGTAGTCTCCTGATCCTGCTGCTGCTGGGAGTATTGCTGAGACAGCTGCTCAGACTGCTATATGACTATATTTAAGGTGTAGGATGCTGCAGCCATGATGTCTGACTGTTGCTGCAGGCTCATTCTGCTGGATGCTTTTACACTATTTATATCATTACTGCAGGCTCATTCTGCTGGACGCCTTTGCGCTGTTGTACCGGTCCCACTTTGGGTGGAAGGATGTGCGCCTGAATGCCAAGACAGGGGAGGACACCGGCATCCTGTTTGCCTTTGTGCGAACTGTGTTTGACCTGCTGGAGTTGGAGCCTCCACCAACACACTTTGCGGTTGTCTTTGACGCTGCTGGTCACACCTTCAGGTATGATGATGTGAACAATAATAAAATTGCTTTCCGGCTCATGATGAGCTAATCACGTCCGGGACAAGTCTTGTCTCTCCAAAGCAGGCTGTCTTGCGCATCTCTATAAGGTCCTTCAGGTGATGCTCTTCAGCTTCGATTTGATCCTGATCGGCTTATTGTACAGGGCATGCCCCGATGGTTGCCAGCATAGACTACAAGTCCTGCTGAGGCCAACACCCTACCCCATGAGGGGGCATTGGCTCTTGTGCTTCAGCAAAAACAATGGACATGATTCAAAACTCGATTCCTGTTTTGATATCAGACATCCATGTCTCACAGTCAGCACATGCAGGAATTCTGCTTGTAGCTGATATTTTTCTATTCTGTCCATCTGCCCACTCTTCCTGCTTAGGTCTTATACACAGTTCTTGAATAATGCCGAAACATGATTAAGTGTCTACATCTCCTTGGCGAGCTCTGTTTCTCCTGCTATGCCTTGGGCTGAGTATGTCAGTGACTGCTGTTGCACTGATCACATCATGTCCTGCGGCACTGCCTCTGTCAGAACCCTCCATACAACAACACAACGTTTTGAATCTGGACATGTCTTCATTGCATGATGCACTCTTAATGTTTTTTTGTTTGGAAGGCTGGCCTCATAAGCGCACTGTCACTGACTGAGAAGTGTGCGCAATCTCCAAGTACTATGGCTGGCCTTGAGCTAGTTATTTTGCTGGGACACGTTCTTCTTCATTCTGCCTCTGCTGCTCAGCATGACCTGAACACCATCTCTGTTGCATGCAGTGACGAAAGTCAGATCTCACCAGAGATCCGCCCACCTGAAGAGTTCATAGACCCCACTGCATACCGCCCCCCTGCCTCCCCAGCCCGCCCTGCCCGCCTAGAGCCCACAACTCATAGGTTTGCTGCTGCGATGAGTGTTTCTGACTGCACTTTTGGTGCTCTTTCATCTGTCCCTGTGACTGTGTGAGGCCTTGCTGCCTTAAACTGTGCAGCACTCTCTTGTCCAATGTGGTTTTGCGCATTTGTGTCACCCCATTGCACAGCAGTATCACACCATTGATTGACTTTTGGGGAAGCTTTGTCAGGCATGCTTTTGCATCAGCCAGGTACCACAAAATGGCCGGGTCGCAGTGCTGAGGCTGCCTTGACACCTCAAAGGCACTTCCCAGAAGCCTTGCAACCAATCGTGTTTTGTTCTTGCTGACTCAGCATCTGATGCACAGGCGGAAATGTAACCCCTTCCTAGAAAGGGGTGAGCAAGCACCCCATCCCTAAGCCAGTTCCAGCCACATCTCAGTCACACAAGAGCAACACTCATGTGATTGAGCTGTTGCTTGCACTGGCTGAAAAATGGGAGCATGTCCAGTTTTTTGAAAGGAAACACATTTCTGCCTGTCTGTGGGCATACAGGATGCTGAATCAGCATCCACACGTTGAGATTAGTTGCATCCAAGCTGTTGCAGCTAACTTCAGGCTTATTATGAGCAAGTGAACATCACCCCAGTTATTGTCTGTTGACTCCCCTGATGAGTCCCAAAGACATGCAATGTAACTTGTTTGTTTGTTTGATAGATTGATTGATTACTTGCTGCCTGCATGCAGGCATGAGATGTTCCCCATTTACAAGGCTCAACGAGCCCCCACCCCCCCAGCTGTCACGGAAGGTGCCAGGCAGGTGCGTGACCTCATACGCGTTATGGGGATCCCAGAAATAATAATCTCGGGGGTGGAGGCTGATGATGCTATTGGTACCCTGGCCATGAGGGGAATCCGGGAGGGCTTCCAGGTTGCCATTGCCTCACCAGACAAGGTCAGTAAAAAAGAAAAGAAAAAGACTACGCCTCTTGGCGTCAAGTTAAAAAGTCAATTCAATGAGAAGCCAAGTCTTATGCTGAGCTGCACAGACAAGGTCAATGCTGCAGTGAAAACAGGATGGATGTCTTCAAGTGTGTAATATCTTCGCTTAGTCACATGCTCAATTACCTGCTCATTGATGCAACATCCAGATTATTTATGCGCTCACTTGTGTGTTCACACACTTACCTGCCCGCTCTTGGAGTGAAAGACAACTCACTCACTCACTCACTCACTCACTCGTTCACTCACTCACTCACTCACTCACTCACCCACCCACGCACTCACGCACGCACCAACCCACCCACCCACCCACCCACCCACTCACTCACTCACTCCCTCCCTCACTCACTCACTCACTCACTCACTCACTCACTCACTCACTCACTCACTCACTCACTCATCTGCACATGGCACAGTACCACCTGTTGCGGCATGAGACACCAACTCTCCCAAACAGGACTCGCATCAGTGTCATAGCCAGGGCTGCTGCTGCTGCCCCCCCCACCGGGATATTTGCTGACTGGACACACAGCCATCTACAACTTGCACCTGTCACGCAAGTGACTGTAGTAAGATGAGAATTGGGTGCAGGACTTCTTCCAGTTGTTACAGCCAGGGCTGCAGCTGCTGCGCCCCCCCAAGAAGCACTACAAGGGCCCCCTGCTGGCCAACATGGTCCCTTACACTGCCCAGTCCTTCACAGACGAGTGGGGCATGCAGCCCTCTCAGGTACTCCATCCCTCAAGTATCATGGGGGCAGGATACTGTCTGTCCCTGTCTGTCTGTCGACCTGTCTGTGTTCTGTCTGGCATTGGGCGCTATACCTTGCACACTTCTTTGTCAGTGAGTACCACTGCTTACAGCATCACTGTTGCTGCATGGTTTGACTGCCTGTTGGTCTGCCTGTCTGTGTGTGAGTATGCAGCTCTAACACCATTATACATAACAGGTCTGCTATCACTAGACAACAATGTGATGGTCTTACTGTCGATTGTTTTGTCTGTCTGTGTGTCTGTCTGTCTGTACCATGACATCTAGTTATTGCCGGCTGCAGGGCTGGCTGATTCAGACGCAAGTGTCTTGTCTCATGTGCAACAGCCGTCAATCGACCTGTTGCAGCTTCCACGACGAGACCATGAATGCTGTTGCTGAGTCATGACGCCTGTTAGTGCAGTTCAGAGATTATTTGGCTCTGGCCCCTGGCCCCTGGCCAGTATAATTCATTTCTCATGAAATTGACGCTGAAAAGTGTAATTTTTACTTTCCTTTCTGCTCTGCAGTTCAGAGATTATTTGGCTCTGGCTGGAGATGCAGTTGACAATGTGCCAGGAGCCAAGGGCATCGGCCCCAAAACAGCAACGCAGCTGATCCAGCAGTATGGTGACCTTGACAGCATCATGGCACACGCACATGAGCACAGCTTGCCGGTACGCCTCCCACAACCCAAATTGCAAACAATTTCTGAAAACAATAACATATACCCCTCATGACACAATACAGAATATGCAAGATCAAGTCCATCTATATATCAGTTTTGTAATTGTATTTCTGGTACTTTAGGCTGTGCAGCGCAGCCCTGGGTGCCACATTCTATGCTCAGTCTACCTGAACTCCGAACCCACAAGCGGGATGATGCTTCTCTGATGCTCATGATTTTGCTCCCAACAGATGTGATGGATGAATATTTGTTCATTTGATGTTGATGAGGCTATAGTCCACTCACTGTTGATAATGATAATATTAATTAAAACGCTTTCCAGCTCAAGATGAGCTAGGAACGTGCAGGACAAATCTCGTCTCTCCAGAGCAGCACTCACTGTTGGTAGCTGAAAATGTCACCTGTCATGCAGAGGGTGAGAAGCAAGCTGACATCCCCAGAAGTAGGGCCCCAAGTTCGCCTCTGCAAGAAGTTAGTCACCATTCAAACTAATGTGGACCTGCCCCCCATCAGACTCCCCATGGACTTCCTGGCTCTGCAACCTCCCTCAGACGAGTTAAAAATAGCCACAAAAGCAATCTTAGCACACTATGATTTTGTGCAGCATGCCAAGCGGCTGGATAGCATATGGGGCAATATGCAGCAGGCATCTGTGGGGAAGGTGGTGGGTGAGGCCTCAGGGTGGCATTCGGCAGTCAAACCAGCATCAGAGCTTGTGCAAAGCTGAGGGCAGTGCTGTCATGCAGTTCTGACTGCATGCAAATGAAAGCTGCCCAAAGTGGATGGAGTGCTCCTCCAGGAGAGTGATGGAAGGGTGGTGTTGCTTAAGCATGAATGCTGCTCAGAGTCGACAAGGAAGGCTGTCCTGGGAGGTTGCTGAAGGATCTGCAGTGCTTGCAAAGTGGCAACAACCTGATGATGGGCTGCGACTTTGACAATGCAGCACCCAATGCGATTTGTAGAGCACTCCTGTCAGCGCCTCCTGCAGTTGCAAGCCTGGTGAACCTGGTGGGTGTACCGTGTGTCCTGGCAGCATTTGTCCTTGGTGTCAACAATCCTGGTCACTATGCTGGCAAGCAGACGGCCTTTTCCAATTGATTTGTTTGTGCATGTTTCCTTGTCGGACCTAGGTGGGATGAACAATGCGCGCCACACCTGCCTACTTCTGTACGTCTGATAATTGTTTGTATGATGTGTCAGATGTGTGTGTTGCGGTGTGGTCCTGATCTATATACAACTATATATCATACAGTAGTCTGTTGATGTGATTCTGGCGACATGCGCGTGCACATGTGGTGTGATTGCTGGACCACGTCTTTTCAATTTGCACCATTTGCGTAGATACATCAATCAAACCATGCATTAAATTGTTCAAGGGTTCAAGTGCAAGATATGTGAATCAGTACAGGCATAGTTTCTTGGTTAGCCTGCCTGCTGAATGTCAATGCTCTACATGTCAATTCGCTGATTATTGACTATCTGTCCCTCACTATCGCTATTGCAGTTCGCTACTAAAGCTCTCAAAAGAAGCATACAGAGTGACATCAACTCAATCAAAAGTAAAGCGCAGATACAATTTCTGATTCCCTCTCCAGCTGAACAGAAAACTCTGATGCTGCAAATCACTTCATGGGCCAGTAGCACATCAAAACAGAGTCAACACTACAAAGCAAGGCCAGCTATCATGAGTCTACATACACAAAGGCTATAATACATGGCAAGCACACCTTGGGGCGGGAAGAAGAGCTCTACAGACACAGAAACATAAGATTGAGGGCACACACAGCAGACATGACCAGTTGGGTGCAATCCAGCTACCACACTGGGCCGTGACGCATGCCTTGTTGCATGAAGCTGAGACACGCCACAAGTCTGCCATTCCCTTGTGGCCAACACGCAAGGCTATTGCTGTTTCGTGTTGAAAAGGAAAGCTCAAGGCCTTCTCTTTCAGCGTGTATGACTGCCCTTGTCAGCAGCCTCTGCAACAACTTCCTGTGGTGAGTCATACCACTGGCTGATAGGGTATGCCAGTCTGCAGATGACTTGCTGCAGTGTGTCCCAATCCAAATGCGAACTACTGGACTTCTGAGCTGACTCTACTGCTTTCATACTTGCCTTTGATGTGCGCCTGGACAGGGAAAAGCTGGAAAACGGGCAGTACTGTGTCACACTCTCATTCTCCTTATTGTTGCGCTTGTGACTTGTGAGCAGGAATAACAGTAGTTGCACCACCGCCTGTGGAACCATCAGTCAACAAGTTGGTGAATCTCAGCAAAAGTGTATGTCAGCATCTTGCCAAAGTGTTCCAAGGGCAAGACTATCAGGTCTAACAACACAACACAGCTGACAAAGTGTATGCAGACTCAGCATGGTGCAGACAGGCTTCACAGCTCAGTCGTGAGTACATGCTCAGAGCGCCAAGGCATGCATCTAGGCACAACAGAAAAGACAAGAATGTGATGCACACGAGATCAGGTGTCTAGGTAGCAATGCATAGCACAAACAGTTCGATCCATTTTGCAACATGTGTGAAAAACCAGGATCAGCAGTTTGGCGCACCTTGAATCTTGCTGGCCAGAGCGCATGAGTTTGTGGGGACCATACAGGTCTCTCCAATGCCAACCTGCACAACAGTACACATAATGTATGACTGATACAAGGCAGCTAAATGCTGTGAGACAAGTGCGTGCGCCAGGAAGTTTCTGTGTCTGTCAAAGTTGAAAGATGGTGTGAGAAGGCATACCTGACAGTGGTGTTCTTGCAGAGTTCACTGGCAGATCTGACCTCTGCAAGGGAGGCAACTGCGTTTGGAGTATATCTCTGGGATAAAGATTCTCTTGACCTGCGTCCTGGTTTTGCCTGCATGTACAGTCCATTATGCCTGGAAATTCTTGCACAGGCTGTCATGAGCAAGAACTGCACAAGTCGTGCCTGCTTCTGTTCAGAACAGTTTGCTGCACACAGCTGTGTGTTTGCTCCAGCGTCTACCAAGATTTCCACGATTTCTATGTGTCCCTGCACACGTTAAAGGCTGTTCAGTATCTGGTGATCTAGGACAACTGTTTGCTCTGTACAAAGCCAGCAAGGTAACCTCTTCGCAAGCTCGATGCAAAGCTGTCTTGCCCTGTGCGTACTGTAAATCAGGCATTCTTTCCTGCACCACATCGAAGGAATGACCCGGTTGCCCAGATTACAGAAGCCTCAAAGGCATCCATGGCTAGCAAGCTTCTTACGTCAAGGTCTGCACCACGCTTGACGAGCTCCTGAACAACTATAACTTGCCCAGCCCCGGTTGCTAGATGTAACAAACTACACTGAAAGACGTCTCTCGCGTTGATGGGTCCTCCCTCATTAAGCCATTTACAAACTCGCGCAAGCTGCCCGCACTGCGCTGCCTGAGCTACTTCTGCTGTCAGGAATGTGGGCACCATACAGCTTTCCATACTACGTCGACAGAGAACATCATTCATTTTGCTGCAGCTGGTCCAACCCTTCAGGACTATTGAGTCACACAGCAAGGCTTGACTGAGGGACTCACAAAGTCTCTTTGCGCGGCAAAACTTGCGCGGCAAAGACCGGCCTCAAAGCCGTTCGCTTGCCTGACAGATCATGAACACAACTGCTAAGATGCTGCACCAACCACGGTCGCTTGTTGCAACACTGCTGTGGCACGACAGTTCTGACCCAACACAGCACTTAAAGCATCGTGTCTACTCTGATGGACCGGCTGGCTCCCAAACTTGAGAGAAGAGAGCAGTGTATCGCAATCAATGTCGTGGAGGCTATTTCAACAATGGCCTGTCGATGCAGCGACTCTTGGAGTGTCACAGTAACGATAACAGTCAGGTTAAATTCTGTGCACACATCGTCTCCTTACTAATGCTGCATTAGATGCAGCATACGAAGACACTTTAGACTGCTGTACAGCATCAGCTCTTCGGGACACAGAAGCGCCTGTTTTACCCACAGTGCTGCTTTCAAGCATGGAAGCGCATGCAGTACTCTGCGTGTGTAGCAACACTGGTGATGGAGCCAGCGCTGCTTCAGTGGATTTGCTTTCTACACTTTCTGCTGCGCCAATTGGTTGCAACTGTGGCGTCCTGCTGGTCAAGCCAGTGGTATCTCCAACTGGTACAATGCACACATGTCAACCTCACTTGCAAGCCATCATGGCATCAAGTCTTTCTGTAATAACTATGGAAAACTTGGAGTGAGTTACAGTGTTGTAAATTTACAGTCATTGTGTTGTTAACAAGCCAGCATGTGCGTCCCTGGTCATCCTGCTGTGCATGATTAGACGGAGCAAGAGCACTACCTTCTGATTGCCCTTGGGCTAGAAGTCTGCCCCTTCAAGTTGACTCAAATTAATTTGTATCTCACAAGCTGTGGGATGCACGATGCTGAGTAGTATACTGAAAAAGATACTCCCAGCCACCAGGCAGTGACAGTTGGTAAATAGCTGACCATGTTCTCCAAACTGAATTGTGCTGCATGAACTGAGAAGAAAAAGGCGGTCATTCAGCCCTCACGCTCTGTTTGAAGCAGCATTTGGGTTTGCCTTCAACACATCCTGCACAGGTCATTGGTGAAATTATCATGATTCAATCAGGAACATTCAAAATGTCTTTGCATTGAAACAGTAAGGGAGTAAATAGTGTCTTTGGAGTTGACCAGCGTGCATGCTTGCACGCCCTTGCATGCAACTTGCACCCAAAGCTGACCTCCTTGAGCTTAGCAGCGCCTGAAGGAGCTGATTGCTTCTCCAAATCGCTGTCCAAGTGTTTCTCGCCTTGAGCTTCGCCGTGAACTTTGCCCTCTGTGAAAGCCTTGCCAGTTTCCTTGGTCAACTCGGCTCCGTGATCGATCTCTCGGTTGGTACCATCGACTGCACGCTCAGGCTGGACTAGCTTTGGGATGGGGTACCCACTTGACGCGGTAGGGTCACTGCCTTGTTTGGTGTTGCTGCTGTCAATGACTGGGCCGGGGTTCATACTCCCAGATAGGGGCTGGTTGCCAGCTTTTGGGGCTGCTGCATCACCTGAGCTTGTATTGGACACCATAGCTGCAGAAGTGGTTGAGTACACAAAACTATATGGAATTGACTTCGTGTATCGTCAGCGGTCACATCAAAGCCGGCTGCCGCTTGACTTAGTATCCGACAATTCAGACAGACACGACACGCATGCAGTCGGCTCTTAATCCCGAAACGTCTATTTGATTTCAGAAACGTTTTAGAACAGAATGCAGGTCGTATGCACAATCTCCCTTCTGTATAGACATCACTGCGCACTGTTGCACAAAGATCTTAATGATTTCATCAAGAAGACTTTTGTTAACAAGTAGCAACACGCCTAGATTGAGTATACTCTGACTCAGTGATGCTGATCAGGAGCCCTGCCCACCCGTGTATTCATGATCATGCGTATGGCACGTGTAATGCTCACATGCTGACTGATCCCTATGCAAGAAGGTGAGACTGTGCTGCGTGTCTGAGGATCAGCAGCCATGTACATGTTTCGAAGCTATATTTTGCACAAACTGCATTGTACACCAGACTGTTTGCATCTGAGTCAGACGTGGGTAGACTAGTCAGCTCTGCAGGCCTTTCACGAGTGTAACTTTTGTCAATATGCCCGCAGCTCAGGATCAGGGCCACCAGGATCAACCAGAGCCAACAAGAACACCAGGAAAACCTTCTGAACTGCGCTTGTCTGCAAGGTGCATTACCCAAAAGATTTCAAATGCAGCAAAATGCACAATCACCTGGCATCGTGGGCCTATCCAGAGCGCTGTGGCACATGTGCATCTTATTGCTCTTGAATAATCTTAATTGCAAGCCTGCGCCGCATAGCAGCAGCTATAGCTAATGCAAATGGACATTTCCTGTCAGATCAACAATACAGCTTCAGCCCTGCCAATGGTACTTCGAATTCAAAATAAGCAGTAAACCGGGGACACCATCTTTACACTTTCAGGGGACCTGTCAGACAACTGTGCGATGCCTGCAGAGCAGCAAGGGACATCACATGAGCTTTGAAAGAGCCACATGCTTGCCGCACTGGGGGCAGAAGTGATTAGTGTCCATCGCCACCGGCACAAAGTAGCCCAGACCAAATGTCATAACAGCCCACATTGCATGCGCCCAACCCCGAGCTTGCCTGCATTTGTGCTGAATAGCTCAACAGCAGAGCTGTTGAGTGGGAGTTCTTGAAGCGCCATTTCAAGTACATTGCAAATCATGTATGACGAGACAACATGCAAGACTCACTGGTGCATCAGCTGCATCTCCTCAAAAGGAACAAGGGCATGCTGGTGGTCTTGCTGCATCAGGCACCAGAACCAGAGGTGAGAGATTACTTGCCTGACAGCTGTCATTCCCTGGTAGTTGCAGGCACCACAGTGCAGCAAGAGGGGATAGTGTCCTACTGTTGCGCCAAGAAAGACAGGGTGAACCTGTATGTTATGTGAAAGGGATGCAAAACAAGTTTTGCATTTCTCTTGAGCAGCGCACTTCACCACATATGCTGGTCAACTTGGACCTGGCAGTGAGGAGCAATGCAGCTGTGACGTATCACCTGCTGCGCTGGACAGTACAACGGTTGTGTTGTGTTGATGGCACCCACAGTGTAGCCTTGTGCTACCGGTGCAGGAGCTGCTGCTGCTGCCGGAGCTGGTTCTGGATCAAAGAACGTTTGTGTAGCTTGTACTTGTGGATGTGGGGGTACATAGGAAGACTGTTGTGTTGACGAGGCAGCATGCTGCTGGTCTTTTCGGACATACTGCAGATCATTGGCCAAGGACTGAGCAGGGCCTGCCTGTGTGGCCTGTGGTCGAGAAACGCCCATAGTGCAGGGAAATATCAAAGAAGCTTTGAGACTGCAGGCAGAGGACGAGTTTCACAGAGACGCTTGGCGATGCCGCAACAGCTGTGGCGAAAGCACAAAAGTTTCCGTAGGGATTCTGCCAAAGCACCGCATCCGTGTCACGAAACCCTGGTAGACATATGCGAGGAGGGTCAGTGATGTGACCTCGAGGTCCAGCACATTTTGAATTCTAGGGCCAGCACATGTACAAACATCTGAACACATCCACTTCAGAAGGTCCTCCTTTATAGATACTTCATGCAGGCTCCAACGCATACAGATTTGGGG